>Ga0187875_10001269_pt1 | contig 19749 bp, 18 predicted proteins | sample June2016WEW_17_1_2_FD_132978 | JGI IMG/M metagenome (GOLD analysis project Ga0187875, IMG submission 132978) | Peatland microbial communities from SPRUCE experiment site at the Marcell Experimental Forest, Minnesota, USA - June2016WEW_17_10 | ecosystem: Environmental > Terrestrial > Soil >... | reverse complement strand
GGTCAGTTCGATAGCCTGTAGCGTCGAATACTTCTCGATGGCCCGCAGCGCATCGGAGGCTTCCACCGCACCGTGTTGGCGAGTGTCGCCGGAGAGAACCACCCGGCCATCGTTAGCTTGCGCCAAGCTCAAGAGTTGGTGCATCTGCCGGCCGCCAATTTGTCCGGCTTCATCGACCAGCAGTAGGCCCCCGCGAGGCATGGCACCGCGAGCGAGAAACGCGCTGACAGTTTGCACGCCTTGAAGGCCGTCGCGTTCCAGTTCCATGACCTGTTGGCGCTGCGGGGCTATGACTATCACCGCATGTCCGTCTTGGCGCAGAGCGCCGTGCACTTCCCGCAATGTGTAACTCTTGCCCGTCCCGGCCCCGCCTCGAAACAGAGTGACGAAGTTGCGCGACCACAGGATGCGTTCAACGGCTTGGCGTTGCTCGGAATCCAAGCTGGCATTCTGGATGGAGTATCCAGAGCACAGTGGCGCACATCGACGAATGCCATCCCGCGCCATGGACACAATCTCCCATTCTTGTTGCAGCACTTCCTGGGTCGTGACCCGGCCAGGGTGTTGTTTGTACCGCACGTAGCCGCGCCGGCGCGTCGCAGCCTGAATCTCAGCCAAATCCACATTCTGCCCTCGCACGTGCTCCAACGCGTGCCGCCACAGTTCGTGTTCCAGTACCACTGAACGGCGTTCAAACAGATGCTCCTCAGCCCACAAGACGGCCCGTTCTGCCATCGCCTCGCTGGATGCCACGACGGATGGTTGCTCGGTGGCTAGCCGTCCGAGCGACGCCCTTTCATCCGCAGTCAATTGCCGGTCCCAATTGGTTCTCAATTCGGGCAAGGTGATGCCCTTTGTCTTGCGAGCCCGTTCCTTGTGGGCGATGTGGTCGCGGATAACCGCGATGTTGCCATTGGCCTTCTCCGGTTGGCGTTCCAGCAATTCGCGGGTCTTTTGGTCAATCTCTTGATGCCGCTTGGAGAACTTCTCAATCAGCGGTGGTGAGACGCCCTTGATTTCAAAATCCCCTCGCCGTTGATTCTCGATACCATAGCCGAATTGCCGCAACGCGCGGGACAACTCATGGTAATAGACGTTCTCGACAAACTTCTGCGCCATCAGCATGTCGTGGTTTTGCAGCGCCTTCCAGCGGGCCTCGACCCGATCGTACGTGGCATTGAAGACAATGCAGTGCGTATGCAGTTGCGGATCGAGAGCCCGCGAGGTGTCGTGACGGAACACCGCCGCCACGATATTACCCGTGGTTCGGTCCGTGCATTGGCCCTTCCTGCGGACGCGAGTGCCAGCGAAGGCTTGCAACTGATTCAATGCCACCCCGACAGCTTGTTCGTGCGCCTCGACAATGCGCGGGTCATGACCCACCAGAGCGGCGATGGACACCGATTTGGCCGGCGAAAACGTGAAATCGTAGAACACCCGTCGATTCGTGTTTTGACGAGACTGGCCATCGGGACCAATCTCCAAACGGGTCGTGTTCTGGCGCAGTGTCAGCTTCTCACCGGTCTGCGGATGAAGGTTCTCACAGAGACGGACGAAATCGTCTTGCCGTGTGATGCCCGACAACCCTAACTTTTCTGCTCCCCCGCCATACCACTGCCCCAAGACCTGTTGGCCTTCGCTGTAGTAGTCACCGACGCTCAAGTGTTCCGAGAAGTACTCCTTGGCGTCACCGAGTCGGTATTGTGCTTTGGTAGTAAGCATGAGCACCCACCTACACTAGGAATGGAACTCGACTGGCGTTCAATCGGCCACACTTGGTTTGTTCACTGTTCAATGTCTTCACAGGCCATTACTCTTTCTGAATCGCGTGCGCGACAGTAGCACGGGTGAAATCGAGATCTGGCACTGCGCCAAGGTCTGGTTTTGCAGGAAGTCTCTCCGGTTTTCCACCGTTAGCTTTGTTTGCAGAAAATTCTTCATTTTATGCTGGACAGGTTTTTGAGACGCTCCGGGGACTTCGTTTCGGATAATGCCCACTCATGATTGCAGCGGCGGGAACCACACGAACCTGCGCTGACCTTTCTCGCTGGGGGCCGATATTCATAGGGGCATTGTGCCTGAAAGGAACGGCTCACACGTGTAGCAGCTACACAAGCTAACGACGGTGACCGGCTTATTACTCCAACTACGTCAACGGGTCTCATTTTCGAGAGCATAGGCCGAAGCACCGCTCAAAGTGTTCGCAGTGGCGAACAAAGTAGACTGGCCAAGCATGGCATTGCCGCGGAGAATTCACGGCTGACGAAGGCCAATAATTGACCCTGGATACCGCAGGACGGGACAACAGTGCCAGGCCCGCGCTTGAACTTGCCTGCTTTCTTCGAGTCTGCCAAACGCGGAGCAGACCCGAATGCAGGCGAGCCCAAGCGACGGTCTCGGTCAATTGGCACACTCAACACCCGCCCCTCATCGTCGCTTCTCTTCCGTCTCCCCGCGTACACGACAACGCGGTACAACTCCGTTCCGCTTTCCGATTCGGGTCGGCCGCTCAGTGTGCTCTCCGACCATGACTGCTGCCAACGCTTTTGTCATCATGGCGGCACCATGCGTTACGTAATCGCTGTGCACACTCCACGCACAAGCCACGGAGACAACCAGCATGGGCTACACGCTGTCTACTGAACAAGCAACCCACTGGATTCTGCCATTCCCCGCACTTGCTGCTTGATTCAGTGTGCATGGGAAGCGCACCGGGATGCCCAACTTATGCGGTTGGGTTAGAGACTGGACGCTGTACCCCTTGTGTCCACAAGGCCATCTTTTGCACACAGCATCCGCGCTGTGTACGCGGAATTTCCGAGGAAGATTTGGCGGATGTCCTCGCTGATTACCTTGCCGTGAACATGTCGTGAACGCGGAGGGGCCACACTGCGACCATGTCACAACCTTAAGTGTTCCACAGACGTGCCAACCAATTACCACGAACTTTCCACAAACAGTCCCTGGTCGTGTTCAACCCGTGACTGCTGATTGTCCTCGATAGTCCACCGCCGAGTCCCGTGCATGCCCTCACAGCGTCCATATCCCCAACCAGCCTGTGATCTCATCCGGTCCGCGCCAATCGGAACGGCAATTCCACGACCAGGCCACGCACAGGCCGTACCGTGGCCGGCGATTTTGCGGCTTATTCGCGCCCTGACGAAGCGATGAAAACGCGGGCGATTATATGGCGGCGGCTTTGGCATCAAGGATACTTCGGGTCGTAGCTTCCGATCCTCCTTGACGCCCGTGCCGCCGCCGCCGAACGAATTCGCCCCTAAGCTTTCATCGCACACTTCTAGCGTCATCAATCATTCGGCTCCGCTAGGCCCGTCGTATGATTACCACCCAAGCGCGGCAATGCAGTGTTTCGGCAAGAGCGCTACGACACCAGTTCAGCCAAAACGACGATGGCAATTTAGCTGGTAACACCTTGGAACCCAACCCCGACGCGGGCGAAAATAAGGACGCGCCGCCGCAGAGACTGGCGCTCGCCTTCTCCACCGCCGACGTGGTGATCTTGGGCTGGCGTCTCGGTCGGCTGGCCGATTTGCTCCGTGAAAACACCCTTGCCACGGTCCACGTCCTGTCCACGCTATGCCGATCTCGACCACAGCAGACCCTTCGTCGCTTCCATCATCGTCACCCCGTTCAGCAAGGGTTCGTCGTAGGGTGGGCCCTGACAACCGATCGTGGTCTGACGGCTACAATGGGCTGCTTGTTCGGTGACGGCGCCGGGATGGCCGCGTGTAGTCCCTGCGTGTTCGTCGTATTCCGGCTCTCTTTGGCCTCATTCGGCCTGAGCCTGCGACAGCGAACGTGACAGGGTGCGAAAGCGACTCTCTAAATCGCCGTTGAACGCGTTGAAGCGGGCTTCACCGTCACACGTTGGACGCGATGCCGGACGCTACCGAAAATCACGCCTAATCACACGTACTCACTGCTGGTCACGGACAATCTCGCTTGCCGCGAGCGCGATATGATATGCAACTCATGTCCGACCGAAAAGCCGATTGAGAGCAGCACGTGCGTACGAGTATCTTTTGTCCTAATTCATTAGCGCTGGGGACCGGTAACGCTTATACGCTATCAGGTGTGTTCATCAATTGGGCAAGGGTAACTTTACATTCTGGAAATGCACACCCGCGATAAATCTTGTGATATACATTCCCAAGAGTTCGGAGGCAATGATCCAGAACAACAACCCGAAATACGCCAGTCCCAAAAAACATTCGACCGATGCAGATGAGCGCCGTTGTTCTTTGGCGCGCGCACGCCAGTGTTTCAAAGCCTTGCCCAGCCTCCCAGCTGCGAAGAAATTCCCGAAGCCCATCGCAGCACCCACGCCCAAGCCTATCAGAGCACCCGGCACCCCCCCCGTGGTGCTTCCGGTATGGACCGCGCCGAGTACTGGAACCACACAACTCGCCAACCATAAGAACGTAAACAGCATGAGTTGCAGTCTCCTAATATGGACAATCAGGCTCGAACAGCAGCTCTCCGAATCCTGCCCCGATACCCCCTCCTACCATGTCCCACCCAGAGTCTGTCGGCAGAGTGCCGAGCCAATCCCAAAGACTTCCCAAATCGAAATTGAGCTTGTCCGCCATATCCTGGTCCCAGGCCCATCCATCTGCAAGCGCACCTATACCGGTAACGAGTCCCGCTCCCGTGAGACATCCGACGTCATAGGCGGTTTCATCCCAGTTACCATTCGAAATATCCCTACCAACACTATATATACCATAAATCCCTCCCGCTGCTCCAAGCAAATACGCTCCTCCTGTTACCAGTGCTGCAGAACCCCCCCCACGAAACAAGTGCTCCCGCAACAACTGGTGCAGCAACAGCGACCACACCTGCTACAATTGCCCCGACCGCCGCGCCGATGACGAAATGTCCGACTATAGATCCCCAAGACAACCCGAAGGGATCACACAGGTTGATCGGATTGTTCTTAGTGTGCCGATATAGATTCACATCCCGCCCTCTCACTCCAATCGGATCTGGCTGAACAAATCTTCCTAAACCGGGCGAATAATTGCGGTGGCGTAAATTGTAAAGTCCGGTATCCGGGTCGCGGTCACGCCCGGTGAACATCAGGTGATTTCCGCAGGCGGAACCGTTGCGTAGGTTCAACTGGCATCGGTGATCGTGGGAGTACCGTACGCGTCGTAGCCGTAACGCTCAAGGACGTTGCCAAGGACACCCACCAGTTCCGTTACATTGCCCACTCCATCACCCTCAAAATAATATCTGACCGCCCCTCGCTGCATCCGCAGCGGTTGATCGATGTCGGGGTCGGACACGTACTTGGTCTGGAACGACCTGAAAAGCGAGGAGTGGGCCGCATGGTGATCGAAGGCGCCGCGCACTTGCGCTACGCGGTGATGTCGCACCTGCGGTTCTTGCAGCGTTGCCCAAGCCTGGTGCGCTCCTTCTTTCAGACCCCGACGACGGCATACGCTGCTTTCTGATACCTAGACAATTACGCACGGGCTAATAATTAAATGATCTGGTCGCTTGTGACACCGCCGAAATAGCGAGCATAAGGATTACGCACTGTGGTGCCGTTGTAATCACAATCGGTGGACGCCCAGTGCTTCGTGGTAAAGAGCCAACCATGGTAATCTTGAGCGTAAGAGCTGGAAGGCAAGTCCCCACTGCATTACTCGGTTGGCACAACTGGCGGCCTGGGCTTTCGCCCGAACTTTTGCCAGCACCGGCGATAACAGTGTGGCCAGAATCCAGATGATAAGTGCCAAGACCACCACTTCAATAAGGTTGCAGCCGGCTCCATTGGCTATGGTGTATGACGGTTTTCCGCACAGACCCTCATCGTTAACCATACCAGAGTCGATTTGTCCTTGGTTCATTTATGGTCTCCTCGCAGGATGCCGAGCCGTGTTGCACACGGACGGGCTCGTCGATACCGGTGCTATAAAGATATTTGGCTTACAGTGCGCCCGCAATATCACAAGGATTACGTTCTCTCCTCAGTTAAGATGCGCACTCCGCGACTTTGTAGGATGTGTAACACTGCATTTGCATCGACATCCTCCGGGATAGCTAAGTCTTGGACAGGGCTCAGGATGGTCAACCGGCCCTTTTTCTTCATTTTTAGACTCACAACGTCAAACTCAGAGCCTCGGCGGCTTTCGTGCGAAAGCTTGCCCGATTCGATGTCGTCGTAGTATGACCAAAAGAAGCCTCCCCTCATTCCTCCCTGTCTCTTAATGCCATCTGTCATCAAGCGCACTTGATGACGGGGAGACGGAAGGAATGGGATCACACATAGAATTACCGCACCGATTATTGTAATGGCGTCCTTGCGGGCCTGTGAAATCGACTGCTTGTGATGAAACTCAAAATGACTTAAAAGAAGGAGGCATATAATCAATGGTCCGCCCAAATAGCTTCCCAGCCCCCTCTTCCGCTGGTATTCCGCCGGTTCTCTCCATTCCATGAGACTCTCTGAGAACACTGTGCCAGAAAGGAATCCCATAGAGCGAACCTCAATTCATAACCGGAACACGACCACATGAAATTGCAGGGCGATTCGAGTAATCCGATGAGTTTGCTCTCCCTGCATGGCGCGCCTGCTTCTCGTCACGAGTTCAGCCAGTACCTGATCCCCACTAGTGCAGGCGAGGTTGGATTATCAAACCGTACCACACCAAACACCACCCAACGACCATCGCGGCAATGGCCATTCGCTTGGCTCTTTTGCGCTCGGGCTTCTTGTAGGTCGCATAATACCCACAAGTTCCCCATACGATTAAAGCCGCTGACAAAACCCAATCTATCCAGTCATGCATAGTCCACGTCCTTTTACCGCACTCACAATTTCAGGGACAAGGGTCATCCACGTCCTCCATGTCGTAATCAAGCCAAGTCAAGTCCAAGGCCTTATCATACGCACTGGCGTCGTAATAACAGTCGGCTCCCAAGAATAGAAAATCCTCGGCGAGGTCACCCGGTCCTATATCCCCCCAAGCGGCATAGGATAGGTCTTCCATGGGTGTTGTCGGCATGTTATCGATATTCGTTGCCAAGGTGTCGCTACCGTCGTTGACCGCATCCAAAATATCCATGCCGCCTTTTATTATAAGACCGATCGATGTTGCGGCGGTCAATGGAATCAGCCAAGGCGCTGGGGCGTCGCCAAAAGCCAGCCCTATCCCAGTAAGCAGTTTGGCGCCTCCAATCAAACCTTCCTTCCACCTTGTCCATCCGCTACGCAAGCCGAAAGCGTCCAACCATTTCATCGGATTGTTCTGGCAATACCTGTACCAGTTCAAATCCCCACCAGACAAGCCGGCGGGGTCCGGCTGCATAAACCTCCCCAAACCCGGCGAGTAATACCGGAGCCGATAGTTATACAACCCGGTATCGGGGTCGCGATCGCGACCGGTGAACATCAGGCGGTTGTTATAGGCTGACGCCGTGACGATCGTCCCACCGGCATTATAGATCGTCGGCGTGCCGTACACGTCGTAACTGTACCGTTCAACCACACTGCCCAGCGAATTGGCCAGTTCCGTCACGCTACCCAAACCATCCGAGTCGAAGAAAAACTTAGTCGAACCCCGTTGCATTCGCACCGGCTCGTCGATGTCGATGCCGTAAACGTATTTGGCCTGCAAGTTGCCGACGCCGTCGTACTCGGCAATCAACTGCCAGCCCGCGTAGCAGAACACGTTCGTGGACGCGCTGGCGCCCGAGGTCTGCCGCCGGACCAACCGCCCGGCGGCGTCGTGCGTGTAGACAATCACCATCGTCGCGTTGCTGGCGCTGCTCAACCGGTTTTCATAATCATACGTGTACGTCCATACTCCGTCACTAGTCAGGTCGCCTTTAGCGTCGTAGATCAGGTTTGTCCCACCGACATTGGTGAACTCGTTGAGATTGTTGGCCGCGTACGCGGTCAAGTTGGTGACGGGCGAAGCGGGAAGACCGGTGATTTGGGCGACATTGGTGCGATTGCCCGCTGCGTCGAAGGCATAGCAGGTCTGATTGTTCCAGGCACTTGGAGTGACCGTATCCGGATGGGTGGCATTGTATTCAACGTTCGTCAACTGGTTGGCGGCATCATAGGCGTATACGTCGCCCAAGTTCGACTGCTGGGCGCGTTTGACCCATGTCCGGTTTCCCACAGCGTCGTACCCATATCCATACTGCGAATTCGTAACGATCGTAGTCCCGAAGACTTGCTGGTTGCAAACGTTCGTCAAATGGTTGACATTATCGTAATTGTAAACCGTGACAAGGGAGCGATTCAGATTTGCTGATACCGTACGGTTCGTTCGTCGTCCCGCTGCGTCATAGCCATAACCAACGACTGTACTGGTACCACTGTCCAGGATTGCGGTCAACCATCCATTAGCATTGTACTGGTATGTGATGAACGTGCCATCGGGATACGTCAACTGCTTGCGCCTTCCATCCGCATAATATTGGTAGCCGACACTGAGAGGGGTGGTTTGCCCCACTACTTGCACCTCGTTCGTTAACCGCCCAGTTGAGTCGTAACCATACGCGACGACTGAGTTTGTTTGTGTTCCCGCCGTCCAGACCATGCCGGTCAATTGATTCGCCGCGTCGTAACCGAAACCGATTACTCCAGTTGTCCCAGCGTATGCCTTTTGACTCAGGCGATTCGCAGCGTCGTAGGTCAGCGCCACCATTTCGCCGGCTCGATTGATGTAATTGGTCATGTTGCCAACGCCGTCATACTCCAACCGTTGAATCGTTGTGTCAGGATACGTGATCCTTCGCAGTCGGTTGGTACAGGAGGCAAATTCGAACAACACCGAGTTAGTTCGTGCGTCGGTCACGGTGCTCAAGTTGCCCAAGCCATCATACACATACGTGGCGACCTGTCCTAAAGCATTTGTCCAAGCCGTTCTCCGGTTCATCGAATCATAGGCAAACTCGTTTGTATGGTTGTTTGGATCGATCACGACCGTAATGCATCCATTAGGATTTCGGCTGATTATCCATTCATTACTTAAGGCGTCCGTCACACTCGTAACTTGCCTCAGCCAGTTATAGCCGAAGGTGGTCCCATTACCCATTGCATCAGTAATGTTGGTACGATTATACCACTGGTCGAAGCCAAACGTCACAAAGGCATTCGGACTACCAGGCAGAGTGATACTAGTTAACTGGTGAAACCAATTGTAACCAAACGACATAGTATGACCCAGTCCATCCCGCCAGCTGAGCACGTTATCGTTGCCGTCAGTGGTCCACAGGTTGGTTTCACCCGCAGCATCAATCCATCGACTCAGGCAGTTGCGAACATCCCAAACAAGCGAGTCGGTGCGACCCAAGGGATCCGTGCGATTGATCAGACGTCCTCTTATATCATACCCGAGCGAGGTGCTGTGGCTCAAGGCATCAGTGACATTGGTACAATTCCCGAATTGATCATACGCTTTTTGAACTGTGTTATTATTAGGGTCAGTAATTGAGAGCAGGTTACCACTGGCGTCATATGTGAAGGTGCTCGTATTGCCGCAAGCATCCGTCGCATTCGTCACATTGCCCTTGCTATCACGTTGCCAAGCGGCAACAGCTCCCACGGCGTTTGTCAGGGCTATTGTTAAGTTGTGGGCCCCGATATTGACTGCGTTGGTTTTAAGTAACGCCGTGACTGTTACGACTGGGTTCTTGTTGGTGTCATATCCGATCGTCGTCTTGTTACCCATATGGTCGGTCGTGTTGGTTACCACAGTCGTTGTCATGTCACGAAGGTAAGTGTTCGTACCCGCAGGATCCACAACCTCCACTATTTGCGCGTTACTGTCCAGCTTGACAGTTTGATTGGTCTGCCCATTGACAGTCACCGTCGTCACGTTGCTGATTACATCGTAGGTGTAGGTCTGTACTAATCCCGAGGCCTTGGTCGCAGTCTGCACATCGCCAGCCGCGTCGTACGTGTAATATCGTGGATTTCCATTACCATCTTCGACTTCCGTGATCCCATTTGGATGATCCGGATCCAGGTAAAGATAAATGGCCTTTGTCCCTTTGGAATCACTGGCGGAAATCAGGTGAAAGCTACTATAGGTGTAGGTGTTCGTATTCCCACTCGGATCAATGACATAGTGGATTGTGCCGTCGGCGTTGTAGACGAACACGAGTTGGCGGCCGGGACCATCCGTCACTGTACTAAGCCACCCTTGGTCGTTGTATGCGAGCGTGATTGAGTTACCTTTGCGTTCCGAAATGTTGATCAGACGATTATTATTGGAGTGATCGAACGTGTATGCTGTGTCGTGCTTTAGTATCCAGACGAGGTTGCCGCCAATATTCGTCAGGGTTGAGTCTACTTTGGCGTCGGGGAAATAACCATCCATTGTGAGGGTGTAGGTGATTTGTTCACCATCCCACGTGCGAACAGTCGCGCCCGCATATCCACCATTTAGCGAGACGTTGTAGTTATGAGTCCAACCAATTCCAAGAGGGCCATTAGTGCTGTCGCTGGAACTATAGAAGCGGTTAAAGGCCAGGGTTGCGTTTTGTTGACCGCCAGGACCTGCCAAGGCCCCGATATCTGCATCACTGATGTACAACCGTCCGTTAGCCATGTCGATTGGGTCATACGGATCATTGTTATTGTTATCATCGTCCGGCGGGGGAAACACGGGCTCCGGATTGGGGGGAGGGGGAGGAGGGACGATTATCCCACCGCCTCCACCGCCTCCACCGCCTCCGCCGCCCCAAGCGAAGGAGACGCTTTGGCAACTCAAGGCGAGCACCACTACCCAACAAATGAGGCGACAAAACGCCGAGCGTGGGAACGACAACAATGATAGTTCGCATCTGACCCCGTGAACAAGGGGGCGCAACAACGACCGCCGCAAACATCGAAACGTGGCGATCCCAATCATTGATCGCGGGCTACCGCTGCAGGCCTTCAAGAAATTGATACAGGGATTCATGGTAACACCGTAGTTTGGGACTTATTCTGGGCGTTATGGACTGCCTCGATCAGCATGTGGTTCGGCGCCAAGCCTCGATAGCCAAGGTCTTGGAGTCGCTGTTCCATACGCGGAAGATCGGGCGCGATTAATGCACCAATTTTCTGACTCCAAGCCGGCGTCGGATGTAGCCACGGTAAGTCTTGTCTCCAATATCCGTAAAAGTCATCTACAAGCAAAGGGGTATCGGCTGACAAAATGGATAGATATTTACGACGAGCTCGTTCAAACGGTGAACGGAAGTTGCGGAGATCTCGGATCATCAAGCCGTCGGGAGTGAATGTCAGAGATTTTAATAGAAGTGCGTCGGTGTTGTCCTCGTTCCAGAGCACCAGTACCCACACGAACGCATTTGGGTTACGAGCCTTAATCAATTTGTACAAGCCGCCCATTATTAGGTTGGCGTCACTGACATCGGCACTACATTTGAACTGCTCGTTGTTGATTTGAGACCAATTCAACACCACCGAGTGGATCCGGTCGGCGTAGCGGTCGTACCACTTGAAGTACCTGATCGCATCGACTTCAGTTAGTTGCATGTCCAGGGCTGCGATCGGAGGCACAGGGCATTTCGCAAGTTGTTTGTCGTAGCGCGCCGGCCAATCCGGCAAAAAAGCCTTCGCGACCCAGAACGGATTAGTGTAACCCAAGTCAGCGGCTATTTGCAGTTGTGTGTTCACCTCCGACGCAGAACGACCCAAGCTGTCGAAGGCAATCGCTCGTAGAAACGGCTCCTTCAATGAGGCCCGCACCGGCGTCTGCGCTATCTGTTGTCCCATCGCAGCCAAAGTAGTTGCGGCCACGCCGTAGTCGCCCAGCACTGCCAACGCGGTTGCATTACTCCCAGCACCCAGAGCTCCTATCATCTTGCCGCTGTCTGCCGCCTCCTTCACGTCTACCCACCAATTGCTGGCTAACTGCTGAGACGCCAGGATCGTTTGCGGTGCTGCGACGTAACGTAACGATTGCGAAGCCTCCTGAGTCGGCTCGGCGGTCGTCGGGTTGACCTGCGTCGGGCGTGCCAAGGATTGGGGGATCACTTGGTAGTAACGTTGTGCGACCCCTGCCACAGTCGTATCAGTCCAAACCGTCACGCCTGCTCCCGCTTCGATGTCTTGTGCTACAATGTTCCACGATGTTTGGTCGTTAGGCGTGTCTGAGGCTTCAATCCGGTATAGTTGGCCCGGTACTCCTTTGAAAATCACGGAGACTGATCCATCCGGATTAACCTGCAAGCGTGCGTCAAGGGCTGGCGATGCATTGGTTTGAGAGAACAGCCGAACGGTTAGCGCGATAGTCAATACCGCACAAAGTGCCCAAGTGGCCCGGGAAAAGATTCGCTGGTTCATCGGTTACCTCATAGGTTCTTCACGTTTTGCATTGTCTCAAATTCCCCTTAGCGCCATCGGAGGTAAAAGCCCGTTCCGACATGTTGATACACATATCCGGCGGTTGGTAGCAACGGTGTACTGCCAGCATCAGTGCCGGTATCCTGCCATTGCCAGCGTCCGGTCGCCACATTCAGCCAGCAAGCGTGGGATGACCTGCTTGTGGCATCGTACACATTAAACTGATCGGATTGGTCTGGCTGCGATCCCGCGGTTGCACCAAGAGCCAGCCAGTCCAGAGAGTCTAGGTTAAGTGGAGGTTCAACCGAAGGAAACGAAATCACCTGCAATCCTGTACTCACAAATACTCCGCCAACATCACCGTTCAGCTTGCCGAGCAGCATTAGACGACGGGTACCGTTGGTCTGCACTAGGTCGAGCCAGAACCCCTCGCCAGTAACCGCGCTGAAAACTGCCGATTGACCTTCCGCATCTAACCACTCCCCCGAGTCCGAGCACCACAACTCCACCAGATTACCCTGGCTATAAACACCTGCAATGTCACCATCAATCAATTGATTACCCAAGTAGTCTTCCAAAGTGGGGAGCAATTCCCAAGCGTCTCCCGGCGCAACTCCGGCAGCGGACAGGTCTCTGTTAATGGTAAGTGAATTGAAGCCGCTGTTTATAATTGTGTAGCGCTGGCCGGTGTTTGTACCGCTAGTCATCCGCAATTCGTAGTTAACCCACTGATTTGCATTCCACTGGGTACTGTTGGTGAGGCCATTGCTGAAATAAGAATCCCACACTACGATTGCCTGATTGCTGTTAACTTGGTTCACCTGACCGCGCGCGACAGGAAAAGGTTCCAGCGAAGGACCCAACGGATACCACGCTTCCGGCAATTGCACTACTTGGAACCCCAAGATTGTGCTACTGGAGTTCGAATCGATTTGGGCCGACACGATCGTGGGATGCAAGCTAACAAGCGCTAGCCACAGTGCGGCGAAAGTTCGCCAGCTATGAGAGACTCGATAGTTAGACAACATCGACTCCGTCGCGATAGTTTGGAAAAGTTGAGTAGTCATGATGTCCCTCCTTCACTAACTGAGTGGTACTGTCAACGCGGTGGCTCGTGTCCGCAACTCAGGGTGCAACTGTTCCAGCTTGCATATTTCGAAGAACAGGCGGCTCAGCACAGTTCTGTCTTCTGCTACGTGTGCGAGATTCTCCAAACAGCAGTAGTACTCGGCCGGGGAAATGTCTCGACCAAGCCGGACGCGAACCTGATCCCAAAGCGGTTCTATTTGTGTTTCACGGATTCTTCCAGGCTGCAAACAGGTTTCAACTAGGTGCCGTCCCGGCTGTGCGAGCTGATTACCCCGATTCAGCGCCAATAGAGCGGCTGTGCGCATCGAACCTGGAGTCGGGTGTCCCGTCAGGGAATACTTCCCCTCGTTGATCCGTCGCAGCGACTCCCAATCCCCTTTCGCTTCATAAAAGGACGCGACTTCGTTTTCCATGCCCAGCCGACCGAGCGTCTCTTCACCCCGCACCCCGTCCCCATGCAGGAAATACCAAGCTGCTTCATACCTCTCAATGTCGCTGATTTGTTTCGGATACTGCTTCCGGCACCGTTGGAGGAGTTGTAAACTCTCCGAACTCGCCCAATCGCCATTCTGTAGCACCGACTCGACTAGAGGCAGCCGTTGCTTAACCTCAAGATCGCTCTGAAACGTTGAGGTCGGTTTGATCGCCTTCACTTCAGTCTGGGACGTTGGACGGAGTATCCAAATCTGTCCCACTCCGATAGCAGACACGAGCAAGAGCGCGCCAACAATCAAGAAAGCACGCGATAATGGCAGTGTATCGCTACCGAGCCAGCCCGTTACTGCCAACGCAAGACCCAGTCCGAATACGATCAGCAATCCGTTCCATCCGAAGTAGCTAAACAAAGCACTGTTGTCTAACGCTACGAGGTTTGCCCCCAACAGCACCAACACCATTCCTCCGAATAAAACGACGGCTTTGACACGTTTTCTCATTCTCACACCATCGGTTCAGCTTATAACGGATCTGGTTCTTCGCTTGGGAGAGTGTGGTGACAAGCAAGCAGTTTTCGTCGGAAATGAAGGAGCACTGTGCAAGGTGGGAAAGATGACCGGCAAAATTGGCTGGGCTTCAAACTAACGAGGATGTGTAGAAAAATGTTGACCTTCCTCACGAGACCGCATTCTCCTCCCCGCCAAGCCTTGCAGGCACCCCTCACTCTGCGCTCGGCCGCTCCTGTTCTCGACAGGGGCAACCAAACTCAAGGCATTCGATCATTGCAAAACTGCTAAGACTCACACAACAACAGCACGTCTTATGATGCAATTGATTCTGGTCTGCAAGACAATAATAGCAATATTCGTTGCAATGTTAGTACAAAGCTGTACACTCCGTGAATGATCGCAGTGTACTTCGGCGTCCGGCGGGGGAACTGGACATGAACTCAATAAGCAATAATTCTGGTGCGGATTCCGTTGAAGGTTTGCGCTGCAATACGAGCAAAGACACTGCCTTCAACCTTATTGAATTGCTGGTCTTGGTGGCGATTGTCGTGATACTGGCGATACTACTTCAGCCGGTCATGACCAAAGCCCGGGCGAACGCCCAAGCCGCCAGTTGTGCCAATCAATTGAGGCAGTGGGGGCTTGCCTTCCAAATGTATTCCCAAGACTACCATGGCTGGCTCTTCACCACGAAACACTGGGCATCCACAGAATTTACTGAAAATGGCAGCAAAGTGCGCAACCCTTACGCCCACTATCTTGGTAACGCCACAAGCGATAAAATCGTCCAGTTGAGAAACTGCCCGGAAGTGTTGAAATCATCGAGTGTGCAGCAACTCAAGGCGGATAAACGGTACAGCTATTCAATTAATTGGCCGAATGTGAAAAACTCTGGCCTATATGTGCGTGCGCCGGCGGATTCGTATGGCGGAGCTTCCTATCGTCTGGACGAGATTCCCAAGCCTGCGGAGTTTCTGCTGCTTATCGATTCGGATGGATCGTCCTACCGCGTGCGAGCAGGCAATCTGAAAGAGAAGGTTTCCTCCATTCTAGGCCGGCACGTGGGAGGGGTGAACATACTACGCGCGGATCAACATGTTGATTTTGTCGGCTTCGATGTGATTTCTACTCAGTCCACTCTTCCCGACGACCAGAACAGTTGGTTCCAAGCGAATTGAGCTGCGGGCGCGGCTCAATCGCACAGCCTATCGTTTTGCTTTCGACCGAAAAGCAGGTATGGCGCGGCACATGAATTCGCTAAATAATGGCACTGTAAACGCCATATCACCATGGGCCGGGCTGTAAATCATGCCCTTCTGAATCAGGTTCGCCCGCGCTGGGCCAAGGCTGTTGATTTTCACGCCGAGCGCATCCGCGATGTCGCCGCTGCGATGCGAGCCCAATCCAAGGCTGGCCATGGCGCGCAGAAACTGCTTTTCGCCGGGCGTGAGCCGGTCGAACCGAACGCGGAAAAAGTTCGCATCGAGGCGTTGAATCACTGTCCCGGTGGCTTCCTGAACAACGCGCAAGGTGATCGGCGAGGCCTCGGCGTGATTCCACGATTGATAACCCCACTCCTGGAGGAAGTAGGGATAGCCTTGGGTCAAACGGAAGATTTCCTTCAGCGCGGACTTTTCAAAGTCTACGCCGACGGCTCTAGTCGGGTCTTGCAACGCTTTGATGGCGTCGGGCTCGGAAAGCGCGCCAATGTCGGGAAAGCTGAACAGCCGCTCGGCGTAGGATTTTGATTCACCGGCAAGACGGGGCAGAATGGGCAGGCCCGCGCCGAGCAGCACCATCGGCAGCTGGCGCTGCTGCATCTTGTGCATGGACATGATGAGCGCGCTGAGTTCCTTCGGGCTGAAATATTGCAGTTCGTCGATGAGCAGCGCCACGAGCGTTTTCCGTTCCTCGGCAGCTTCGGCCACGGCGAGTAACAGACTGGGCAGGTCGCTTTCGAGGTCGCCGCTGTCCGCAGCACCCTTTTCAGGGTCAATGTCCAAGCCGACTTCAATTTCGCCCATCGACACTTTCACTCCGTCCATGAAACCCTTGAGCACGGCCAGTGCACGTTTGGCCTTGTCTCCCGCACCCGCCACGCGATCCATCTCGAACAGCAGTTTGCGCAGGGGCGGTACGAGCATCGCCGCCAGCGATTTGTCCTCGTGTGCTTCCAATGACAAGGTGCGGTAGCCAGCCTTGATGGCGAGGCGCTCGATTTCATTGAGCAACACCGTTTTGCCGACGCCGCGCAGACCGGTGAGGAGAATGCTTTTCTCGGGACGCTTTTCTTTGACACGACCGAGGAGAACACGGGCCTGCTCAAGGATTCCCTCGCGACCGACCAGTTCGGGCGGCGGAGAGCCTGCGCCGGGGGAGAACGGATTTTTAATGGCGTCCATGACGATCTCCGTGAATTTCTATAAACCTCTAACCACTTCTAGCTGATTATTGCTAGACATCACAATACATTGCTAGAAATGGATTTCAAGCCTATTCAACCCTGCCAGATAGTCCTGCTTCCTGCGCCAAGAGCAGGCGACGGAAAGCCGTTGTGGTTTGGGCGAGGGCACTGTGGATGTATTGAAGAGCCTTTTCCTTAGTTGGCGCAGACATGCGCAAATCGTCGGTTCAATCATTCGCCACGGCCTTCATCGCCACGATTTTCTCAGCGCCATCAGCATCCGGTCGCAACGCGAAAAACCGTTCGGCGTCGGCGGGAGTGACGAGCCCGCGGTAATGCCGATGCAGCACGTCGAGACTATGCCCCAACATGGCGGCGGTTTTGGGATAATCGCCGCTGTGGGCACACCAGCAACTAGCGGCTGTGTGCCGCATGGAATCGTTGCCCCACTCCCGCAGTTTCAGGCCCGCAGCCTTTTCCTTGTCCGTTTCGGAGCCGTGCACGCCGTAACCGGCAGCGCGGCGGAGTTTCTTCCACCGCTTCTTGAAGGATGATTTGGCACCAATAATTAGCCCACTCTTTTTGGCGACTGGCAGCAACCACGACAACGCTACGTCGGGAAGTTCGACTATTCGGCGCAGCCCGATCTTGGTAACGCGCGCATCAAGGCGCACCAGCTTCTCCGCGAGCTTCACTTTGGACCAGTCCAGTTTCCTGAGTTCATCGGGCCGGATACCGGCGAAAATTCCCAACACCACAAACGCGGTTAGGTTGAATTGCTCCGCCAGCGACAGCAACCGGGCGCACTCCTCGACGGCCAGAATGTGCGGCTCCGCCTGCTCGACTTTGGGGCGGGTCAATTTCGGGATGGGGTTCTCGATGCACCAGTCGTGTTTTATGGCGTAGCGGTACAACTGCGAAGCCTTGGTCAGATTGTGGCGACGGGACCTGGGTGATAGGACCGGGTTGTTTGCCCACTGCTCCAACTCCGCCAGCCCGATCTCGCCAGGGCGTCGGTCGCCAAAGGAGTCGGCGAAGTAGCCAAGCCGGTGCCGCAGGTCGATCACGGTGAGATCACGGCGACGATCGGCTTTGGCCTGCGCGATGATCTTCTCGACAATCTCCGCCACGGTAGGCGATTCTCGGAATTTGACGACGGTGGCAATGTAGTGGTCAACCGCCTCCTCCAAGCCGACATTGAACGGCGCCAGTTTCGCCATGCACCGCTCGGCAATAGCCCGGTCGGCGGCGGTCAGGGCAAATGCGCTCAATCCTTCGTGGTGGTACAAGGCGCGCTGCTCAGCGGCGTACTTCTTTGCGTCCTGGATCGTCGAGAAACTCTTGCGAACGCGCTTACCCTTGACCTGAAACGCGACTTGGAAGCCGCTCTTGCCCGAACCGAATTGAACGGGTACAATCGGTGGCCATGAAACTTGGTCCTGCTTGGTTGCTGTCATGTTCTCGTGTCTCCCGTGTGAGGGTTGCCCCCTCTTGGTTTTGTGACACTATGCCAACCAATGCCAACCAAAGCAAGCTAAATTTACGTAAGTGCTTGTGCGCCCGTAGCTCAACTGGATAGAGCATCGGTCTTCGGAACCGAGGGTTGGGGGTTCAAATCCCTCCGGGCGTACCACTTTAGACCTGACTGCATGTTTTCAGCACTTAAGCACCGATAGACGAAGGCTTTAGTCGGGGTTCTAATTGCTCCCGAGCGATCCACTTCCCATCCGCTCGGATTTAGAACCCCTAGGAACTTGCGGCGGTTGACGGGAGTCATCTTCGTATACACCGTCGCGGCATTCGTCAGCACCGTGCTCGCCATCCGCAATGCGCCTTCCAAGTCGAGGTCGTCGGTCTGAGCATCGGACAGGGCGACGCGTGCAGCCGTCAATTGTTGCTCCAAGCCAGCGCGATGCTGCTCGTATCGCTCACGGTCGATGGCCCGCTCGTAGATGTACGCATTCTCCAGTCTGGTCAACTTCCCCTCGATCTCCCGAATGGCCGTGGTGTGACGTGCCGCGCCGGACCTCGCGAGGTCTTGCCGTGAGTTCCATCGTTTCGTGACAACATGCGAGACCATCTGCATGACACCCGGCGTAGGTTGCCACTCGCGTATGTGCTCCAGAAATCTTTCCTCGACCTTCCGTTTCGGCACGGTCACCCGTCGGGTGCACAGCTTGTTGTGGCAGCCATAGTATCCGAACTTCCCGCCAAGTCGCCCCGTCGCAAAGTAGCCCGTCATGGTGTGCCCGCAGCTACCGCACCGCAACGCACCGCGCAGCGGTAGATCCCCACGGTCCCGCGTGTACCTCTTAGGGCGATTGGGACGACGGTCGTCAGCCACGAGTTGAACCCGGTCAAACAGGTCCTGAGACACGATCGGCTCGAAATTCCCCCGCACCTTTAGCCCCCATTTCTCGACGACAATCCAACCGGCGTAAATCGGCCGCCGCAGGATCTTCGAGAAGTCATACAACGTGAGCTTGGCCCCCTCCGCCGTTGTTAGCCCCATGCTCGTGACCTTGTTCAACACATCCTGCTTGCTGTGCAGCCCTGTTGCGTACAATCGAAAGGCTTCCTCAATCAACGGCGCGCGCTTCAAATCGGGCACAAGTGTCGCCTCTTTGAGGTCGTTGCGCTCATTGCAGAATCCGAGCGGTGCGGGGAACGGCCAGCGGCCTTTCTCCACCGCCGCCCTCATACCCGCTTTGCAACGGTCGGCTCGTTGTTCATTGTCTAGTTGGTTGGCACCGGCCAGCATGGTCTGGATAAAGCGTCCTGCGGCTGTATCCTCAAGCCTCTCCTGCACGCTATGCAGGCGAATCCCGGAGCCGCCCAAGGTAAACGTCACATTGAGATGGTCGCGGGCATCGCGGGCGAAGCGGTTGGTGTGATAGACCACGACCGCGCCGATCTTGCCCTTGTTGCTGGCGCAATAATCCAGCATGGCCTGAAACTCGGGCCGGGCCGTGGTC
>Ga0187875_10001262_pt1 | contig 19801 bp, 18 predicted proteins | sample June2016WEW_17_1_2_FD_132978 | JGI IMG/M metagenome (GOLD analysis project Ga0187875, IMG submission 132978) | Peatland microbial communities from SPRUCE experiment site at the Marcell Experimental Forest, Minnesota, USA - June2016WEW_17_10 | ecosystem: Environmental > Terrestrial > Soil >... | reverse complement strand
TGCTAAGCAAGGGCGGCGGCGCCACCGGTGGCGGCATCAGCGGCATCTTCCCCGTCCCCGCTTTCCAGAGCGGCGTGCAACTTCCGCCCTCGCTCAATCCCGGCGCCGGGCCCGGCCGCGGCGTGCCCGATATCGCCGCCGACGCCGACCCGCAGTCCGGCTACCAGATTCTCGTAGACGGACAACATGGCGTTGTCGGCGGCACCAGCGCCGTCGCCCCGTTGTGGGCCGCGCTGATCGCAATCCTGAACCAGGGCTTGGGCAAATCCGTCGGTTTCCTGACCCCGCAACTCTACCAGCTCCCGGCTACGGCCCAGGCGCTCAAAGACATCACCATCGGCGACAACGGCGGTTACCACGCCGGACCCGGGTGGGACGCTTGCACCGGCCTCGGCTCCCCCATCGGGAGCGCCCTTCTGGCCGCATTGACTGCCAAGGCCCCCAGTGGGTCCACCAAGCCGCCCGCCAAGAAGCCGACCAACAAGCCGACCAAGAAGCCCACGAAGCCGCCCGTCAAGAAGTCCGCCAAGAAGAAGCCCGCCAAGAAGCTTGCGTCGCCGAAGAAGCGGCCTTCCACGCGCCGCGCATAGTGCCAGATCAGCCGGGCCGGCGTCGTTCGGCGTGGGCCCGGCCGCATCGCCTGCGCCGCATCGGCTTGCCCGTCAGCGCCGCCCGCAATCCAGCCCGCCGCATAGCGTCCCGCGCCGCCCGCTCCCGAGGCCGGTGATACAATCGGCAGAACGATGTGCCCCGTCGTCGCGTCATGGACGAAGTCCCACAGGTTTGTCCCCTTTCTTCAATCGAGTGATTGAATGCACTGATCTATGGATAACAAGCAATCCATCGGACCCCTCTGGCAATTCCCTGACAAAGATTACATATTAAAATGGGCTGGAATTATTTCGACTTTTGCAGGATTTCAGGTGCTCATCCAGTTTGTTGCTTTTCTGACTGGAATCCTGATCGTTCGCAACCTCACAAAAGCCGACTTTGCAGTCTACACGGTGGCGGCCAGCTCTCTTATTATTCTCTCCACTCTCTCCGACCTCGGCATTGGTAATGCCTTGCTGGCTTTGGGTGGCAAAGTCTGGAATGATAATCTGCGCCTGGGGCAGCTTCTTCGTTCCGCTCTCAAATTGCGCTTGGTCTACTTTCTCTTCGGCGCGCTCGTGTTCACTGCCGTGCTCTTCTCGCTCAGTCTCCGCGCGGGCGCCTCGCTCAGGTTGACCATCGGCATCTGGGCGATCCTCCTGGTCAGCGCGCTGCTGCAGATGAACTACACCATCTGGTCGATCGTGCCCCGGCTGCGCATCGAAATCACCCGGCTGCAGACGCTCGATCTGTCGGCCGCGCTGCTCCGCCTGGCCTTCATCGCCGGCGCCACTCTCACTTTCATGAGCACGGCGGTCGTTCTGATCGTCAACGGCCTGGGCTTTGCCCTGCAAGCGCTCTTCAGCTGGCGCTGGGCGAACCAGGTGATTGCGCCGGAGGCGCAGGCGACGCCGGGAGACAGGCAAGCGATATTGGATCTGTCGAAGAATGAAATACCCAACGCGCTGTTCTACTGTGTGTATGGACAGGCCAGCGTGATCGTTATTTCCATCTTCGGCCACACAAAGGAAATCGCAGAAGTCGGAGCGCTATCCCGCCTGGGAGCAGTATTCACGATTCTTGGTTCCATTATGACCACTGTCGTTCTGCCGCGCTTCGCTCGCGTGCAGACACGGCAGGCATTGACCACAAAGTACATTCAGGTCGTTTGTTGCTATCTGGCCGGCGGCGGTGCATTGTTGCTGCTGGCATTCCTGATCCCCAATCAGCTCATCTGGGTGCTGGGCGCAAAATACAGTGGACTGCAATCCGATGTTCAGTACATCGTGGCGGCGAGTCTTCTGATTTCCTTTATAGGATTAGTCTTTTCGATGAATGCCGCCAAAGGCTGGGTCGGCGGCCTCTACTTCAGTATTCCGGTCATCGTTGTGTGCCAGCTTGGGGCCGCCGCCTGTCTGAATCTGTCCACGGTCCGCGGAGCGGTGCTGTTTGGAGCGCTCCCACTCGCTGGCGGCCTGTTGGTTATGATTCCCCTCGCCTGGCGCGGACTGCGGCTCGCGCCGGAAAGCGCCACGCCATGAGCGCGCCCCAGTGTCCCGCCTGTGGCCACAACGCCGCCGAGCCGATCGAACGCTACAACGTGGCGGACCAGCATGCGCTGCTCGCGCCGGCCGATGCGGGCCTGCAGCAGCGCCTCACCGCGGTTGCGGCCGAGACGGCGCTCGAGTACGCCATGCTGCGCTGCCCGCATTGCGGTCTGGAGTTCTGCTCGCCGCTGCGCGCGCCATCGGCTGACTGGTATCGGCTCGCGTATGAGGCGTTGGATCTCTACGCCGCGGAGCGCTGGGAGTTCGACGAAGTGCTGCGCCACGTGCAGCCCGGCGAGGAGCCTCTGGAAGTCGGTTGTGGTGCGGGGGCGTTTCTTGAGAAATGCCGCCGGCGCGGCCTGGCTGCGGCCGGAGTCGACTTCTCCGCCGAGGCGGTCCGGCTGTGCCGGGAGCGTGGGTTGCGCGCACGCCAACTCAATCTGGCCGCCGAACTGGAAGACGAGGGCTGCGAGCGCGTCGCTCACATCGCCGGCTTCCACGTCCTCGAGCATCTCGACCGGCCCGGCGCTCTGTTCCAGTTCGCCCGCCGTCACGCGCTCGCGGCGGCCCACCTCTGGCTCTCCGTGCCGTCCGGGCGGCGCCCCACCCGCGGCTTAAACCAGCGCGACGTTCTTGATGAGCCTCCGCACCACCTGACGCGCTGGAATCAGGCCTCCTGCGCCGCGCTCGGCGCGCGCCACGGTTGGCGTCTGGTCCAGGTTCTGTACGAGCCCATCACGCTGCGCGTCGCGGTGTGGTGGATCTCCGTCTGCTCGCCCGCTTATCTGCGTTGGAAAGCTGCGCGGCGCTTCCGCAACCGATGGATCGAGCGCGGCTTTCGCGCCGTGTTTTGCCCCTTCGCCGTGCTGCAAAGGCTCACCACCTCGCGGCACATCAGCGGGCATTCCATGTTGGCTCATTTCATCCTGGAGGCCGGCCAGCCGCTGGTTGGCCGCGACGGGGCATCGTGATGGATTCAGTCATCTGCACTCTCTTCGAACGCGATTACCACTATGGCGTGGGCGCTTTGGTGAACTCGCTCTACGAGCATGGATTCCGAGGCACGGTCTACGCCGGCTATCGCGGCGATCTGCCACCCTGGGCCGCGGCCGCCCGGCGCGAAAGCCGCTACTCGGAGCTGGCCGTGGCGCCCGGCCTGGTCCTGCGCTTCGTAGCCCTCTCGACGCAACTGCATTTCATGAATTACAAGCCCGACTTCATGCTCTCCCTGTGGGACGATTACTGCCCCGAGGCTGGCGCGATCTTCTACTTCGACCCGGACATCCTGGTCCAGTGCCGCTGGTCGTTCTTCGAGGAGTGGATTCGGTGTGGCGTAGCCGTGTGCGCCGATATCATCCCCAGCCTGCCGCCGGATCATCCCCTGCGGCACGCCTGGCGGGAGTACTTCGAGCCGCATGGCATCCGATTCATCCGCGAGCAGTCGATCGTTTTCAACGCCGGTTTCGTCGGAGTATCGAGGCAACACAGTAACTTCCTCCAGACATGGCAGCGCTTGCTGCAGTTGATGGAACCAGCCATTGGAGGGCGGCAGAATGTGTTCGTCAAGGACCGCACCTTCCTTTTTCACATACCGGACCAGGATGTGTTCAACGCCGCCACGATGGTTTGCGACGAGCCCGTGAGTTCGGTCGGCCCGGATGGGATGGACTTCATGCCCGGCGTCGTGTCGTGCATCATGAGCCACGCCGCCGGCGGCGTGAAACCGTGGAACAAGAAGATGCTCTGGAGCGCGCTGCAAGGGATCCCTCCGCGCCGCGCCGACAAGGCATTCTGGAAGAATGTGAGCGCCCCTATCCGGCTCTACTCGCCGTGGTGGCAGGGTGTGAAGAAGCTGGATCTTCTGGCCGCTTCGGCGCTCGGCCGTTACATCCATCTATAAGCGGGCGCTGCCGGCCGCTTACATCTCTCTGCGGTTTTCGAGCGACTTCGACATCGTGACCTCGTCGGCGTACTCGAGATCGCTGCCGACGGGGATGCCCATGGCGATGCGCGTGGCGCGCACGCCCAGCGGCTTGAGCAGCCGCGCCAGGTACACCGCCGTCGCCTCGCCCTCGACCGTGGGATTGGTGGCGAGGATGATCTCCTGCACCGTGCCGTCCTCCAGCCGCGTGAGCAACTGCTTGATGTGCAACTGCTCCGGGCCCACGCCCCGCAGCGGGCTGATCGAGCCGTGCAGCACGTGGTACACGCCGTCAAACGTGCGCGTCGTCTCAATCGGCAGAATGTTGGGCGGCTCTTCGACTACGCAGATCTTGGTCCGGTCGCGGTGCGGATCGGTGCAGTAGGGGCACAGCTCGGCCTCGCTGATGTTGCCGCAGATCGCGCACAGCCCCAGCTTCTCTTTCACGTCCACCAGCGCAGTCACCAGACGATCGACGTCCTCGCGCGGCGTGCGCAACAGGTGGAACGCAATGCGCTGCGCGGATTTCTGCCCGATGCCAGGCAGTCGTTTCACTTCGGCAATCAGGCGTGCGAGCGGTTCGGCAAAGTCAGGCACACCCCAAATCTTCGCACCGAACGCTAGGCAGCGTCGACCGGCTACGAATCCTTCACTGTAAACTGGCGACATGGAGTTGAGTAGGCAGGAATTCCAACGTCTCGCTGAGGAGCGTCTAGCGGACGCGGAGGCACTGTTAAGCGCCGGACGTTTCGGCGGCGCATACTATGTCGCCGGTTATGCGGTCGAGTGCGCTTTGAAGGCGTGCATCGCCAGAAAGACGAGAGCTGAGTCGTGGCCTCCGAAGAATGTTGACAAGTCACACTACACGCATGACCTCGAGAAATTGCTTCTAACGGCGGGATTGAAGAATGACCAGCAGTTGGAAACAGACGGAAACCTGAAGACCAACTGGTTAGCAGTGAGCGACTGGAGCGAAGAATCTCGTTATGAGAACAACCGTCAAGAACCGCAAACGAGGAAATTGCTGGACGCAATCACCGATACTCAGAGTGGGGTGCTGACATGGTTAAGAAATCGATGGTAGAGGAGCTGATCGTAGATGGTGCCAAACTCCTGAAGGAGTTGGACCACGAAAATTTCCCTGTCGAGGCGATGTTCTGGATTGACGAGCCGGATGAGGACCGCTCCCGTTTGGTAATTGCATCGCGCGAGGTTATCGAACAGGGATCCGCGCCCGGATATCGAAGAATTCAGAAAATGCTGCCGGGGCTCGATTTGGCTGGACTGGAACTGGAAGACATCCATTTAGCGGAGCCCGATTCCAGGCGATTTCAGTCTATGTTGTCGCTAGCCGAAAACTCCCCCAAGATCATCGCCGGGCCTTCTTGGATTCGGAAGGCAGATGCAGTCGTCTACCGCTGGTCGCCGACTGCACTTAGGGGTCGCCTTGAACCTCCGCTGACTAGAGAGGAGATCGAGCACGCGTGGAAAAATGCGCGAGCGCCGTGGTTCGGGAAACCAACCCTGCTCGTCACTGTGGAGGGAAGTGCCTTCACCTTACGAGTTCACCCGAAACATAGGCCTGGGATGGACTGGGACCTTCCCCGCGTGAGGCGCGAATTCGAAACGGCTGTTCGGAGCAACCGGCCAGATTGCAGAGTCACTTGGCTCGACCGAGATTCCGTCCACGTATCGACGTGATGCAGTCGAGTTGCCAGCGCTAAATCAGACCGGGCGGCAGGCCCATCCCGCCCAGCATGCCGGCAGTCTTCTTCTGGGTTTCTTCGTCGACCTTGCGCGCGGCTTCGCTGAAGGCCGCCTGAACCATGTCCTGCAGCATCTCCGCGTCGCCCGCCGCTTCCGGGTCGATCTTCACGCCCAGGCAGTTCTTGTGGCCGTCGAGTTGAACGGTCACCATGCCGCCGCCCGCTGAGGCCTCCACGCGAATGGCGGCGATCTCCTCCTGCAGGCGCGCCTGCATCTGCTGGGCCTGCTTCATCATGCCTTGGATGTTCATGCCACCCGGTAACTTCATGTCGGTTTACTCCTTCAGATCGCGGACGCCGCGCACCTTGCTTTCGGGGAACAACTCTTGAAAGCGCTGCACCTCGGGGTTGGCCAGCGCCCGCTGCGCCGCCGCATTCGGTTCCTGCTCAGCGGACTCCACGCCCGGCTGAGCCGCGGTCGGAGTTCCGCTCCCGGCGACGCCGGTGGCCGCCTTCGCGGCGTCCCCAGGCGCGGTGTCGCTGATGGTCAGCTTCACTTTCACGGCCCGCCCCGCCGCGGCGGCCACGTTGCGCTCGAAGTCGGTGCCGCGCAGACCCATGGCCTGCGTCCTCGAGGTGATGAACTCCACGCCCCCCGGGCTTTCCACGATCTCCGAACTGCGCACTGCGTCCAGCGCCAGGCGGGCGTTCTTTTGCTCGAGCACCGAGGTCAATCGCTCCCGCAGGCTCCCACCCGCGGGTGCCGCCGGCCGCGGCGCGCCCACGCTCGCTTGCAGGCTGCGCGCCGTCAGCGGCGGGGCCTGCGCGGTGCGTGGCTTCTCCGCCGCCGCCAGATCTCTCAGCGCCTCCTCGATCGGCTTCAACCGTCCCGCATGCACCAGCCGCAGCATCCCCAGTTCAAGGTGCAGACGCGGCTGCAGCGAGTACTGCAATTGTCCGTAAATCTCGATCGCCAGTTGCAGCCACCGCGTCAGGTCTTCTTCGCTGAACTTCGACGCGCTCTCGCGCAGGCGCGTCTGCTCGGCTTCGCCGGCCGCGATCAGCCGCGTCGGTTTGCCATCGGCGCACGCGATCTTGGCGACCGTCAGGTTACGGAAATAGCGCGCGAGTTCACGGCAGAAATGCTGGAAATTCTTGCCCGTCCGCTCGAGTTCGGCGACGATCTCGAGCATCTCCGCCGTAGACGATGCTTCCAGCGCGTGCGCCACCCGCGACAGCGACTCGATGGAATACATGCCCAGCAGATCGCGCACCGCCTCGCCGGTCAGCTTGGCGCCGCAGCAGGCGATGGCCTGGTCGAGCGCCGAGAGCGAGTCGCGCACGCTGCCCTCGCCCGACTGCGCCAGCACGGCCAGCGCTTCGGGCTCGGTCTCGATGCCCTCCTGGCGGCAGATGTAGTCCATGCGCGCCACGACGTCGCCGAATTCCACCGACCGGAAGTTGAACTGCTGGCAGCGCGAGGCGATGGTCGCCGGAATCTTGTGCGACTCCGTCGTGCACAGAATGAACACCACCCACTCGGGCGGCTCCTCCAGAGTTTTCAGCAGCGCGTTGAAGGCCTCGCTGGTGATCTGGTGGGCTTCGTCGATGATGAAAACCTTGTAGCGGTCGCGCGCCGGCTGGTAGCGCACGTTTTCCCGCAGCTCGCGCATCTCATTGATGCCGCGGTTGGAGGCCGCGTCGATTTCAATGACGTCCGGCGCGTTGCCTTGCGCAATCTCGAGGCACGAGGAACACTTGCCACACGGCGTCGCCGTCGGTCCTTCCACGCAGTTCAGACAGCGCGCCACGATGCGCGCAATCGTGGTCTTGCCGGTTCCGCGCTGGCCGGCGAAGATGTAGCCGTGCGCGATGCGCTGGCGCGCGATGGCGTTCTCGAGCGTCGTGCGAACGTGTTCCTGACCGATCAGCTCGTCGAAGCTCTGCGGCCGGTACTTGCGGGCGATGACCTGGTACATGCGGGAGGGGAAAAAACTTGCCAGACCCCGGGGGATCCGCGGCACACAGGGTGAACTACTACCGTTGCTTCCTTCCGGACCTGGCGGGGTTCGCAGCCTCCTGTTGCACGGAGCCCGGAGCCTGACTTCTCCAATGCTAGCACGCGCTGTGGCCGCGTCCCGGCGCGATTCGGCGCGGGCGCGGACCCGTAGCGGCCAGGGTGTCCGGCGGCCACCGCGCCGCACCGGGCGCGGCGTGCGCGCGGCGATTCCACTTAGAATCGGAACAATGATCAAGGTGCTCATTTTCGACCTCGGCCGCGTGCTGCTCAACGTGGACTTCGAGGCCGGTTATGCCGGGATGGCCGCGGTGAGCGGTCTGCGCCGCGATGAAATCGGGCGGCGGCTCCGCGACTCCGGACTGCCCTATGCATTCGAGAGCGGGCAGATCCCGCCACGCGACTTCGCGCAGCAGGTGTGCGAGTTGTTAGGCACGGCCGTTTCTTTCGAGGACTTCCGCGCGATCTGGTACTCGGTCGTCGACCAGGGTCCCATCATCCCCGAGCAATTCATCGTCTCGCTCCACCAACGCTACCGGCTGGTGCTGCTCTCCAACACGAATGAGCTGCACTTCAGCATGTTGAAAGAGCGCTGCCCGATCCTGAGCCACTTCGACGCCTGCACGCTAAGCTACGAGTTAGGCGTGCAGAAGCCCGACGAGGCGATCTATCGCGATGCGGTCGCCAAGGCCGGTTGTGAACCGCAAGAGTGTTTCTACACCGACGACATCCAGGAATATGTCGAGGCCGCGCGGCGAATCGGAATCCAGGCCGCGCCATTCCGCGGGCTGGAGCAGTTGAAAACCGATCTGTGCGCCGCCGGGGTTGAAATCTGAGCGGCCGCTCGTCGAGAACGCCCGCCTTCGCCCTGTGAGAAATGCCGCATAGGGCCGCGCGCCAGTCCGAATCAGCCGGAGCGGCTACAGCAGCACGGCGTCGATATCGGGACCGTCGCCATCGGGGCGCTCGGCTTCCGGGCCGGCCGCGGGCGAAGCTGCCGCGACGAACACGCTCGCAGCGATCGCGCCTGGGCCCGTGCTCAGGAAGCCCGTGAGTTCATCCCGCGAGCCGTCGAACAGCGAGTCGAGCAGTTGCCGCAAGGCGCGGCGCCGCACCGTGTCGCGGTCCACTTCGGGCGTGTAGACGAAGTGCCGGCCGATCTTGCGGCGCGTCACCAACTGCTTGCGCGCCAGGCGCTCCAGCATGGTCATCACCGTCGTGTAGGCCAGCGGACGGCGGCCGGCGAGAGCCTCCTGCACGGTGCGCACATTGGACTCGCCAAGCCGCCACAGCACGTCCAGGCATTCCAGTTCGAGTGGCGGAGGGATTTCACGCGCGGCACGCCGGGGCATTGTCTCAACGGCCTCCCGGCGGCTGGTCGGTGAACGCAGCCTGCAATGCCGAAGCCAGCGCCGTCGCCGGTTTGGGACGCGCGCCAGGGCCCGGCGCGGCCTTCGAATCCGTTGCATTCGCAGCCTCGCCGGCAGGGCGTTCCCGCAAATAGAACTCCTTGTCCAGCACCTGCCGTTCGAGCGCCGGATTGTAGCCCGTCCACTCCGTCTCGCCGTCGCGATCCTTCTCCACGCTGGCCCGCATCGTGGCCATCCGGGCGTCCAGCGTGTCGATCTGATTGAGCAGCACGGCTTCGATAAACTGCGGCACTTTCGGCGAGCCGAACTCCATCTGTCCATGATGGCTGAGAATCATGTGCTCCAGCAGCAGCCTCAGTTTCGGCGGAAAATCGGGCAGCCCGCGCAGCTTCTCCTCGACCATTTGCAGGCCGATGACGATGTGTCCCAATAACTGCCCGGGCGTGGAATAGGAGAAGCTGCGCTCGTATCGCAGCTCCTCGGTTTTCCCGATGTCGTGCAGGACCACGCCGGCCAGCAGCAGGTCCAGATCCACCGGGTAACCGCAGGCGATGTAATGCGCGCCGATCGTTCGCGCCAGCGCGCACAGCGAGAGGTTATGCTCCATCAAACCGCCCAGCCAGGCGTGGTGGATGGACTTCGCGGCGGGCGCCGTGCGGTAGCCCACGGCAATCGATTCATCCGCGAACACGGCCTCCAGCAGCGCCTTCAGATGCGGGTTGCGAATGCCGGCGATGAGCGCCTTCAACTCGGCGTACATCTCGTCCGCGTCGCGCTGCGACGCGGGCAGATAGTCGCGTGGATCGACCTCTGCGTCGGAGGCCTTTCTGAGCTTGTGGACGATCAATTGGCGCTTGCCCTGGTACTCCTGGGTTTCGCCCTCCACGCGCACGAAATCGTCGCGTTCGAAGACCAGGCTGGCCGTTTCCACGTTGTCCCACATGCGCGCGTCGATGTCGCCGGTGCGGTCCATGAGCGTCAGGCTCATGTACTTTCGGCCGGTCTTGCCCTCGCGCACATCCTTGGAGGAGACGAGGAACAGGCCGCTGAAAGGACTGCCGGCGGCCTTGCCGGCACGCAAATCGGCCACGGTTGGAGATTTCATGCCAATTCGGGCTCCTGCTCCGCGGCCATCATCCCCGGCTGGAGGACGTGTGGTCGATTCTCGTTTCCGTGCCCGGGATTGGCATGACCCACAGCAGCTTCTTCTTCCGCTTGCGCGTGGAGACTTCCTCCTTAGAAACCGTGTCCGGCTTCAACAAGGCCGATTCCTGCCAACGCGTGTCCTTGCCCGGCGCGGCGCCCGTGTCGGCGTAGCCGTCGCGGATCTCGAGAAACGCAGTCTTGCGCAACTCGGTCAGATACTCGCGGATTTTGGGCTGGAACAGCGGCATGTAGAGTTGTTCTTTGATCTCGCTCTCCACGTCCGACAGAGCGGCCTGGCCTTCCTTGAAGTGATCTTCGACACGCAGGATCAGGAACCCCGCCGGCACCCGGATCGGCTCTGTGACTTGTCCCTTGGGCTTGTCCCACACCGCCGCCACGAGTTCCGGCGACAGGTCGCTCTTCGCGTATCCCGGCAGATCGCCCCCTTGCTTGGCGGTCAATGCATCGGAGTTGTCGCGGACCAGGTCGCCGAAGCGCTCGCCCTTGCGCGCGCGGGCCACCACGTCCTTGGCCTTCTTCTCGGCGGTCGCGATGAGCGCGGGATCCTTGCTTTCGACGCCGATCAGGATCTCGCGCAGGAAGACCTGTTCCTTGCGGATGAACGTGGCCTTGTGCTTCTCGTAGTAATCGACCACCTGCTCGTGGGGGACGTTGATCTTGCTGCCCACTTCCTGGCCGACGACTTTCTGGGTCAGGATATTGTTCTTCATATCCTGCTTAAAGTCCTCGTAGCTCTTCCCGGTGTTCTCCTTGATCCACTGCTGGAACTTGTCGGGATCGGCGATTTTGGCATCCGCCTGCACTTCGGCCATGCGCTTGGAGACGTCGTTGTCCACTTTGATGTCGAGGTCCTTGCCGCGCTGGATCAGCAGCAGCGAGTCGATCTTCTCGCGCAGCATGTCCTTCTCGTGGTCTTTCATTTCGTCGCGGATCTGGACGGCCGTGCCGCCGCGCTGCTGCAGTTCAGCCGCGAGCTGTTTGCGCAATAGGTCCAATTCGCTGCGGGTGATGATGTCGCCGTTCACTTTGGCGACGATCTGTTCAACCACGACGGTATCCGCCGCGAACAGGGCGGGAGCGATGGCCAGCACCAGGGTGCAGGCGCTCAGGGCGCGAATGCTCATATGGACCATTATCGCCAACTGGCGCCTCCCGCGGCCACCCTCCCGTTCCACCTCCTGGCCGCGACGAGATTGCGGTGCGGCGCGGCCGGCGGCGCTGCGGCCCCTCCGCTCCGGGCCGGCGCGGTTTTTCGCGTGTGGCGGGCGCGCTGCTACACTTTGAGATAGCGCTCCCCAGGATTGGGAAACGCGTGGGATGATCCATTCGTCAGAAGAGAGTGTTCAGGAGGTCTGTGTCTCTGCGCAAGTATTTTTCCATAGGGGCGCTGCTGTGCGTTCTCGTTTGCCCCGGTTTCATGTTTGCCCAAGAAGGGGCGTGCCTATCGGTGGTCGTTCTCGATCCTTCCAACGCCGCCGTCCCGAGCGCTAAGGTGACTCTCATTCAGAGAAGCCGCGGCTCGGCCCGCAGTGCCGAGACCGAGGTGGCGGGCAACTGCTACTTCGGGTCGTTGAACCCGGGCGCCTACCGGCTCGAAGTCGAGAAGCAGGGGTTTGACAAGTATGTCATCGAGGACCTGGAGCTGCATGCCCGGGACTTCCAGACTTTGCGCCTGAACATCAAAGTGGCTGCCGCTGAAAAGACCGAGATCACCGTCAAAGGCACGGTGGAAGGGGTGCAGATCGACACTGCCACTGGAACCACGGTGAGCGGGCGTTATTCGATCGACCTGCCGTCCAACGCGCGCAGCATTCAGTCCCTGGTGCTGATGGCGCCGGGCATTGTTTACGCCGGTGGAAACATGGTCGGGGGCGGCGATGTGAACGCCAACGGGCTGCGGTCCAACACGAATTACTATACGGTGGATGGCCTCAGCGCCAATGCCGGAGCCGCTCCCAGCGTGGCTACCGGTCTGTTCGGGGCGGGCGGCATGGGCAACGCGGGCACATCCATGGCCACCACCGCCGCCGGCAACACCTACAACCTGATCTCGCTGGAGGCAATGCAGGAGTTCCGTATTCAGACCTCGACTTTTGCGCCTGAATTCGGCCGCTCTCCGGGCGCGCAGGTCTCCGTGGCGAGCCGCAGCGGCTCCAATTATTTCCATGGTTCGGCCTATGGCATGTATCGCAACGACCGCTTCAATTCGAACGACTGGTTTGCCAACAGCTATGGGCTGGCCCGCGGTGAGATGCGGATGACGGACTACGGCGGCACGCTCGGCGGGCCCATCCAGCAGAACAAGACGTTCTTCTTCGCCTCGTTCGAAGACCTGCGCCTGACCCAGCCGCGAACGGCCCTCGACATCGTGCCCGATGTCGCCAGCCGCAAGTTTGCCGGGCCGGCCTTGCAGCCGTATCTGAACGCCTTTCCGATTCCCAACGGCCCCGATCTCGGCGGCGGCGCCGGGGAGTTTTTGAGCGTCTACTCGACGCCCGCTACAACCGAAGCCACCAGCATTCGAGTGGACCACGTGATCTCCGACCGCACCAGCGGTTTCCTCCGCTACAGCTACACTCCCTCCGACAACACCAGTCGCGGCGGCCCCGACTCCAGCTCCAACAGCCTGGAGCGCTATACCTCCTCCTCGCAGTCGATGACCGCCGCCATCACCGTTATCTCCAAGGACGATTTTGTGAACGACGTCCGCTTGAACGTCTCGCGCACGCTGTCGCGGATGAGTTCGACCATGGATACGTTCGGCGGAGCGACCGTGCTGCCGGATACGCTGATTTTCCCGACAGGCGTGGACTCCAGCACTGGAACCTATTCCCTCCAGGCGATCGGCGTCGGCGGTTATTCCAAAGGCCAGAGCAGCGACAACGCCCAGAACCAGGCGAACCTGGTCTTCACACAGTCGGTTTCCGATGGCGGTCACCAGTACAAAGCCGGGGCCGATGTTCGCGCGCTCATGCCGACCTACCGTTACCAGCCCTACAGCGAGGATGTCAGCTTCGATGGTTTGAACGGCACCAACGGGGGCTTGTTGACCGGCACGGCGACCGATTACGTCGTCAGCTCGAACATTACCGACCGCTACCCGTTGTATCTCAACTACGCCTTCTATATGCAGGACAGTTGGAGGAAGACCAGCCGGCTGACGCTGACCTACGGTTTCCGTTGGGACGTCAACCCGGCGCCGTTCGCCCGCAGCGGCCCATCGTTGATGGGACTCGACTCTTCCTATAATCTGAGTTCCTCCAATAAGCTGTACTCGACCGGCTGGTTCAATTTCGCGCCCCGGTTCGGGCTCGCCTACCAGCTCCACGGCGATGGCAATCACATCACGCTCGTGCGCGGTGGTTTCGGCATTTTCTACGACACCGGTTACGGGGCCAGTGCCAATGCTTTCAATAGCGCACCCTACGTGAACTCCGTCATCACCACATCACCTTCCTTCCCGATTACTGCCAGTCTGCAGACGCCGCCGGGCCTGCCCCCGATCCAGCCCTACGGCGAGGTGTTCGCCGCCGATTCAAACCTGGCGTCGCCGCGGGTCTATCAATTCAACGCGATCCTCGAACGTTGGCTGGGAGCAGGTCAAGTTGTGAGCGCCGGCTACGTCGGCACAATCGGCCACCGGCTGCTTCTTCAGACCAGCGCCCCTTCGTTTTTCACGACCGCCTACGATATCGCCCTGGTTTCAACCAACGGCGGTTCATCGGATTACAACGCGCTCCAGGCGCAGTACCGCCGTACGCTCAACCACGGCCTCCAGGCCCAGCTCGCCTACACCTATAGCCATTCCATCGACACTTCGTCCAGCGACTATGGCGGGGTCGGTTTTGCGCTCTTCGGCGGTTCCAAAGGTCCTTCCAACTTTGACGTCCGGCAGAACCTGACCGGCACTTTCTCGTACCAGATCCCCAGTCCGAAGGAAACCGTCTTGCGTTGGGTTCTCGGCAACTGGGCCGTGGATGGCGTGGTGTCCGCCCGAACCGGCATGCCCTTCGACGTCACCGGTCTGCTGACGCAGGATACCGGCACTACTGCAACCTCCAGCACCAGCTTCTTCTTCGCTCAGATCCGGCCGGACTACACCGGCGCGGCGCTCTGGATCAACGATCCCAACGCGCCCGGCGGACGACGTCTGAATCCGGCCGCCTTCTCCGCTCCCGCCACCGGGACCCAGGGCGATCTTGGACGCAACGTGCTGCGCGGTTTCAATGCCTTCCAGACCGATCTGTCGTTCCGGCGCGTGTTTCCCATCGGCGATCGGTTCAGGGTCCAGGCGCGCGTGGACGCTTTTAACGCCTCGAACCATCCCAACTTCTCCAACCCGACCGAGAATGCGGGCGCCAACCTGGCCAGCCCGTTGTTCGGCGCCGCCACGCAGATGCTGTACGCCGGCGCGGCCGGCGGCATGAATCCTTCGCAGACCAACGGCGGTCCCAGGTCCGTGCAGTTCTCGTTGAGATTCCAGTTCTAGATCGAATTTCGGGCTATGATACATCCCGGTCTCCCGGTTCTGCATCCGAGCATTCCATGCCGCGGGGAATCTGGACGCGCCTGTTTGCCGCATTGACACAGGAGCGTTTCCTTGATAGCGTAGGGTTTTCGCAGACGATCGCCGATATCCTTCGAACGGCGCCGGCTGCGGTCACGCGTCTCGGTGGCCCCGTTCCGGTGTTTCGGAAAAGTGGAATTACCGGCCGACGATGAATCAGCCCTACTTCATAGTTGTACTAGCGCACTCGCTCCACGGGCGTATTCGCCGGTTCCATATCGATCAGAAGATCATCTTTGCTGTCTTGGGCTTAGCGCTATTCGGCTGCTTTACGCTGTTCGGGATGGTTTCCAGTTACCTGCGGATGGCGTGGAAGGTTTCTCAATATAACCGGCTGCAGGCGCAAACCGATGCCCTGCGCGCCCGCTATCAGAATCTGCTCAAAGAATCCAGCCAGAAGTCGAGCCAGGTGGCCCAGCTGCAACTGCTCGCCAGCGAAGTGTCCATGGCCTATGGAATCAAGCAGATTCCCGTCTCCCGCAACGTTCCGGCGCAATCGGCGCAGTTCACCGAATCCAAACTCTCCGGCCCCATCCAGCCGCCCAGCTTCACCGAGTCGCTGGCCGAATACAACCTGCTCAAGTCGGCCAACCTCAATGTTTTCGGCAACAGCTACGCCCGCCGTTATCTGATCCATGCCAAGCCCTCGCTGTGGCCCGTGATCGGGCGTTTGTTGAGCCATTTCGGGAAGCGCGAGGATCCTTTCAACGGCATGCAGGCGTTTCACACTGGAGTGGACATCTCGGCCGCGATGGGCACGCCCGTGCGCGTGACCGCCGACGGCATCGTGGTCTCGGCCGAGTTCTCCGGCGGCGGCTACGGCAAGCTGATTGTCGTCGATCACGGGGGCGGCCTGGAGACCTGCTACGCTCACCTTTCGCGGATTGACGTGCTGCCCGGCCAGGAAGTGCGGATGGGCCAGTTCATCGGCGCCTCCGGGGCGACGGGCCGGGTCACCACCCCGCACCTCCACTATGAGGTCCGGGTGGGCGGCAATCCCATCGATCCGCATAGCTTCCTCGACCACAGCTTCGCTGCGCCGGCCGCCCAACGCGAGTTCGGTTTCTAACCCGCCGTTTTCGTCGCGCCCGGCCAGCGCCGTTTATCCCCAATCTTGCCCATAGAGTAAGATTTGCGCTGTACAATGGTCGGAATGCGAACCTGGGCTCTTCTGTGCTTCTTTGTTATGGCCGCCATGGCGCACGACAACTCTTCGGCTTTACCGCGCATGGTATTCACGGCGCGCAACTTCCTCGCCTCGCTCACGCCCGAGCAAAGGGCTCTGGCGGTGTTCACGCTGGAGGACGAGGAGCGCTTCTTCTGGCATTACATCCCGGCGCAGGATCTTGCGGCAACCTTCGGTCGTCCACGCCGCGGATTGCCGCTCAAGCAGATGAGCCCGCATCAAAAAGCGCTGGCGGCCGCGCTCTTGAGCGCCGGGCTGAGCCAGCAGGGCTACATCAAGGCGACCACCATCATGAGCCTCGAAGACATCCTGCGCATCATGGAGAACGACAGCCAGGGCCGCCGCGACCCGGAGGCCTATTACTTCAGCATCTTTGGCGAGCCGTCGGAAAAAGGCGCCTGGGCCTACCGCATCGAGGGCCACCATGTCAGCCTGCATTTCACCGCCGTCAACGGCCGCGTCGCCGGCAATCCGACCTTCTTCGGTTCAAATCCGGCCGAAGTCCGCGCAGGGCCGCGGCAAGGGCTGCGCATCCTGGGCGCGGAGGAGGATAAGGCGCGCGCCTTGCTGGATGCGCTCTCGCCCGCCCAGCGCAAGACCTGCGTCGTAGCCGAAAAGGCCTATCCGGACATTCTCACCGAGCACTCCCGCAAAGCGGCTCTGGCGGGCCAGCCGAGCGGGCTCGCGGCCTCCCAGATGAACCCGGCGCAGCATAAACTGCTCGACCTGCTGCTCGCTGAATACGTGGACAATCTCCCCGGCGAACTCGCGGAACAGAGGCGCGGGCGCATCCGTGAAGCGGGCGGGAAGATCTGGTTCGCCTGGGCCGGGGAGACCCAGAAAGGCGGCCCGCACTATTACCGCATCCAGTCGCCCACCTTCCTGGTCGAATACGATAACACCCAGAACAACGCCAACCACATCCACACCGTGTGGCGCGACTTCGAGGACGACTTCGGCGTGGATCTGTTGGCCGATCACTATCTTACGGCCCCGCCGGGCCATGGCCACGACCATCCGCATCCGGACGTCGGGCCGGCTTCGCAGTAGCCCTCGACCAGAATGCTAAGATGACTGCCATGAACCTGTGGCAGCCCGGCGCGACTCGACCCTCGCGGCGGACGTTGCTGCTGGCCTCGGTAGGGGTGTCAGCTCTGGTTGGCGCGCCGGCAAAAGGCGGGATTCTGCCCGCCGATGGGAACCACTACGACGACCCCACGACTGAGTTCGAAGTCCGGCGGCTCACCCAACCGAGCTATTCCAGCTATCTGCCCGCGTGGCCGGGGCGGGCCGTCTCCCGCCGTTCGGAGTTCGCGATTGTGGCCACGGACCGGACGGGCTCGCTGCAGCTCCAGCGGCTGGATTTGAAGTCCGGGCAGAGCCGGGTCCTGGCCCCGCTCGGTGATCCGCGCGCGTTCACGCTCTCCGCGGATGATCGCACGGTCTATTATCACGACCAGGATTCCGTCTTCGCCGTGCCAATCGCGGGCGCTTCCCGCGGGGTGCGCCTGTGGCAGTCTGCGCATCCCGCGCCGGCCAGTCCCTTGTGCCCCTCGGAAGACGGCACCTCGCTCTGGTTCAGCACAACGACGGACCAGGGCGCTGGGCTGATGAAGCTGTCATTGGGCGCTCGGGCCGAGCCCGCATTGGTCCTTCAACAGGCCGGCCTGCGGGAGCCCGTGCCCAACCCCCGCCGCTCTCTGGTCCTGTGGCGTTCGGTTGAGGATTCACTCTGGCTATGCCAACACGACGGCGCGAACCTGCGCCGCCTCGACACCCCCGCCGGCACGGTTCGGCAGGCCATGTGGAGCCCCGACGGCCAGAGCGTGCTCTACCTGCATGAGCCCGCCGCGGCGGGCGAATCCGTCGCCATTCGCGAGCAGGAGGTGGACAGCCGCGCCGACCGGCTGGTAGCCAAGACGAGTCAGTACGCCTGCTTTGCCCGCAACGCCAATGCCACCGTATTCGTCGGCGCGAGCCGCAGCAAGGCCGGACCCTTGGTCTTGCTGCTGCTCAGGATTACGCATCGCGAACTGGCGCTGTGCGAACATCGCTCGCGCGACGCCTTCGCTTCCAGCCTGGCTTTCTCTCCCGACAGCCAGCGCATATTCTTCCAGGGCGATGCGGAAGGCAAGCCCGTGGTTTACTCGATGCACATCGAGAAACTGGTCGAGAAGACCGAAGCCTAGTGTCAGGTTTCGCGGATTCTCTGACCATCGCCGGCCATTCACCGTGGCGCGGCCACTCGTGTCGACGCCCGGCCGGCGTTGTCATTTCTTACCTGAGACACTACACTAGCTTGCCGGCGCCAACCCGAGCTGTTTGAGGATTGACAACATGTTGTATTCCACCCACTCCTCCACAATCTTCCCGTCGACAATGTGGTAGATTTCAATGCCAGGAACTTCCACCGGTTTGCCCGTGGCCGCCAAGCCATGCCATGGGCCGGTGTTGGTCCCGCGGCCTGTAAAGTGCACCACCACGAAATCGCCTTCGGCGATCACGCGATTGATCGAATACCGTCCATCCGGAAACGCCTGCCGCCAACTCTTTGCAGCCTGCAGGTCCTCCGCTAGATCGACGCTGTGCCTCCCCGCGTGGGCGATAAAACCCTTGCTGTGAATCTCGTTGTACACCTCCCAGTTGTCCTGGTTCAGCGCCACTTCGAAGAGCTTGCAAGCCACCGCCTTGTTCTGCTCGATGTTTTGCCGGGGATTGGGTGCGGCGAAGATCGGCGCCACCAATAATGATGCGAGCAGTGCAGTATAGACGATATGAGCTTTTATTCTGGACACGTTGCCTCCTTGTCACGGCACGTCCCATTCTTCGGACTGCCGGCGAGACTAGTATCGGGTCTATACCTAGGTATAGAGTCAAGAGAAAGAATTGAGGCCTGATTCCGGTTGCTCTAGCGGGCCGCGGCGGTTCTCAGTTTCATTCGAGCGGTCTGGACTGGTTTTGGCTGAGCATCGAGTCCCCTACGAATTTGCCTCAAGGTCTCCTCCAACTCCTCGCGCAGTTGAATGGAAGCGCGGATCTGCTCGTTCATGGCTTCGAGCTTCTTCTCCCCAAGTTGCAATGCCTCGCGAAGGCATTCGTGCGAGCCATGCTGATAGGGAGACGACGCGCCCGTGTCACTGGGCAAAATCCAAAGCTGCAAGACGCGGCGGATTTCAACCAGCTTGAAACCGAATCGCTGCATCTTCTTGATCACGGTTACGATCTCCAGCTCGGCCTCAGAGTAAACGCGATATCCCGCCGCCGTCCTGCGTGGGGTGCGCATCAAGCGCCGCCGTTCATAATAGCGGATCGCCTGCACACTCACTCCAGCCCGTTTCGCGAGTTCGCCGATTCTCATAGGCAGAATGATATCAGCGCTCAAGCCAGCTAGCCGGAGAATCTTGTCATCGTTCTCAATCCAGGTCGCGGTAGGGACGATCATCGCTGACCGCCCCTCCGCCGCACCCCAGTGCCGATCCCGCAGGTTCGGCATGAAGCATTGACGCGCAATCGTAAAATATATCTCGCGTCTTATCAATGCGTTCCAGGACTCCACCCGCCCCGCCGCTGCCCCGGCCGTGCTTTGCTGACTGCGGGTAGAGCAATCGCTGGCCAGCATCTCAGCCCAACTCGCAGGCGGCGAAAGGCCTCGAGTAACAGCCTTCCGGCTTTCCGGGCCGAGCAATCGGTCCGTCCCCCAGGATGGGATCCGGCTGGCTCGTCGATCCC
>Ga0187875_10001260_pt1 | contig 19801 bp, 27 predicted proteins | sample June2016WEW_17_1_2_FD_132978 | JGI IMG/M metagenome (GOLD analysis project Ga0187875, IMG submission 132978) | Peatland microbial communities from SPRUCE experiment site at the Marcell Experimental Forest, Minnesota, USA - June2016WEW_17_10 | ecosystem: Environmental > Terrestrial > Soil >... | reverse complement strand
TCATGGCGCCCCGCGCGGATCCGCCGGGCGTGGCGCATTCCACCAGCCCCCGCCCAGAGCGACGAACAATGCGACGGTGTCCTGGTAGCGCTGCGCGACAGCCTGCAAATAGCCGATGGTCGCTTCGTGAAACTGTACGTCGGCCGCCCATACATCAAGGTATGCGACCAAGCCCGCCCGGTAATTGACCTGCAGCAGACCGAGTGCCTCGCCGGCGGCGCGCTTCGCATCGACCTGCGCCTGCAGCGCCTGCGCATCGTGCTCCAGTGCCTTCAAAGTGTCAGCGACTTGGGCGAACGCGTCGAGCACGGTCTGGCGATAGGTGGCCTGCGCCACCTGATAGGCATCAATTGCCGCTTTCCGGCCATACCATAACCTGCCGCCTTGAAATACGGGAATGGTGGCGGATGGACCAATGCTCCAAAATCGGCCGCTGGCTGCGGACAGATTGCCGAAGCTGGAGGCCGCCCCACCGTAAGTGCCACTCAAACTGACGCTGGGAAACATCGCGGCAGTGGCGACGCCGATATTGGCGCTCGCCGCGTGCAACTGCGCCTCGGACGACAGAATATCGGGCCGTTGATGCGCCAGGTCGGACGGTAGGCTCACGGGCAGATCGACCGGCAACGAAAGTGCGGTCAGGTCGATCTCCGGCAGGGTTGCATTGGAAGGCGTCACGCCTTCCAGTGTCGCGAGCAAGTCCTCAGTGTGACTGATTTGCTGCTTCAGCGGCGCCAGCGTCGCTTGATTGGCGGCGATCAGGCTGCGTAGACTCAGCACGTCGGAATACGGGGCAGTGCCCGCGCGGACCTCCACTTCGGTAGACTTGAGTTGCTGCTGTTGCAGTTCGATCAGCTGCTCGGTCGTGCGAACCTCTGCGACGTAGGCGGCGCGCGCGATGCACGTGTTAACGACATTTGCGGACAGGGTGAGGTAGGCTGCCTTGCTCGCGTAGCGCTGATAGTCGACTTGGGCTTTGAGGCCCTCCACCATGCGCCGTTCACCGCCGAAGATGTCGAGCGCGTAGCTGATGGTCCCGCTCATAGTAACCAGATTGAAGACCTGAGCGGGCGTCTGCACCCCTTCCTCCCGCGGAACGACGCGTTCTCGGGTGAAATCCACGTCTGCCTCGACTTGCGGAAAGAACACGCCGTAGCCTGCGCGCAGTTGGTGTTGACTCTGACGCAAGCTCCCCTCGGCCGCCTGGAGCGTCGGATTGTTGGCGACCGCCTGTCGCACGACGGCGTCGAGCTGCACTGACTGGAAAAGTCGCCACCAGTCGGCAGTGAGAGCGGCGCCGGGTGTGAAGCGTTGCGTTTGGTTGTCCGCCGCGACCGTGGCTGCAACCAGCGGCTCGACCGTATAGCGGCCTTCCGCGGGCGGCGAAGGGCGTACAAAGTCGGGGCCCACCGCGCACGCGGCGAGCGTTGTGAGGACCACAAGGAGACATGCGCTTTGGCAAAATGATGACCGAAATGGGCTCATCGCATAAGCTCTGACGGATATCTGGCGGCCGGGGGCATTACTGTTCCCCAATGTAGACATCCACTTCCTGGCCCGGATAGACCGGTGCGTCTTGTTTGCGGAAGCGGAAAATCACCGGCAATACGCGCAGGTCTACTTGCTCCTGGCGCTCATTCGATAGCTCAATCTTGGGGGTCACATAGGGCTGTACCCGGACGAACTCCAAGGGCACCTTGATGTCGCTGCCGCGGACCGACATCTGCGCGCGGATATGCCAGGCATTGGGCAAGCGCGAAACCAGTATCTCGTCGACAAAACAGCGCACCGCCAGGTATTCCTGGGGTGGACCGATGACCAGTATCGGATCCTGTCCTTGCGTATAGGTATCGTAGACACCCTGAGGCGAGACGTAACTGCTGTCCGTTGCGTAAAGAGCCAACACGACGCCGTCCTTCTCAGCCGTGACCGTATACTTGACGAGTAGTGCGTTAGCGGATCCATAAGCCTGCGTGAGCGAGTTGTAGGTCTTCTGTTGGTTGTCGATGTCGTAGCTCCATGCGCCCGCCTTGGTGAGATCGTACTGCCTGCGCGCGACCTCCAGTGCGGCTACCGCCTGGTGTACAGCGTCCTCCGCAACGTCCAGCACGCTCTTGCTGATCGAATGCGGGTCGGCGTCGAAGGATGTGCGATCCTTGTCATACTGATCGCGTGCTGCCTTCACATTGGCGTCGGCCAACACCACCTGCGCCTTGGCTATATCCAGCGTTTCCTTTCTCGGCTCCGCCTTGAGCTCTTTCAGCAATGCCAGTGCCGCTTCGGCCTGTGAGTGTAGTTGTGCAGTGGTGGCTTTCTGCACGGAGTCGTCAATCTTCAACAACGGAGCGCCGGCGGATACCTGCTGACCTTCCTTCACCAGCACTTGGGTGACCCGACCGGAAACCTCCGGGTAGACATTGATGTTCGAACCGCTGGTTTGGTCGCTTTCGATGATGCCGTTGGCGAAAATAGCCGTCACATAGGGGCTGCTCGCCGGCTTGAACACGGGAGGCTGAGCCTTCCGCTGGATGCCGAAAATGTAGGCGGCGACCAAGCCGGCCAGGACGCCCACTATCGCCAAGGAAAAAATGATCTTGTTTCTCACTCCGTTCCCTTGTCGAGCCCGGTAATACGTCCGTCTTCCATATGGATAATGCGGTCCGCGTACTCGTTGATGCGCGCATCGTGCGTCACGATCAGGATGCAGCGCTTGCTATTGAGTATCTTTGTCTTCACGAACGAAATGATCATCTTGCCAGTGTCACCATCCAACGAGGCTGTCGGCTCGTCGAAAATCAAGATCTCTGGGCCGCTCACGATGGCACGTGCGATGGCAACACGCTGCTGCTCTCCGCCCGAGAGCTTCACGGGCAGGATCTCACCTCGGCCCTTCAGGCCGACGATCTCGAGGTATTTGTTCGCTGCGGCGATCGATTCATTCCAATCGCGCTCTTGCAGGAGCAGCGGGATTGCGACGTTCTCGGCCGCGGTCAAGCGCGGGAAAAGATGGTAGTCCTGGAATACAAAGCCAATCGTATGCAGGCGAAAGTCGGCTAACTGGTCGGTGCTCTGGGTCCAGATGTCGGCACCTTTGACCGTCACAGTGCCCGAAGTGGGACGCAGGATCCCGGAAATCATACTGAGCAAGGTGGTTTTGCCGCTGCCGGATGGACCGACAATGTAAAGCATCTCCCCGAATCGCGCGGAAAACGCGACCCCCCTTACGGCCGTCACCTTGGCTTCGCCTTCGCCAAATGACTTGGTTAGGCCGCTCGCAACGATCGCCTGGTTGCCCATTGCCCTGGCGGTGCCCACGGCCATAAACGTCCCTCACTGCCTGTCGGCTACGGGGCAAGGCTTGGCTTGGCGAATCTGACCGGTATGCGCCGCAGGATCTTGGTATTCGAACAAATCGGAATAGCGTCCTTAGCGTGCCGCGATTTTGCTTGCGCGCTTGTGTATTCATCGCTTTCACGCGATGTTAGCGGGACGGGGACGATCGTCTGTACGGCACCGTACAGACGAGATCCACGAGAGACTCATCATGCGAGGATTGTCGAAGCGGGATATTCCATGTTTGAATCCGAGCGGCTCGACCCTGCTCATCGAAAGGCCTGCTACATACTTCTGGCGGTCGGCGCAGTATTTCTTGCGTTTGGGCTTTACATGGGGTTCGTGCGCCACTCGAATTCAACCGTGGTTTTTGCCTCGCTGGGCGTCACTACCGCCGTGTTCGGCACCGTGTTGTTCATGCTATTGAAACCGCACGCATTTGCGTTCTTGAGTCCCGCCACATTGGTGCCACGGCCGAAAGCCGAGCAGCAGCCGGAAGCTAACAACGCGCCGCAACTTGAAGCCAAGGGCGCACCGGTACCTGAACTCAAGGATGTACCATCACCGTCGTCCAACGACGCGCCGCCACCTGATTCCATAGCCGGGCCGCGGCCTGAAGACGAGGCGGAACCGCCGACCCAAGTCAAAGCGCGGATCGGCCGTGGGACCAAGAACGAACCTCAAGATGAAACGAGTACCGACGTCGTGACACCGCTCGATATGACACTTGGCGACATCCTCCTGGCCGCCCTTCGAAAGGACCCGCAGGGTGCTGGGCGAATATTCGCGCGGGCCGTTGTCCAGGCCGACGTACCCATCGCGGCCGCGAAAGCGGGGGAGCCGAAGACCGAGCTTCAGGCCGAATCGCCCGATCCTGTCGACATGTCGCCCGCGAGACGCGGGCCGAAGGATTCCGGCTGACTCCGGGGCGGTTCCGCATGCGATGAATCCATCCGTACATTGCACCTGTGATATTAAGGATTCCGCGAGCCTAGTGATTGCGCGAGCGACGTACGTGTAATCGCGTACAGACATCAGTGTCTCTGGTGGCGATACTTCTTCAGATCTAGAGCAGAATGCCAAATTCGATCGGAATTCTGCACTGATGTCCGATAGTGAGGTTATTCGGTTCCTGAATCGTCGCGCGCCGGTCGCTTGCCGGTATACATTCTGAGGAATGAGTCATGACAATCAACAAAGATCAGGTTCAAGGACGCGTCGATGAGGTGAAAGGCGCGATCAAGGAAACGGCGGGTAAGATCGTCGGCAACCCCTCGCTGCAGGCAAAAGGGAACATTGAAAAGAACGTCGGCAAAGTTCAGGCGAAAGTCGGCGACGTCACAGAAGACCTGAAGAAGTCATCGAAATAAAGCAGCTTCGGAGCCGCGCGGGACCCGGGTCGTATAGGCGCGTAATCTGCATGCAGAGTGGCACCGGGATGATGCAGCGCAAGGCCCTGGACGGCTGACGAAGGCAGGTGCGCGCAGAGCGCGCACCTGCTCCATTGCGCTGTTTCGCGGCGTTATAGTGTGCTCACCCAGACACCTACCGAAAGATCTGCGCCGGGCGGCCCCAAGAAGGTGCCCGCCACCGGCGGCACCACTTCGGGCGAACGGGCGACAGCCACGGCGATGTGCCGGCTGCCGGCGATTTCGCCGCTGGTTGAATCAAATCCTTTCCAGCCCGCGCCCGGCAGATAGACCTCCGTCCAGGCATGAGTCGATCCGCTGCGGCCATCCTGGAACGGCGCATTTAGGTACCCACTAACGAAGCGCGCCGCGAGACCGAGAAAGCGCGCACCCTCCATGAAAAGGTTGGCGAAGTCGCGACACGACCCGACACCCCGCACGAGCGTCTCGGCGGCCGACTGAACACCGGGTTGCTCGCGGATCTGATAAGTCATTGACTCATTGATCGCCGTGCATAGGCGCGTGAGCAGCTCAAAGGTTTGCACCGGCTCGCCAGGACGCCTGTAGCGGTACACCCACGCACCGAGCACTGCCGGGTCGCTCTGCGGCAGGTTCTGCATATAGGGACGAAGAACTTCCTGGGACTCGGGCGTCGTACGTGAAGGGATAGTTCACGGCAAAATCCGCCATCAGGAAGTCGAGCGGCATTTCGTCGAACTGCTGCACGATGCATTCGCTGACGATAGCGAGTTGTGCGGTAGACGAAGCAAAAGTTGCTACCGCGACCGAGTTATCATAGACATCCCGATGCCAGCGGATCTGCGCGGAAGGTGTGATCTCGAGTTTCGAGAACTCGATGTGCAATCCCGCTCCTTCGCGTGGTCGGAGCAGTAATCGATGCGGCTCGAGCTGTACGGTGCCGCGAAAATTATAGTATGTTCGATGAAGAATCTTCAGGCGCCGCATGATTCGATTCTCGTCCATTCGCCACTGGGCGAGAAGATTACCGACGTTTCGTCCACGACCGTACCGTCCACGGTCAGCAGGGGCCAGCCCGGGTTTCCGCGGCTAATTGCTGCGTCGTTGCCGATCGCTATGACCGCATCCCCAACAGACACGCCTGCCGAAGAGTCCAGTCGAAGCGCGGGTAAATGACCTACCTTGGCACGAGGCAGGGCGACTGGCACGAGAGCAATTTCCCTGCCGGCCGCGGCCCGACAATCCCGCGCAGTTTATCGCGGTCTCAGGCCATCATTCTTTCCCGCACCTAGTCGAGCTACGGGGCTTGAGATGCGTTTTTAATCTCATAGCTATATTGGTCAGCGACTCCCACGTCACCTCCACTATGGGCCGTCGGACGATCGACGATCGAGGTAACTTCGCCAGCAAATCGATCACAATAGAATCGGGGATTTGAGGGACTGCCGTATCACTCGGTGCAAGCGCGATCAGCGAGCTTAGCTGTGCCACGGCCACCGCCCACGACACACGCGTTAGCTCCTCGGCAGCCTCCCATGGATCTAGGTTGTGTCGTGCGAGTTCTGACAGCACGGTCAGAGACGCCCCTTCTTCGCGGATCACCGAATATAGGAAGTGTCGAAATGCTCTCTTCGATATAAGGACACGGATGGCTCCATGGTTCACGCCGCCATAGTGGATCGATCTTCAGGCGTGCGCCCACTTCCAACAAGGGCAGCCGAGCAATTTGCCGGGATTAAGCACTGGCGGAAGAAAGTCTACCGATTCCCTACGGGATGACCGCGCTAAAAAAAAGAATCCGGTCTCTTCCGCCACCTAATTCCCGAGCATGCTGCCACGTTCTCAATCTGCTTTCCGCAACGGATATTCATCCATGGCTGTCATTTTCTGCCCTTGGAGGGAAAGCGTCCCACATATCGGGATAGCGTGTGTCGGAAAACAATAGCCAGAACAATGAGAGTGATCCCGGCAAGAATCACGTATAGCATCGTAGGGCCTAACCAAGCTTGGAGAAGTTTCCATTTCTTCCCAAAAAAATACCCGAGCAGGATATAAACGACAGTATAGGCTGCCGACCCCGCGAGATTGAACGATAGAAAAAGCGGCCAACGCATCTTCGTCATGCCTGCCAAAAGATTGGCTGCAACGGGCGGAAACAGGGCGATGAACCGCGCGATGAAAACAGTCTTGGCGCCATGCCGTTTGAAAAATCGTTGGGGCCACTCTAGCCGTTTCGACGTCAGATGGAGCCAGCGAATTTTCTCTAAGCTGCCATGGCCCAATCGCCGGCCTAGCGAAAAGGCACAAATGCCGCCCAAGAAGCAGGCTGATGCTCCGGCCAACATAGGCTCCCACAGCGAGCCTGCAGCTCTCCCCAAAACAAATCCAGCACCCAAGAGGATGGTCTCTCCCGGCAGGGGAAAACCGACATTGTTCAGAAACACAACGAGGAAGACGAGCGCATACCCATAATGAGGGAGGCGAGGTAGTAAAGAATCAAGCCAGTGCAGCATGTTAACCGCTCATTATGGAGAATCGAACGCGTCACCGCTGGGAGGGGTTGATCTCCCTGGAAGCCACGGGCAGCCTCCAAAGGTTGACCACCCTGCCTTGCGCATTCTAATCACACGGCGGTCGGCTGCACCGCCGAAAGCTTGCCATAAACCCATGAAACCCGCCTGAGTGCAACGTCCATCGAAATCGATGGCTCAGTGTGGTCATGTCGTGTGGATTACCCCGTTTCCTGTCCTTTTCCCCTAAATGATGTCCGTGATGGCATGAGCTGACTCAGAGGGTTACGTTCACCCTGAAGCAAGGGCGGAAGCGTTTCGTTCGATCGTTCGATCGTTCGATCTAAACGGCGCGCGCGTGTCGGACCCAATGCGTCACGATCACGGCGTCGGAACGCGAGTTGCTGGCAATCCCGAAATCGAGGAGGACGCCGCCCATGGACGTTGGAGTTCGCATCGTCCCGATGGTGGCCGCTATTGCCTTCCGACACATCAACTTTCAGGGGACCTATCGGTTTCCGCTGGCGCGCTACCTGGACCGCCTCCTACCGTCAGTGCTCCCGCGAAAGATCGCCGCCGGCGCGAAATGAGTTATCCACAGGAAACCGTTACCATTGGCAGGTTTCGGTAAACACCCCCAATAAGCCCCGGAGACCTTGCGTGTTGAACGGCCCCAATAGGATCTTGCCTTCAACTATGCTCTTCTCGCCACCTTGTTAAGCGTATGTACGTATTCCCCCGATGGGGGCCTTCGGCTACTTTACGTGCGATTGGCCAATTTGCTTGCAGAAAGAATTAAGCCCGAAGCAGATCAAGTCTTGAGCATTGACCGGAAACGCTTGGGTAATGCTTGACGCTCGAATAGTTAAGGAACCACCATGAATTATTCAAAATTGATCGTCGCCTCCTTGATGATGCTCGCGTTTAGCGCTTGCTCTCAGCCGGGTCCCCCCGGACCGCAAGGTGCACCTGGTAGCGCCGGAAATACTGGGAATCCGGGGAACACGGGCAGTACAGGAAACACGGGTGCAACGGGTGACACTGGCAATACGGGCAACACCGGTGCAACCGGTAACACTGGCAATACCGGCAACACCGGTGCCACTGGTGCAACAGGCGACTCCGGTACCCCGCCCCGCTAAGGGAGAGTCCAAGGATGCCAAGGATTAGCACTCGCGTGGATCACGCGATGCTGATCCGTTTCGGGCGCCAATATGTGTAGAGGCTATGGGTTCGGTTCGTGGTGGCCGTGGTAAGCGATCGACCAACAGCGTTCTTGCTTTAATTGCAAGGTTGCCCCTTTATCGCCTTCAAATACTCCATGACGTCGCGGCGGACAGGAACTTGCGCGTCGTCCTGGCCACCGATGAAGAATTGCATATAGAACGCCGCAGGGAAGCTTTGCCCGGTGGCTTGATGCAAGAAGGCTTCTGGCCCTTCCAGGTAGTCATATAGATTTTCGTCTGTCCACATCACGCCAGCGTTTCGCGCGGCAATCATCGGCGGGTGGTATTGGTATTTATATTGAAGAGATTGCGTACCGGCGAGTGGCACCCTTAGCCCATTGCCTTCCGCGCGCCGCGTCCGCTGATAAAATGCATTCTTGGGGAGGAGCCGGGTTAGCCGCACTGTCACTGCTATTCCGAGGGAAAGGATACCAAGCGTGCCCACGATTATCGCCAGATTGATGAGCTGAGGCCTGACGAATTTCATCGGCTTGGGGTGACGGGCTCGATAGAGAAGTTACGGCGCGTCGCCGTGGCGTTTGAACGGCAGCAATTGCTCGAAGTCCTCGACGGTTCTTGCTTTCGGCAACGCCGCGAAGAGATTGCGCAGATACGCATACGGCTCCAAGCCGTTGGCACGGCTATCCAGAGTGGCGTTGCTTTCGCGCCCCTCACAGTATCGGCGAACAACCAGTTGCGCCCGAGCGCAACCGGGCGGATCGCATTCTCGGCCAGGTTCGTGTCGATGGCCAAAGACGACACTTCGGAGGTAGGTCTTTCGATTCACCAGCTTCATGAGCGGATTGCCACCATCGTATCCAGCAAACAAACAATACGCTGCGCGGCTCCAGAGAAGGCTGGAGGCATAGCAAGGAGCTGTGATGGCCGAAGACTGCTATTTTGGCAGCTTGTTACCATTTGCTTTAAAGTTTTCGCCGAGCGGTGTGAGCGGGCCTCCACCGGCTGGATTTGTGTGACAATCGCCGCAAGACTTTCCAGTGTCCTTGGCAAATTGCGCCGTCGCGACGGCCGGTCGAGAGATAAGCAATGATACTGCACCCGCGATTACGATCGCAGCGGCGGTGCTGCACGCAAGGACATACCTCATTTTGGCCTTCATTTTCATATCCGAATTCTCCGGTGGTGGCTGCGGTAGACGAGTTGCGGCATTCATAGTAGGCGCAAGTGCGACGCCTTTAGTCGGTACGTTGCCGTACAGACGGCGGATCCGGATGTTAATCGGGATGCAGCGCGACGGATCGACTAAGCGCGGCACCGCACCGACACACCTAACACAAGAGGGTTAGCTTCAGTCGTATCAGGCGTCCCGCAAGCCCGCGGCTCGCAGGACTTCGATTTCCGCATCAATGCAAATGCGGGCGCGATCGCCAACCCCCGTGTCGGCCAACGGGGACCGCGGTGCTCGCCCGGGCACATGGTCAGATCCACGCGGTCAAACACATTGTTAAGCGTTCTGTCCGCAAATCAAACTAAATATGGCCACGAAATGACAAGCAACGCCGCCCAAGACGAAAGGATGCCAGCAGATCCGTAACCACAGCGAGGTAATTGAGTCCGTGCTGAGGCCTCGGCGAGCTGGACTCGAATTTTACGCTCAGCGTAAAGATGGCAGACGGGCTAAAGTCAGCGCTGCTTCCTTGATGATTCTTTCACACGTCGCTTGACGTCGCCAAACCTCGCTTGAGCGTTGCCGAGGGTCTTTTGCGCCTTACCCTTTGCTTGCAGCCTCTTGTCGGGTTCCAAAGAACGGTAACGGACACGATTGAAGTAAAGAAGCAAAGAGAAATCCATGCACCCATACCGAGCACATGGACCCCCTCGCTACGACCCTAAATATTCCGGCCGAAGAACGCTTCGCTGGCGGTTGAAAATGAGCTGAAGCAAAGCCCGCTATTTCGCGGAGTCCTTCAAGTCATGCTTGATATCACCAACCTTCGCTTGAGCCTTGCCGAGGTTCTTCTGAATGTTGCCTTTTGCTTCCAGCGTCGCATCGCCGACGACCTTGCCGGTGGTTTCCTTGACGCTTCCTTTTGCCTCTTCGACACGCCCTTTAACCTGATCTTTGTTGATACCCATGACATGCTCCTGATAATGAACTCCGGCAAGCGGCCGGCCGCCACAAAACGGGGCAACCGCAGTATGAAAATAACGAATGCCCTTTCGGCCGAAACTCTAGGCCAGCCTGGCTGCAAAGTCTGTACGTGTTGATACGGATGCACTCCTCGTGAAGGCACAGCCTGCTGCATCACAGCGCCACGAGCAAACCTGACGACTGCAATTTTATGGCGGGCGAGATCGGACGGTACGACTGATCCGGAATCGGCGACGTTGTTGCGCCGTCTCGCCCGCTGGCGCATGTTGCTATGTGTCCGGTACCGCACCGATAGGGGTTTGTGCGGATGGAAGTTAGACGGTCGATGAGTATTCAATGAGCATATTGGGTCGGTTGATGGTTCGAAGTACTCAAGGCAAAGACTGCATCCGCGGTCGGGAGGATAGTGAAATGGGTACAATTTTGATCGTTGTCGTGCTCGTTCTGTTGCTCGGCGGCGGCGGTGGCTATTACGGGTACAGTCGGTATGGTGGGCCAGGCCTTGGCGGGGCCGTGGGTTTGGTGTTGATCATTCTTTTGGCGCTCTGGTTCTTTGGCGGCCTGCGTTTCAACGGTCCGTAATTGATCCGCGGCAGCTGTGTTCGGATTCTCGCCGAGGATGCGCGGCTGCAATTTGCGCCAGAGGCTACGAAACATTTGTTACGGTCGTACGCTAGCTTCTATCTGGCGCGGGCGCTAAGTTGGAAGTATGGATCGGCCACCATGGGACTGCAGTCTGCGCTGGCCGTGTTGGCTTAATTGAGGGACTATGCGTGCTAATACTCGGCTGATTGCGTCGCTTCTCCAGGTACTTCTCATCTTGGGTAGCGCTTCGACTTTCGGAGGCGAAGGGATGACGATTACCATCAATAACAACACGACAAGCGATCTTCTGGTGACAATTTACGACATGAGCTCCAATCCAGCGCAAAGACTGCTTTCGAGCGAAAGCATCAATGGCTTTGCGTCGATCACAGTCACGATAGCTGCAGATGCCTCAGGACAAGGCCATTTGTCGTGGAGCGCGACTACTGTTGGGCGCGACATGCGCAAGTGCAGCCATCGCGACAAGCCAGGCCTAGGCGACGGTGACACGGTACATGTATTTGCCAATGAGGAGTGTGCGACAAAATGACGCCGCACGGCCTTCCCGCCGCGAGATGCCGAGCCGAGCCGCCCAACCGTGAGGACGGCGGAGATGCGCCCGGCAGCAACGGCATCGCACACGGCACCGAATTCCGCCCAACAAGCATGTCGAGCGTCCTTACTCAGCTGTCGTGGCGCTGCAGCATGCCTGTCCGGGGTCAAAATGCCAAAGGGCCGGCACTTCCTCAAGTGCTAATCAGATGCACATCCACTCCAACTAGGCTGCACATCGGACAAAGCCGTATTCCAAAACGGCACTTTTGACATTCATTGCACGCCCAGGCCGTCAAGCGGATCAAACAAGCGGGTCGAGCCAAGCTCAAACTGGCGAAGGGCACCGGCGGTTGAACCGGCCGAACTCTCGAGCCCTGCCGAGGCCGCCAATCCGGCTTGCTAGTCGTGCGGCGCCTTCTTCGTCTTCGGCTGCTGACCCTGCTCCGCGGCTTCGGTCGAAGCAGCACTGGCGTTTTCCGTGACTATGTTCACGTGAGCTGGAGCATTCCTGATCTCGAAGGCGACCCGGCGGTTCTGAGCGCGGCCCTCGGCGGTATCGTTGCTGGCAATCGGCGTGGCCTTGCCGTAGCCCTTGGCGGTCAGAACCGAAGCGCTGACACCCTCGCTGATCAAATAGGCCTTCACCGCCTCTGCGCGCCTCTGCGAGAGATTCAGGTTGTATGCCACAGAACCGATAGAGTCCGTATGACCCTGGATTTCAACGTTCAGTTCGGTCTGAGTTAGCAGCGCACTGGCAACTTGGTCCAGCGTCTGCCGCGCGGGCACGGTCAATTGCGACAAGTTGAACTCGAAATCCACCGCCCGAACGATTACCGACTGCTCGATGATGTGGCAATTCTCGTCGACCTTGAAACCGGCCGGCGCGTGGCACGGAGGGGGCGGCGTGGCTGTAACCGCCGATGGCGGGGGCGCCGGCGCCGGAGCGGGTACGGGGGGGCCCGCCAAGGCGACCTCCTCGTGGCCGCCGAATCGATAGCCAATGCCGATGCCGAACAACAAAGGGTCTATGTGAACGGTCGAGACCCTCGTTCCGCTGGCCAGGTCGACATCCGAACCGAGCTTGAACCACTTGACGTCGGCATTCAGATACCAGTGTTTCTGCAGCTTGTAGTCGAATCCCGCTTGCACTGCGGGTCCCACGCTCGTGGAGTTGAGCTTCAGCTCCCCGACTCCTGGAACTGCCAGATTCACATCTGAAATAATGGTGACATTGATACCCGCGCCCACATAGGGCTGGAAATCATGATCTGGAAGAAAATCGTATTTCGCGGTCAGGACCGGGGGTAAATGTTTGAACGTACCAATTGCGGTACCACTCACGGTTACGGTCTGACTCTGCGGATACGTGAGCACCAACTCCGTCGACCAGTGGGGTGTAAAGAAGTATTCAAAATCCAGATCCGGCAGCCACTTGTCGTTGATGTGAATTGCATTCTCCGGCGCGAGGCCCGGAATGGCATCGGACTTGTTCGCAGGATCCAGATACACGGCGCGCAGGCGTACTTCCCAAGGATCATCATCGGCGCGGGCGGTGCTGAAAGCGATTGCCATGCTCAGCGCCGACAGACTCAGTGTGCCCAACAACCGCGTATTCATGATGAGTATCCTTAATTGACTCGCCCAAGCGCTAGCGCCTCTTTGGGCCGCCGTTCATCTAATAGTGAAATTTTAGATCGCGAATGCCTCTCTCCGGCATTCGTAGTTTCCGAAGCGCTTTCGACGTGTAGGGCTTAAGCGAGCCCCCTCGGCACCCAGGGGCAATGACTGTCAAATGTGCGGAACCGTCAGACGATCGGTCGTTAGTCGAGATCACATAGACGCCGCCGTTTTTGTTACGGTGCGATTGCGACACTCCAAAAATGATGTGTACGCAAACGATTAGGGAGGCACGATGCTAAAGTCTTTCGCTGTCAAGAGTTGCGCCGCACTGCTGATCCTGGCGGCGGCTGCAGGAAGGGCTTTGGCGCAGGGCGATCCCGTGTCCGTACAGAAGCAGCTATTCGCGGCGCTTGCTCGGGGCTATGTGGAAGCGGCGCTCGCCTTGTTTACCGACGATGCGGTAATCGATACGGAAAGCGGCCTCTGTGCGAAGGCCCCATGCGTGGGCAAGGCGGCCATCCAGAAGGATTTCGAGCGTTACGTGGCGGACAAAAGTCGTCATGTCACCGCGCTCAATACCTATGTCTCGGGCAACGTGCTGGTCACGCGCTTTGAAGCGCGCAGTGCCACCATCCAGAAGGCTGGAGTCGACCGCATCATCCTCTGGAGCATTCGCGAGCTGCGAGGGGACAAGATCGCCTCGTCCCGCTGCTGTCTACCGGAGCGGACCGACCCGCAGACGGCCCGCTTTCTCGAATGGGATTATGAGCATCCGTCGGCCAAATAAGGAGGCCCCGGTATTGCCACTCCCCACATGTCATGAAGGAGGCCAGTGATGCGTAGATGGGCTATTGCACTTCTGCTGCTCAGTAGCTTGCTGAGTGGATGCATTGGGTTTGGGTTTCGAGGCGGCGGGGGCGGGGGCTACTACCATCATCGCGATTGGCGCTAGAAGAGACCCTACTTAATCGGCGTCGGCTGGACCAGGCCCCTGGTGGGGAACAGATTGTAGCCATTGGAGCGCATCCATTTCTTGGCAGCCTGCGCCGCTCGTCTCGGCGCTCGGGGGACGAATCTTGCTCCGACTGCCGTCAATATTGACCCACGTTCCGCCGCTTGCCGGCCGTCGCCGGTTACGATGCAGTCAGTCACTTTCTCGACGCCACCCCCGAGTCGCTTGTTATGGGCGTCGCCGCGATAGCGTGAGACGGGGGCCCGCGGGCGCGGTAGGGCGGTCAGGCCTCTCGTGCATCGGCGATGGTTACGTTGGCGCAGATCCGCCGCTGATAGTGGGCCGATGTTTCGGTACTTCGTCATTCGCCAGCACCGTATGCTGTAGTGTCTTAGCGAGTTCCGGGCGGTTCATCCGGTAAAGCGTCAGATGCGCGTATCCAAGCGGCTGCCCCGCGGCTCTCCAACGCGCACCGTGCTCGTCCCGCAAGATCCCAGTGGCTTTTGTGAGGTGGGCCATCGCCGACTCGAGTTCGACCACCAATCGCGTATGTCCCTGGCGTATCCATTCATCACGAACGGCCGTCGCGAGGCGTAGCGCCTCTTCCGTGTGTTTGAGTGCGACCATGCGCTGGCTCTGTTCGGCGTTCATACGTCAACGCGTCGCGCTAGGCGCTGGTTGTTGCGCGCCCATGCCCAGGTATCCGATCACGGCGCGTATGTGCTCAGCGCCTGGCTGATGGTATACCGGGTACGACTCGATGAATTCCGCTAGCTGCTCGAGCGTCCGCTCGACCGCCATGAGTGCGTCAGACCTCGGAAGCTGTACCCGTAACATTGGCTTCGTCATAAACTGATGCCCCTGATTGCCGGGACCGACCATATCAAGGCCCTTGGTCAAACAGCAACCGACGATCGCAGGTGATTGCATTTTTCACCCAGGCGCCACGGTGTGTCATTGGGATGGAAGCGTGCGCAGGAGCGCCAAAATAATATCGTGAGGCAACTCTCGTCCCTTACTTGTAGCTGGACACGACGACGCCCCACCGTCGTTGCAATCGGGGTCTCCTTGGCTCAAAGCCGAGGCGCCGATACGCTACACTGCCAGGGAGTAGATAACCTGATGCGCATCACCCGGATCGCACCCCTTGGACATTCCGAGTTCATGGGCGAGGTCGCGCATCGCGGCATTATCAGCGAGTTCCACTGAGTAGAGTTGCTTCACGCCGTATTCCCTGGCGGACGCGATTAATTGCTTCACGAGTAACTTACCCAAGCCCTTGCGCTGCCATTCGTCGGCAATCGTTACCGCCATCTCCCGAATATCCGCCTTTGAGTTCGGTGCGTATCGCCCAACGCCAATCTCCGTTTCGCACCCATTCCTCTGCACGGTGGCAACAAATGCCATGGAGTGTCGACCGTCAACCTCACAAAAAAACTTTACCTGTGCGGGTGACAGTTCCCTCACGCCGCAGAGGAACCGATAGTGCTTAGTCTGCGGCGACAGCTTACGGACGAATTCCGCCTCCATGGCGGCGTCCGTCACACGAATGGGCCTTATCGTCACCAATTCACCGGCGACGGTTAAATTGAGATTCGTTGTGATCATAAACGCGGCGCCTCCGATTGAGAGAAGGATAGGATTGTGGTTACCACACGTTGCAACTGAACAGTGTGGATGTCCCTAGCCGCAAACCGACAAATACGTATACCGGTCGCGACGATATTTAAATGTCACCGCGACGGATAAGCAGGCTCAGGCAGCGAGCAAGGCACGGAGCAACGTCAAGAGCTCGTCTGCCTTGATGGGCTTACTCGTGATTCGCAGGTACGGATCACGTGGCAGTTGCTTGATCGCGGAGGAGGTATCTCCTGTCGTAAGCACCGCCTTCAATGAGATACCGAGTATGTCGCGGAGCGTAGCGATGACTTGAATACCGGTTTCACCGTAGCATAAATGATAGTCGGTGATCAGCAGGTCGATTTTATGCCCCCGCTCGGCGTGTTGCAGCGCTTCGGATAACGAGGCGACTGGCGTGACATGATACCCCTCCAATTCCAGCAATAAGCAGGTCGCACGTCGCACCGCCTCGTTGTCTTCCACCAGCAAAACGCGCGCTTCCCCGATCTGCTGCGACCCAATGGCGGATTTTACAATCGTGGGCGGCGTCGTGACGTCTTGACCATTGCTTGCGGGGAGGAAAAGCGAGAATGCTGACCCTCTGCCCACTTCGGATCGAACATCGAGCTTCAGCGTGAGCAGCTTCACCAGGCGCTGCACGATGGAGAGGCCCAGGCCGTAGCCATCGCGCGAGACGTTGGTCGGGACACCGACTTGATAGAACTCATCATAGATGTATGGCAGCTGATCCGCCGGGATGCCAACGCCCGTATCGAGCACCTCGATACGGACTAACGCTGTCTCGTGCAGACAGCGCAAACGAACCCAGCCTTCACGAGTGTACTTGAGGGCATTCGATACCAGGTTTCTTAAGATCTGCTCCACCAACGAGGGGTCACTGTATACGGCGTCGTCGCACGCTTCGATTTCGAACCTGAGCCCTTTATTGGCGGCAATGCTCGCAAATTCGAGGCGCATCTCCTCGAAAATAGCGGCCACGGTAAAATCGGTAGGCTCCGGCCTGATCGCGCCGGACTCGAGCTTGCTGATGTCGAGCAAGGCATTGAGGAGTCTCGACATAGCCCCGATTGCTTGCTCCTGTTGCGACAGCGCCTCAATCGTGAACTGATCGGTCGCACGCCGGCGCAACGCGCCGTTGAGCAACTCGAGGGTCTGCAGCGGCTGACGCAAGTCGTGACTGGCGGTCGCGAGAAAGCGGCTCTTGCCTTGATTCGCCCGATCGGCGAGCTCTCGTGCGGCCTCGGCGGCCTCGCGTGTCACGATGAGCTCCGCCTCGATGCGCTTGCGGTCGGTGACATCGCGTATGGCTGCGGCGACGAGAGTCCGCCCCACATCCTCGATGGGGCTTAAACTGATTTCGACCGGAAACTCAGTACCGTTGCGCCGCCGCCCAAACAGTTCCAGGCCCGCTCCCATCGGGCGCACCCGCAGATTGTTGACGTAGTTCTCGCGATGCCCCACATGCCGGCCCCGAAAGCGCTCCGGCAGCAGCATCTCGATACTCTCTCCGACGATATCGTCATGCTCGTAACCGAATAGCGCAAAAACTTGCCGATTGGTAAAGCGGATGATGCCGGCGGCATCGATGATGATCATCGCGTCCGGGGCAGCATCGAGCGCGCTGCGCGCAAGATCAGGCGGGACCGTACGCATTCAAGCAATCTCTAATTGACTTGGTCCGGTGCAAGAATGGTCCGCTCCCGGCTCGAGCGGCGTTGGGTCAATCGCATACACGTAGGGATGCGGCAGCCGATCGTATTCGCGGCGCATCACGCGGTAGCACTCGCAACAACAGGCTTCAAGGCCGATGCGATCGAGAACCGTCATACGACCCCGGCGGTAGGCAATGAATCCGGCACTTTGCAACTTATGGGCCGCCTCGCTTATTCCTTCGCGGCGCACGCCGAGCGTGTTCGCGAGCATTTCATGTGTCATCGTCAGCTCATCCGCAGCGAGCCGATCGAGGCTCATCAGCAACCACCGGCACACTTGCTGATCGATGGAATGGCGCCGATTGCATACCGCCATCTGGGATATCTGAGTGAGCAACGCGCGCGTGAACCGGAGGAGCAACTGCTGCATCGCACCACCGCGGATGAATTCCCCTTGGAGAACTTCCGTCTTCAGGCGGTAGACCTGACCTTCGTTCTGAAACCCCACGGTTCGCGGTGCTGCCACCGCCCAAGATCAGGCTTACCCCTAAGACACCCTCATTGCCGATCGTGACCACCTCGGTTGAGGCGCCGTCGTTTGCCACGCGTCGGACAGAAATGATCGAGGTTGTCGGAAAGTAGGCATAGCCGAGCCGAGATTCAAGTTCGCATAAAGTCTCACCGGCCGGTGTCTCGAGGACAGAGAGATGCCGTTTCACGCGCTTCCAATCGAAGGCGGGCAGCGCTGCCAGAAGCTTATTCTGCGACGCACCGAGGCCGGGGACCAAGTGGCTCGACATCCCGATGATATCCCTGTGTGATATGTGCGCTTCCAAGCGCGCCCGATAGCATCCCCTGCGCGCAACTCTACTCTCTGTGCGGTACCGTACATAGGGAAATCGAACCACGAGAAATAACGCTGACCGCTTGCGTATCGTGTATAAGGAAATGACAAGAAAAAATGTGACAAGCGGATTGCGGCGGTCGAACTAGGACGCCGTGTCGGCGACCGGCTCCCCCCGCCAACATTCCGGTGAGGAACAGCATCCCCGCAGCCCTCCTCGCCTCTCAGTTCGAGCGCCTGCTCCCGAAGCTCGAGCACGTGACACTGAAAGGCGGTGATCTCATTTATCGGGCGGATCAAAAGATTGAGTACATGTACTTTCCCGAAGAAGCTGTGGTTGCGATGATCGACAGCATGGATGATGGGGCGCACCGTCGACGTCGGCATCATCGGCCGCGAAGGACTGGTGGGCATCAATATTTTCCTGGGCGGCATCGTCACCCCCGACAAGGCCATCGTGCAACTCGCCGGCGGCGCGATGAGGATGAAGGCGAAAGACTTGCGGAAGGAAATGCGCTTTGGGAGCCCGCTGCAGCGGTTACTTCTGGCCTCGCGCGGACGTTTCTCGCGGTGATCAGCCAGTCGGTGGCCTGTAACTCGCACCACCAAATAGGGCAGCGCCTGGCGCGCCTGCTGCTCACCATGAGCGATTATGCCGGCTTACACGAGTTTCTGATGGTCCAGGAATCGATAGCGGGCCTCCTCGGAGTGCGTCGCGTGGGGGTTACCGAGGCGGCGCTCGAGCTTCAAGCGGACGCACTGATCCGTTACCGTCGCGGCGGCATACGCATTCTCGACAGACCCCGTTTGTTGAAGCGATCCTGCGAGTGCTATCGGTTCATCCGGCAGCAATACAAGCAGCTGCTTGACGAGCTACCGCGATTGTTGTCCCGCAAATGATATCGCCGAAGCGCGCCCTGCTCGCTGTTTGGCGCCAAGAAGGGAGTACGGCAGAATTACTTCCCAACCAAGCAGTTGCCGCTATGTTCGGTAAAGCACATAGCAGCTACGCGTGTTTGCGTATCCAAAATGACACAAGTGTCGACTATTGTGAGGCTACTTCGCTCCGCACAAGAGATACTCTCAATGTCCGCAACGATTTCGCATTTGATCTCGACGCCGCAAAACGTGCTGCTCGCGGCGCTTCCGCCGGCGGAACGGGCGTGGGTGGGGCGGAATTTCAAACCGATCTTCATGCCGCTCGGCGATGTGCTCCATGAGCCATCCCGGCTCGCCAATCACATATTTTTTCCAACGACATCAGTCCTTTCTGTTTCGTGCGTCTTGGCAGACGGTCGGGCAGATGCACTCACCCTCATAGGTCGAGAAGGCTTCGCCAGTATCGAGGTTTTCCTGGGGGGCGGCTCCGCTACGTGCCGGGC
>Ga0187875_10001259_pt1 | contig 19802 bp, 14 predicted proteins | sample June2016WEW_17_1_2_FD_132978 | JGI IMG/M metagenome (GOLD analysis project Ga0187875, IMG submission 132978) | Peatland microbial communities from SPRUCE experiment site at the Marcell Experimental Forest, Minnesota, USA - June2016WEW_17_10 | ecosystem: Environmental > Terrestrial > Soil >... | reverse complement strand
GCGGCCAGATGATGGTCACCACCAGCATCTGCCAGTACCGCAACCACCTCGGAGAAATTTTAGCGCTGGCCAAGGGCTTCGTGCATCATTCTCCCAGCGACGAAGCTTCAAAAAGCCAGGGAAAATACGAGGAATTTGTTAAACCCTACCGGTATTCCGACGAGGAAATCGCCAAAATCGAAGCAGACAGAAAGAAAGAAGAAATGCGGGGCAGCCAGCCTCGCTTCTGGGAAGATGTCAACGAGGGCGATTCCATCGGTCACATCGTCGTCGGACCGTGGACAATCATGAGCTTCTTTGCCTGGGTTTCCGCGGCCGGTGTCAAAGGCATCCGGTTCCCCATCGGCGGCGACGGCGGGATTTACGACCCCCGCATCAACGCCCGCACCACGTTAGGGCCGCATGCCGATTACGAGCTGGGCCGGGCAGTCGGCGTGCAGGGCAACTACGACCTCGGCGTCGAACGGGAATGCCTGGTTTCCATCCTATTCACCAACTGGATGGGCGACGACGGTTTCCTGTGGAAGTACTCCATTCAATTCCGTGGGTTTGTGGTACACGGCGATACCTGCTGGTACCGTGGCAAAATCACCCGGAAATATATTGATGACGGCAAGTACTGCGTCGACGTCGACCATTGGGGAGATAATCAGCGCGGCGTGCGCGTAACACAGGGTAAAGCAACCATTATTCTGCCGTCAAAAGAAACCGGCCAGGCAAAATACCCGAAGATGCGCTCCATCGAGGACGTTTTTCCCGGCAAGTAATCAGAAATATTAAAATTAAATATGGTTCAGACCCGGGCTGTGATGAATATTACATACCGCCGATTTGAATTGGACTACGATTGTTATTACAATAGAGGTAAGAAAAAAATATTCACCCAAAAGCAGTTTTTTAATACCCGACCGGAATAAAAGGGAGGTCCGAAATGGCGATAGGCTCTAAAGATAAAACCAAACAGAATGTCGGCAGCTGGCAGGATTTGTTCGTGCCATCTTATTCCGAACGTGTGAAAAAACTCCGCGAAAATGCCATCCGGACCCCCGAAATCTGCCTGGAACGCATGCGCGTGGAAATGAAAGTGTACGAACAGTACAAAGATGAGCCGAGGATTATCCAGCGCGCCCGTTTCCTGGAAACTTTCCTGCGGGAAAAAACAATCAAAATTTATGACAACGAACTCATCGTCGGCAGCATCAACAGCAAGGTTCGTGGTTCCACGTTAATCGGTGCCGATTACATGTGGCTGGAGAAAGAACTGGACGACCCGGAGAAAGACCCGGAAATCCGGACCTTCGACCGGCACATCATCCATCCTGAAGAGCGAAAAGAATTAAAAGAAGTGATTTTTCCCTATTTTAAAGGGAAAACCCTGGGCGATTACAACCGGGCAAGGCTGGACGACGATTTGAAAGAACATGCTTTTGCCGGCACCGCTTCCTGTCCGCACATCCCGGCGATCGCGGACTGGCAGATGAACGGCGATATCGGCCACCAGATGGCGAACTACGAGAAAGTACTGCACAAAGGCCTGAAAGGCATCCGCGACGAAGTGGAATATTACCAGGCCCAGGTGGACCAGCCTTACGACCATTACCAGGTGCAGCAGAAGAAAGATTTCTACAAAGCGGTTTTAATTACGATTGACGCCGCTATCGCATACGCCAAACGCTATTCCGACCTGGCCAAAGAAATGGCCGCCAAAGAAACAAACCCTAAACGAAAAAAAGAATTGCTGCAGATTGCGGAAGTCTGCGAACGGGTCCCGGCCAATCCCGCCCGGAACTGGTGGGAAGCGCTGCAATCGGTCTGGCTGCTGCATGTCGTGATTTCCTGCGAACTGGCGACGCTGGTGCATTGTTTCGGGCGTTTTGACCAGTATATGTATCCTTTCTACAAGAAATCCGTCACCGACGAAAAGACGATGAACCATGACGAAGCGCTCGAATTACTGGAATGCTTCTGGATTAAATGCAACGGCGCGATGCTGCGCAGCTACGAATTTGTCAAATTGCTGACCGGCATGGGCCTGGGGCTGGTGTTGACAATGGGCGGACAAACCCGCGACGGGAAAGACGCCTGCAACGACGTGACCATGCTGTGCTTGGAAACCGATATGGAACTTGGCTTACTGCTGCCGGAAACGGCCTTCCGGGTCTGGTCCGGAACACCGGACAAATACTTGCGGAAAGCGACCGAACTGTTAAGACTGGGATACGGCAAACCGAAATTCATCATGGATAAAACCGGAGTCAGGATGACTCAGAAAGGATATCCCGATTTAAGCGTCGAGGACTGCCGCGAATATTCCCTGCTGGGATGCACGGAAGTCAACCTGCCGCACATTACCATGGGTAACCTGTACGAAGCCAACAGCGTGGTTGCCAAAATTCTGGAGCTGGTGATTACCAACGGCAAATGCGCCATCTGCGGCCGGCAAATCGGCCCGATGACAGGAGACCCGCGCACTTTTGAATCAATCGAAGGAGTGCGCAAGGCTTTCAGGGAACAGGTTTTCTACTGGATGACGTATAATGCCAAAGGCTCGAAAGCCCTAAAGGAAGTCCAGTCCGCCTGGTATCCGGCGCCGTTCAGTTCTTCCTTATCGGAAGGCCCGCTGCAGCGCGGCGTGGACATTACTCAGGGCGGCGCCTGGTTTACAACCTACGGCGCATTTATGGCCGGCCTCGCGGATACCGCCGATTCGCTGGGCGTCATCGACCGCTTGATTTTCCGGGATAAGAAGATTACTTGGGACGAATTAATCAAAGCGATGAAAGCGGATTGGAAAGGATATGAGAATTTGCGGCAGGAATGCCTCAACGCCGTACCGAAATACGGTAACGACGACGATTATGCCGATAACTGGGCAGCCTGGGTGCTGGACACCTGGTACGACAGCCTGGACTGGATTAATACCCAGAAAGAATTGCTGCCGCGATGGGGCGGACGCTGGACCGGCGCCATCATCACCGGTTCGAACACGGTAATGTTCGGGCAAATTGTAGGCAGCCTGCCAAACGGGCACATTTATCCCAACCCGCTGGCGGATACGATGTCCCCGGTACAGGGGATGGATAAGAGCGGCAGTACGGCGGTGATTAAATCCGCCAGCAAGATGCCGATGCACCGGTTTGCACTGGGCGGCCCGCTAAACATCAGATTAAGCCCGCAGTTGATTGCGACCGAACGCGACGTGGACAACGTGATGTCCTTCCTCCGTGCGATTGAGGACGCAGGCATTTATCACGTCCAATTCAACATCATATCCAGTGAAGAACTGAAAAAGGCGATGAAGGAACCCGAGAAATACCGCGATTTAATGGTGCGCGTGGCCAGTTTCACCGCATATTTTGTAGATTTGACGCCGGAACAACAGCAGGATATCATTAACCGGACCGAACATCAGGGCTTTTAGCTTTGAATTTACCGATGATGAAGAGTGAAACGGTGTCCCGCGACCCCGGCACAGACGGTAACGGCCGCCTGGTATTAAGCATCACCCGGATGACCGTGCACAACGGGCCGGGTTTGCGCACGCTGATACTGTTCAAAGGGTGTCCGCTGCGCTGCTGCTGGTGCTCCACGCCGGAATCACAGAAGACCGAACCGGAAATAGGCGTATACCCGGCTAAATGCATCCAGTGCGGACTGTGCGTCCCCGCTTGTCCCGTGCACGCGGTATCTTTAGTTGACGGTAAACCGGTCATCGACCGTGTCTTGTGCACCGTCTGCGGCAAGTGCGCCGAAGCCTGCAACGCCCAGGCGATTGTGGTATTGGGGCACCGCATGACCGTGCCGCAAATCGTGACCGAAGTTTTAAAAGACGAACTAGTCTTCAAGTATTCACGCGGCGGCGTGACAATTTCCGGCGGGGAACCGCTATTTATGCCCGGTTTCGCGCTGAAATTATTAAAGGCTTTGAAAGAGGCCGGCATTAACACCGGCGTCGATACCTGCGGCCAGATTCCCTGGTCCGGGTTGGAACCGGTATTGCCGTACGTTGATTTCTTTCTCTGGGACATCAAGCACATGGACCCCAAACAGCACAAACAACTGACCGGCGTTTCCAACGAACTGATTCTCAGTAATGCCCGGAAGGTTTCCGACCGTCATGTGCCGCTGTACATCCGGATACCGCTGATTCCGGGCTGCAACGATTCCGAAGCCAATATCCGCGCCACCGCTGAATTTTCCAAAGAGCTGGCTTCAGTAGTGGAAGTTGGGATTATGCCGCTGCACCACCTGGGGAAATCGCGGTATGAAAGTCTGGACCGGCCTTATCCCATCGAAGGACTGGCGCTCATTCCGGAAGAACAACTGCAGAAGACGAAAGAACTCATCGAATCTTACGGGCTGAAATGCCGAATTGAAGCCTAAATATGGTAAATCCGAATATTTAATCTCTAAATCCGAAACAAAGCGGAATATCCAAATTCAAAATCAGAACAAATTTGTATTTTGTGATTTGAAAATTGTTTAGAATTTCGTATTTTGGATTTAGAATTTATTCTGATAATAAAAAAGCCGCAGAGTTTAGTTTTCTGCGGCTTTTTTAATTCATATACGGTGTGTTTTTATTTCAGCGGGGCGGGTTTCTTATCCCCGAAGGCATTCATCGCGTCTTTGTTGGCCTGGGACTGCATGGTGATGCCGCCGGCCCAATTCTCAAAATCCATCTGCCGGGCCGCATCCCCGAGCATGCTGCGGTAGACCAGCCGCTTGGTCAAGGCCAGCGCCAGCAGCGGGTATTGCGCCATCTGCGCCGCCATTTCCCAGCTTGCTTTCATCAGTTCTTCGCCGGGCACAACCTGGTTTACCAGACCGATTTGCTTGGCTTCGGCACCCATGACAATTTTACCGGTAAGCAGGAATTCCAAAGCGTTGGCATGGCCGATAATTTTCGGCAGCCAGTAGGTCATGCCGTTGTCCGGGGTCGCGCCGAGTTTAATAAAGGCGGAACCCATTTTCGCCTTATCGGAGGCAATGCGGATATCGCAGGTCAAAGCCAGCGATAAACCGGCCCCGACGCAGGCGCCGTTAATCGCCGCGATGACGGGTTTTTCCACCTTAAAAAAGGCCGGCCGCGGCGGCCCCTGCAAACGGTCGTAAACCGTCGGTTCGACGGGAGTCATGCTTATCAACTCGCCGAGGTCGGCGCCGGCGCAGAACCCGCGCCCCGCCCCGGTGAGAATGACCACTTTGATGCTGTCGTCTTTGCTGATTTCGTCCGAAGCCACCATCAGGCTTTCCCGCATTTTGGTGGAAATGGCATTCAATTTATCCGGTGAATTCAGCGTAACCGTGGCAATGCTGTCTTTCTTTTCAAACAAGATCCCTTCATAGCTCATATCAAAATACCCTCTCTAAAACTTATTTATTTACGCAGCTCTTTGGCTAAAACCTTACGCTGGTAATTGGCATCACCGAGCGTAACCTCAGCGGCTTTGGCCCGCCGGAAATAGAGGTGCATGTCGCTCTCTACGGTAAAACCGATGCCGCCGTAAATCTCGTGGCCGTTGGCGGTGACGCGCCGGTAGGCTTCGCTGGTCCAGGCCTTGGCCATGGCCACTTCTTTGGCGCAGGACATGCCCTCGCTGAGCCGCCAGGCGGCTTCATAAGTCAGGAATTTACTGCCGTCAATATCCATAATCATATTGGCGATGTAATGCTGAATGACCGGGAAACTGCCTAATGGGCGGTCGAAGACGATGCGCTGCTTGGTATGGTCGGCGGACATTTCCAGCACTTTTTGCGCGCCCCCCACCATTTCGGCGCAGCGGGCAACGGTGACCTGACGCAGCGTCTGTTCCAGCGGCCCCCAGGCCTGATCCAGTTGACCGACAATGTTTTTCCTGGAAACTTTTACCTTATTGAAAATAACTTCGCACAGCTTATCGCCGGCGATGGTCTTTAATAAGGTGCAGGTAATGCCGGTACTCTTGCGGTCCACCAGGAAGGCGGTGATCCCTTCTTCCGGCCTGGCGCCTTTTTTAGTGCGGGCAAGGCAGATAATGTAATCGGCGATATGCGCATCCGGGACATAAAGCTTGGTGCCGCTGATGACGTAATCTTCTTTTTCACTGACGGCGGAGGTCTCCACGGCGGAAGCCTCATAACTGCCGCTTACTTCGGTTAAAGCCAGGGTTAAAATCAGTTCGCCCTTGCCGATTTTCGGGAGTAATTCTTTTTTCTGTTCCTCATTGCCGGCATTGAGGATAAAGAGGCCGCCCAGCAGCACAGTCGAGAAGAATGCGCCCGGCAAGCAGGCCCGGCCCATTTCTTCTTCCAGCGCCACCAGGTCAATCATATTGCCCCCGCCGCCGCCGTACTGTTCGGGATAGATTAAACCCAGCCAACCCATCTGGGCCATTTTCTTCCACAATTCCGGCGGGTTGCCTTTTTCGTCGGCCGCCATTTGCCGGACTAAAGACTTGGGGCACTCTTTCTCAAAAAAGTCCCGCGCCCCCTGTTTTAACATCTTCTGCTCATCATTAAAATCGAAATTCATCTTTATCGTCCTCTCTTTTCCATATCTCTGCTACTTCTTCACCGGCATCGTCATTTGCGGTTCCCGCGGCAGGCCCATGGCCACGGTGGCGATGACGCTGCGCATCATTTCATCCGAGCCGCCGCCGAAAGTCCTGACCACGGTTTCGCGGTAACCCAGCTCGACGCGGCCCTTGATGGGCGCCCATTTCGAACCGGGTTCAAGCTGGCAGGACATTCCAAGAATCTCCATGCCTTTATTCGCCACGCGCTGGCTGGTCTCGGCTTCCCAGATTTTGGAAGCCGCGCCGGTCCAGGCAGGGTTCATGCCGCTGTCCACCATCCAGTTGATGCGGTGTGTAAACAGACGCAGGATGTTAACTTCGATAACCATTTCGGCCAGGCTCTGTTCCACCAGCGGGTCGGCATATAGCGGTTTTCCGTTGTGCATCGTTTCTTTGGCATATTTAATCAATTCGTCCACAATTTTCGGTGCCCACGGTGATGAACCGACGCTGGCCCGTTCGATGCTTAAGGCTTCCCGGGTGATGCCCCAGCCGCCGTCTTCCGGTCCGATGCGGTTCTTTTTAGGAATGCGGACATTATCGTAAAAAATCTCATGGGTCGCCATGCCGGAGATAGTGTGCATTTCTTTGATGGTAACACCGGGGCTTTTCAGGTCGGCAATTAACAGCGAGATGCCTCTGTGCTTCGGGACATTGGGATTGGTCCGGACTAACAGCCAGTGATAATCCGCTTTGTCCACACCGCTGGAGAACATTTTCTGCCCGTTGACGATATAATCATCGCCGTCCGAGACAGCGCGCATCTGCAACGAAGCCAGGTCAGTGCCGGCATTGGGTTCGGTATAGCCCAGGGAGAACAAAGCGCCGGCGGCGATTTTCGGCAGCCATTCTTTCTTCTGTTCTTCGGTGGCAAATTTCATCAATGTGGGGCCGGGGACGCCGCCCTGGAAATTCCCCCAGTGGCCGGGGAGTTCGATATTGCGCGCAGCGACTTCCTGGTTGATAATGTATCTTTGCTCTGAAGTTAGCCCCGCGCCGCCGACTTCTTTGGGCCACTCCGGAACCAGCCAGCCTTTGGCCGCCAGTTTGCGCCCGAACGCCCGGGTGAGATCGGAGTCGGTGTCTGGCGGCAAGCCACGTTCTTCCGCGGATACCGCCAGACGCGGGTCCATATTTTTATCAATCCATTCCCGCACTTCCTGCCGGAACTTCTTTTGTTCCTCCGTATCAAATTCGCCGATAGAATACTCTTTAAAATCCATACCCGTTTAACCCCTTTCTTTATACTTTTAGCTTTTCCGGAGAAGCTGTTTTCTCCAATTCATTACACTAATAAATGACCTCTTCGCGGATTAATTTTTTAATCTCGCTATCGGATAAACCCAACAGCGTATTAAAAACATAGTTATTGTGTTCCCCAAAATATGGCGAGGCCGGATTCGAGCCGGTTAGTGCCGATTTCCAGGGTGAACGCCAGGTCAGCGTCTTGCCGACCTTCTGACCGGTCATCTCAATGAGGGCGCCGCGCTCTTTAACATGCGGGTCATGGTTCATTTCCTCCGTGCTGAGGGATGCGCCGGACGGTACGCCCGCCTTTTGCAGTTGGTGCATCACTTCATAATGCGTAAAACTCCGTGTCCAGCCGGCAATTAATTTATTCAGTTCATCTTGATTTTGCCAGCGGCTGAACCGGTCGGAGAACCTTGCCGCTTTACTCCATTCAGGGTTGCCCATGACGCGGCACAAGGCTTGCCATTCTTCATCGTCGGACACGGCAATCGCCACCCATGTATCATTACCTTTGCAAGGGTAACAGCCGTGCGGCGCCATGATTTCATCGCGGTTGCCCAAACGCGGCCGGATACGGCCGGTCATTTCATATTCCATCACTGATTCCGGCAGCAGCGACATGATGGCTTCGCTCTGGGCCAGTTCAACATGCTGCCCTTTGCCGGTTTTATGGTGATAATAAACAGCGCTACAGACGCCGAGCACCCCATACATCCCGCCCACCGGGTCTGCCATGAAAATGGACGGCGTGGATGGTTCCCCGCCGGGATAGCCGAATGAGGCCTCCAACCCGCCGATGGACTGGACGGTGGCAGCATAAGAAATGTAATTCTTATCCGGGCCGGTACTGCCGAAGCCGGGCACCGATACCATGATAATATCCGGTTTCACTTGTTTCAGGATGTCATAATCCAGACCGAAACCGGGCATGCCTTTGGGTGCCAGGTTTTCGATAACGACATCGCTGATCTTCACCAGTTTTTTAAACAGTTCCACTCCCTCCGGTTTTTTCAGGTTCAGGTTACAGCTTTTGGTGCCGCGGTTATACCCATTAAAATTAGGTCCGCGGTTCAAATCACCCTGAGTTTCGATGGTGCGTCTTAAAATGTCAATTTTTTTATTGGATTCGACTTTGATAACCTCGGCACCCATATCCGCTAAAATGCCGCCCATCCAGCCGCCGGCCCAGACCTGCGTCATGGCCAATACCCGCACCCCTTTCAGAAAAGCGCTGCTCATCTAAATAACCCCTGCTTCACGGAATTTGACCAGGTCTTTTTTGGTATATCCCAGGTCCCCGCACAAGATTTCTTCGTTATTTTGACCGAGCAGCGGCGCTGTAGACGGCTGTTCTTTCGGGATGCCGGAAAAACGGTATGGCACGCCCGGATATTGCAGTTTACCGATTTCAGGATGGTCGGCCTCGACAAAGAAACCGCGCGCGGCCATTTGCCGGTCGGAGAGCATATCTTTGGCGGTATAAAGCGCGCCGATGGCCGAACCTCTTTCCTGGCTGCCCCGGTAAATTTCATCCATCGTATGGTCTTTCGTCCAGTCTAAAATTAAAGGTTTGAGCGCATCCCAGTACTGCGACCGCAGGGTATAATCGGCAAATAATTCGTTCTTCGCCCATTCTGGGTTGCCCATCAAATCGACAAAACGCCACCATTCGGATTCTTCCATGTTGGCATGATGGATATAGCCGTCTTTGCAAGGCAAAATGTGCGCGGGTGCCCGATCCAGCACATCCGTGCGGTTTACAATCTGTTTATTGTAATAGTAACGGAAGACCGAATGCATGTTCTGGATGATGCTTTCCTGCTCGGATACATCAAGGTATGTCCCTTCGCCGGTAACGCTTTGCTGAAAAACAGCGGCGACAGTCGCGGTCGCGGCGCTTAAACCGGCCTGGAATCCGAAAATATGCGCCGGCGCTTTAATCGGCTCCCGGCTGATATCCACTTCGCGGACGGAATCATAACCGACACCGCCCATATGGGCGTTAATCAACTCGCTGCTCTTGTAATCTTTGTAGGGGCCGGTCTGCCCGAAGGGTGTAATAGAGGTCATCACGATGCGCAGATTAACCTGTTTGACGCGGGCATAATCCAGCTTCAGCGCTTTCATCCGTTTCGGAGGATTATTTTCAATAAAGACATCCGCCCCTTTTAATAATTGCAGCAGGATTTTCCGACCGGTGGCGGTTTCCGGATTGAGCGTAATCCCCTTTTTGTTCATGTTCAGGTACTGGAAGAGGCCACTGCGTTCCAGGCCCGGAATATCATTCATGAAAGGTTCCATTCTGCGGGAATCATCGCCGCAGCACGGCTGTTCAATCTTAATGACTTCCGCCCCCATATCGGCGAATATCTTCGCACAGAACGGGGCGGAAATCAGGTTGCCGTATTCGATTACTTTGACGCCGTCGAGAACCTTATAAAACAATCCAGACTCCTAAAAGTTTTCGGAAAAAATTTACAACATCAATCTATGGACATTGGTCGGCATTATTTGGAAATAAACCGCATTCCACGTTTCTATATGTCTTGGATTCGTCAATTGAACGGCCAACATTTTTCCAAACTTTGGTGAAAGATACAAGGATTGAGTAGCACGAGATTCTCGTAATAAGTCCAGCCGCACTAGCTAGTCTTTTAAACCGATTTATCTATAGTTGCTTTCCAATGCACAAAATTCTTGGCAGTAAATTTAATCAATAATAAGGTATCTTAAAAATTCCTTTGTTTGAGCGTTCACAAACGCATCTAGTATAGTATTCGGTAACGAACATTGTAAATTAAGTGTAAGTATATCATCACACTAGATATCTTGTCAATTGGAAGTCTCTTCCGGTAATGGTGCAGTTTCGTTTTGGGAATAATTGAAAAGGTTGTAAATCTGTGCTACGTTTAAATTATGGCTAAGAAAGTTAGAAAACAAAAACCAGACGTAATTGAAAATGCTTTTAGAGTATTTACAGAATCAGTCAATGAAGATAGGTTTAATGAGATAAAAGCTAATAAACCTAAGTTGCCGGATAAATCTCAATCCACAAAATAATCAATCGCTATTATTGACTTCACCCAAAACGATTACGTTATTCTCACCGATGTCAGCTTTTAAATCATTCAGTAGATATGATTTAGCATCCCCATATATCAGAGCATACACTTTATAACTGCCTATTCTTTTAACACGTCTGATTTCCCCTGAAATACTATGTAATTTTTCAACTGACAATAAATGAGGTTTGCACTCAATTATTATTTGGTTGTTAATCATTAAATCTGCACGGCTACCATTTTGAAGCGTAATTTCAGTTTCAACATTTGGAATTTGATTATCTCTAAGATGTTGGGCTAAATTAGCATTATTCCCATTTTCCCCACCCTCTAGCCGGAGTTTACCATTTCGATTAATCCACCTTGGCTTGAATTGTTTGGCACATGACAACATTGAATCTTCCGTTCTATCCATTTCAGGGACTAGAGCGTGTGTAGGTGCAGGGTATTCTCTGGTAACACTTACCCATCGGTTACTATCGTGTGAATTATGGTTATGAGCTGGTCTATTGTTTATGAAATATCTAACAACATAGATGATAGCAATTATCAGTAATATTAAAACGCTTGCCCCGTTTACAATAAAGAATACTTTTTTACCGAATACATAGGCAACTGCCAGTATAAGACCAATTAAAAGAGCGATGTATGGTTTTATGAATAGAGCAATCAATAAAATGATGGTTATGACAATCCAATAAATTGACCATGCGCTCATTTTAGCCTATCTGCCATTTAATTAATCTTGTTCTCATTATAAACGTTCATATGAATTTGTCAATGAGTATTTCAGTATTGAATGTATGTAAAACAGAGAGATTGGGTGAGTTCATCGAAGCTAAATAGGTTAGATATATGGCTGTAAAATCTTGCTAGTAACTATAAAATACAATAAACGGCATGTTTACAATATATTAGGTATATTTTAGTAATTATAAATCCTAATCATAAATTACCATTGACAATACTAAATCCTAATGCTATGATATTTAGTTGTTGAGGTGGGAACATGGAAATACCTAAATTAGATAATTGGAAAGAAAAACTGCAAACAGATTTGGAATGTATCGGTAACCGGAAAGAGGATATACAAAAAATAATTCAAATCTGTATGGATTATGAAAACCAAATAAACGATGCAAGTAGATGGTTTGGTGGGCAAGTAAATTTTGTTCAGCAAATAAAAAACCAATATTGGAATTTATATCAACTCAGATTTAATGAATCACCCGAAGTAAAAAAAGTAGAGGTAAAACCGAATAAGATAATACTTCACACAAAACAGGAAAGAAGTATTGAAGTAAAAAAGGTGGCAATGGAATTGACAAGACCTGGTGATGAAATTAGTAGTAAGGTTATTAATGACGGTCTATCGAACAAGGGCATGGAATTAGATGCTGATAAACCGATGGCTGTAATTTCAACCATTATGTGGGGTTATAAAGAGGAATTTGAACAGGTAAAAACAAAAGGTAAAAAAGGAATTTTTAAAAGGAAACAACCAAATGTGAGTCTTAAATCAAGTGATGCCATTTAGCTTTGTCAAGATGGATGGGTGAGTAACCCATCTTGAAATAAAATAAAAAACAGGGATTAGGTTCTCAAAAACTTTGCCGGTCTCCCGACCTAATCCCTGCACGGAGGTCTGTATATGTTAGTATCATATCGTCTGTTGTAATGTAAGCCCCGAAAGGGGTATATATCAATATTTTATAATGTAAACTATCCTTTTGTCAAATAGGTTTGTTTGTTGTATTTTTACAATTACCTTTTTGATAGAGTTTCTTTTTGGGTATTCGCTTATATTCAACTAACTTATTTAAAGACATTAAAACTGGTTGTAAATTGGCCGGATTCCTTACACCCTGATTCCATGATTCAACTGCACGGCTAGATTGACCTATTTCACGAGCTATGCTCGCTAATGTCCAACCTTTCAGTTTTAATTCATTTAGTTTATTTTGTATTTCATTACCCATCAATTGATACTATAGCACACGTTGTGTGTGAATATTCCGGCTGAAAACCGACAGTGTGACCGGCGAAAACCGACACCCCCGCCGTAAGGTCCGACACCTGTTTTTTGCAAGTAGGAATTCCCCACTTTTGCAAAATATTTTCCCCGGCACCGGTGGGGAAAATTAAGTTAACTTAAACTTATTTCACCTCCTTGGGGGCGTTTTCATGGGAACGCACGATTTTCCTCAATTGCTCGCAAACATCCTGCTCGGAATACTCTATAATCCGTCCGTCTTCGGTAATGACGGTATTACCGTATTGCTCTAACAATTCTTTTTTAAGTTCTGATGGGACTTGGACTCTGCGGTTCCTTAAAACATTATTTAACTTTTGCTTTGACAGCAGCATTTTTCTTATCTCCATTTATTTCATTGATTTAATCCGGATTCTCGCATCCGGTTACTCTGGCCGGGAAACAAAAGCAGATGGCAATGATGCAGCACACGATCCAGAATAGCACCGGTCATCTGTTCATCGTAGAAGACGTTGACCCAGCGGGAAAACTCAATATTGGTATTGATGATCAGCGTATTGCGTTCGTAACACTCGGAGATCACCTCAAACAGCAGTTGAGCGCCGGTCCGATCCAGCGGTACATAACCCCACTCGTCGCAAATCAGAAGCTCCGCTTTGGAGATCCTCTTCATAAAGACGGATAGAGTGCCGTTCTTTTTGGCTTCGGAAAGGCGATTTACTAAAGCGGCCGTCCGGAAAAATCTGGTTTCAATACCTTTTTTGCAGGCTTCGACGCCTAAGGCAATTGATAAAAAGGTCTTGCCCGTACCGACATTGCCATACATCACCAGGTTGGTTTTGGTATTGACAAATTCGCAGCTGCGGAGATAATCCGGAGATACAGCAGCCGGCAAGGTGACTTCGTCAAAGCGGAATCCGTCTAAAGTCTTAATAGAGTAGAAGCCTGCAGTTTTAAGGAATTTATCCTTACGTTGAGCTTCGCGGTGCTCGAGTTCAGACCTTAAAAGCTTCAGGAGGTATTCCGGATGGCTATCGGCCTGTACGCTGTCCGCCATTTCCGCCATATTGCGGCTTAACTTTAGTCCTTTGCAGCAGGCAGCGATTTCATTAGTCAGCATTTTGACTCACCTGCCTTGACCAGTCTGGCATCATAAACCGCTAAATTAGGGATTACCCGTGTCAGTTCGGGAATATCTCCTGCCAGAGCCATAGGCGCCAGTTCAGGGACCTGACTGTAAATCCGGTTGTGGAGATTGATCAGGCTGTCAATATCTGTGGCCTCGTACTTCAGAGCGTGATCTACAGTCTCCAGGGCACCTTCAAAGCCGTTTCTTTCGGTCAGTGCGGCGATTACCCGTAAGATCTTCCCTTTATCGCTTCTGTTACATCTAGCCAGGTAGTCTTTTAACGCTTCCGGTAACATCGGGTAGATGCCGGTGTACTTCAAGGCATTCGGGCTGCGTGATAATTGCGTCAAATAGGGCAGCCACTTCATGCTCTGCTGTTTGAAATCACCATACAATCTCTGGTGCCGGACAATGGGCTGGTGGTTTTTATCCAGTGGTATAACCTCACCGGCAGTGATCTGCACCAGGGCCCGGTTATTGGCATATTGGGGGGAGATCGAGTATTCATGCAGGCCATTACCCAGATAAAACCGCCCGTAGTCGTTGGTTTTTACCGTAATATACTTACTGACATCCAGCGGCACCGCCGGTAATGCCAGCAGTGCAGTCTTATCGGTAGCGTAAAGCTCGGCGATGGTAGATTCCTTCCGGTAATGATCCCTTTCCGCGTCCGCATCGCATATTTTTAGCAAATCCTGATTGAAGTCGCTCAGCCGTTCAAAACGGGGCACCGGCACTAACCAGTTGCGGCGATGATAGCCTACCTTGCTTTCTGCATTGCCTTTTTCATGACCGGCTTCGACATTGCAGAAGACGGCTTCAAACCGGTAATGCTCACTGAATCGGAGAAAATCGTCCGTAAGGGTACGTTCGCCCTCTTTGAGCACCTTGGTAACGATGGTCTTGGTGTTATCGAACCAGATTTTCGGCGGCACGCCTCCGATATGCTCGAAGATTGCGATAAGACCTTCAAACAGACATTCCTGATTTTCTCCCTTAGACACCTGAAAATAGCCCTTGTTGCTATAAGGAAAAGACAGATTTAAATATTTGCCGCTGTAGAGCCGTCCGTTTTCATAGTATTCAGCATCACCAAAATCCTGAAAGATTTGGAAGAAGGCGGATATATTAGGCATCAAAAGATCGGTAGAAGAGCTATCTATAAGATAAAAACAGATGTTGGGACGGTAGCAAATCGTGTTAACAAATCCGGCTTGCTGACCAACCGCTGTTAAGATTGCAACATCAAAGGCTGTAAAAACGAAGATGCCCCGTTTGCACTACGGAGCATCTTCTTAATGAAGGTTGACGATGCTGGCACATCGTCAACTAAACGATAGCATAAACCATTTATTGAATCAACGTGGCGCGACGAGGCATAGTTGAGTAATTTAAGCCTTAGTTGAGGATCACTTTCATTTTTCTTAAATAACCCTCTAAAATACATGAAGCGGGCTCTATAAAAAGAACCCGCTTCGATGTTACACGACTTGAATTAGAATCTTGAAACTACTGAGGGTTCTGATCTATCCAGAATCTGGAACAATAGAACCCAATACAGAGAACGCCATACGGCGACGATATTGAGAACGTTTGAGCGTTGTAACCTTTGAGGTATGGCTGACAAACAGCTAAATCACTGGGATTAGGCAAGGATACGTTCCATTGCTGTTGCGCCTCATACTGATTGGCTTGAACAACTATTTGCTGTGTTTGCGCTACAGTAGTTGCAGCCAATGCTTGAGCGTATAGGTTATTCCAAGTAGGATCGTTAACTTCATCCCAGTCAACATCGGCACCCGCTTGCCAACGTCGGAAGCCCATGAGTGGCGGGAAACTAAAGCCAAGTGAAGTCTCGTACGCCAAATCTGGAGCTTTCAATCCACGAACATAACTGTTGAAAGTCGCCGGGTCAAACTCGGTGACGGAGATGTTAATACCGATCGAGGCTTCTTCAGACTGGATTATCTGTAGCAAGCCTTGATCCTCTGCCGTGGAAGCTACGATGTTAGTGTTAAATCCCTTGGGGTAGCCTGCCGCTGCCAACAACTGTTCAGCCGCGGTTGGGTTGTAGTCATACGTAGCTTGCAGGGATGCCGGCCATGAAGTGTAGGGATAAGTCCATCCTGTTATGTACATTGAAGTCATCGTGGAGGGGTAAGGTGAAGCTGCGCCTTGATAGTAGGTACTCGCTATTTGCGGTAGATTCAGGGCCATCTGCATCGCTTGTCGTACCCTGATGTCGCTAAAAGGAATTTCATTAACTTTTGGGTCGAGGGTATAAGGGCCGCCACCTGCATATGTTATCTGTGTTAAATTTGGGTTGGTTTGCGCTAACTGCTGTGCTTGCTGGATTGTAAGAGAGTCAATCACGCCAATTTTACCGGTGCGTACTGCTGCGAGGGCTGTAGACTGGTTGGGGATTATGAGAATGTCAAGCTCGTTTATGTAGGGAAGTTGCTTCTGAGGATAGCGCTCATCTGTTCCCCAATAACTCGTGTTTTTGACAAGAGTCATCTCACTGCTGTCAACCCAATCTTTCAAAATGAATGGTCCAGTGCCCATGGCAGAATGCCAGCTGGTCATTACTGGATTACTCGCGGTTGTATACTCCGCCACTTGTTCGGGTGCTTCTTCGGTACCACCCATGGGACCAAACATGGTTTCACATATGGACTCTTCGCTTGCCCCCTGGAAATTAAAGGTGACTGTGTAGTTGCCGGTGGGGACTACCGATTGCAGAATTGACCATGATGTATTGGTGGATAACGGTTTGGTGAAGCCTTCTCCCAGGCCGTAGAGCCGGTCAAAGTAATAAACCACATCAGAAGCGACGTACTGGCGACCGTTTACCGGCGCGATATTTTGCCAGTACATGTTCTGATTCAGATGCATAACAATTGTGTTTAGGTTTGTAAACTCCCAATCAGTTGCCGCATCACCTACCTCATAGTTGCTCGGACGGAAGTCGATCTGGTAGGAAAACGCTGCTGGGTTCTGGGTCCAGTCATCACAGACCAGTGAATCCTCCCAGGCATTATTTACTTCTTCCTGACCCCCTACGGGATTACCATCATCGAAACTGGTAATATCACTGTTCAACGAAATGGTCAATGTCCCACCGTACTGTGGCGTGCCCAAACTATCCCACCAGTTCCCGGTACTCGTAGTACTCGTAGTAGTGGCGGCAGTTGTTACCGGAGCAATAGATGTGCTTGGTGGTATTACTACAGCTGATGTAGTTGGCGGTGATATAGCGGTAGTTGATGTTGTGGTCGTCGATGTTGTAGGTGTGACGGTAGATGATGTCGTGGCCGAGCTACAAGATGCTAAAACCACTGATACCACTATCAAGACAGCCAACGCTATCCAAGTGATTCCCTTTTTCATACTTGCCTCCTTGTTTTTTTAATATTCCTTGCATTCTATTTGTGCATCGGTTATCCTATTGGGCACTGGTATTGATCCAATATCGTGAAGCATAAAACCCAATCATCATTGGGCCGGAGGATCCCCCCGTCATTGCAAACGTTTGCCCCGCGTAACCGTTGAGCCAGGGCTGATACACGTTAAAGCTCGACGGATTAAGCAGGGATATTACAAATTGCTGTTGAGAAACGATCTGGCATGCCTGCGTTAGTAACGTTTTCACCTGACCAACGTTGGTCGCGGCTAGCGCCTCCGGGAACAAGGCATCGAAAGCAGTTGAACTTGAGTCTGAATAGTTGCCCGGGAATCCTGTTTGATATAGCAGGAATTGAATAAATGGCTGGAAAGAAAAACCAAGCGTGCCAGCCGAGCGATAGGCAAGCCCGGTTTGAGCATGGGAAGTGAACACATAGCCGTCCCAAGCAGAAGGAGACATAGGCGTTATAGTCATATTAACTCCTATGGAAGCAAAATCTGACTGGACAATCTGCAATAGCTCCAAATCGCCTGAGTTATCAGCGATGCAAGTAGTATTAAATCCATTGGGATAGCCGGCAGCAGCTAAAAGACTTTTAGCGTTAGTTGGGTTATAAGCATATTGTGTCTGAAGAGATGATGGCCACTGGTCGTAGGGAAATCCCCATCCAGTCAACTGATAAGATGTTAATGTTTGGGGGTCAGGAGAACAGGTACCGTCGTAGTAACTACTTGCAATCTGCGGTAAATTGATTGATTCCTGCAACGCCATTCGCACATTGATGTTATTGAAAGGAGTCAGGTCATCTCTTGGGTTCACAGATAGGGCTTGTTGCCCTGGCATGGTTAAGTGCATTACAGAAGGATTTGACGTCTGCAAATTGTTAGCATCTTGAAGTGCGAGACCTTCCATAACGTCAATCTTTCCTGTTCGCAATGCCGCCAGCGCTGTTGATGTAGAAGGAATTATGAGTATTTGAAGTGCTTTTACATACGGCAATTGATTTTGTGGATATCGTTCGTCATATCCCCAATAATTCGGGTTTTTAGCAAAGGTTACTGAGCTATCATCAACAAAATCAGACAAAATAAATGGTCCGGTCCCGATGGCGTCGTGCCAATTATTAACATTACCCCAAAGTTGAACAGCTTCAGAGGCTACCATTGGGCACCCGTTAAGCGCCTCCATTGATTCTAGTATGTCCTCAACATTCGTTGTATTAAACTGAAAAGCAACTGTAAACTTATCTGACGCGGACACACCAGTTATAATTTGAGATATTGGATTATTCGCTGCATAAGGGCTGGCAGCAAGCCCACCCAGACCGAATTCCCGATTAAAGTTATAAACTACATCGGCGGATGTAAATTGGCGACCGTTCACGGGTGCGATATTCTGCCAGTAGACGTTTTGCCGCAATTGAACCGTAAGAGTGTTTGTGGTCGTAAATTCCCAATCAGTCGCAAGGAGACCTGCCACATCATCGGTAGGACGAAAACCCGTGCTAAAATTAAATATTGACGGGTTTACTGTCCAGTCATCGCCGAATAACCCTTCCAAAAATGCGGTGTAGCAGATGCAAGCCGATGAATCTTCATAAGGATCCCAACACGTAAAATCCAAGTTACTATAATCGATTAAGGTGCCACCATACTGGGGGGTACCCAGACTGTCCCACCAATTCCCGGTACTCGTAGTCGTTGCAGCGGTAGTTACTGGAATAGCGGATGTTGTGGATGTTGGAATACTAGTTGGTATGGTGGATGTTGGAATAACTGATGCTGTTGTTGTGGTTGAAGTTGGAGTGATAGTTGTTGTGGTAGCCGTGGTTGATGAAGAACAAGATGCCAGCACCAGCGAACCTACCAGGATAAAAGTCAGTGCTATCCAAATAATTCCTTTTTTCAATTTGCCCCCTATCATTTAATATATTTATGATTTTTTTAAGCTTTTCCAAAATGAAAGTCCAGCTATGCCATTACCCCAAATTACCCCCAGGACTCCAGTCACAGGCGGAGACATTAGCCACATTTAGTTGTTAGCTGTGATTCCAACCATAAATTCGCAGTGCACGGATCTCCCCCGGCAAGCCAGCTTTGAGCAAAGTAACTGTTAAAGTCTCATAATTCCCCCCGGGAAATAGTGAGGTTGTCTATGAAACCACATATGGCATAGTATTCAGTACCGAATATTGTAAGTTGAAGAATACTATACCATCCGTTTTCACTTTTGTCAAGCTACAGTCTTGTCTAATGCAGAATGAGCCCGAAGGTTGCACCAGTTTCTAATACAAGATGAGCCCCTGGAGATACGGAGTCGTTTATGATTGGAACATGCAACTTATTATGGATGATAAACAAATACAGACTTTGGAGCAAATACAGCAATTTGTGGCTAGCAGTCG
>Ga0187875_10001258_pt1 | contig 19810 bp, 22 predicted proteins | sample June2016WEW_17_1_2_FD_132978 | JGI IMG/M metagenome (GOLD analysis project Ga0187875, IMG submission 132978) | Peatland microbial communities from SPRUCE experiment site at the Marcell Experimental Forest, Minnesota, USA - June2016WEW_17_10 | ecosystem: Environmental > Terrestrial > Soil >... | reverse complement strand
CCTCGCCTGTTCACTTTCGGTAAGCTAGGTTTATCTGGTTTGTCGCTCATATTCAACTATCCTGTGAAGGCTGGAGCGCTCGCTCTCACATGCCTTTCCCCAAATCCAGCTTGTCCAGCAGGTGATCAAGCCATGCTGCTTGTAGCGCTCCCGCCGACTCGGTATTTGCCAATAGCTGAAGCTGACAATCTTCCCGCTGCCATGCCATAAAGATCACCAAGCAAAAGTTGGATATGCTAGCACTAGTCTCCCCGCACTGCGTCCTCATCGGGACCTCTATGGCTGAAAAGTGAACGAATTGATGATCATCTCGTCTCCGTTGCCGCGAATTGGAGCATTACCGTTCAGGAGCCAGAGATTGATGTGGACCCTTTCCTGGCCGGGCGGCGGGATATTGGCACCGGTGTATGTCCATTGATAAATAATGTCGCTCGGGGACGGAGTACTAGACCATCCATTCCAGGCGGTAAAGATCACTTGGTTCGATTGCCATTGCATCTGCGTGGTGAACTGCGCAGTCGATGGCTGGTTATAGTACACAATGTTGCCCGGCACGGTATACGGTTGAACTACAAACTGAGCATTATAAGGACCTGGAACAAGGCCGCCCGGACCGCTATATTCATTATCCAACTCCTGACCCGGGGCGGCATAAATGAACAAGGGAGCGGCGACTGTGTTGGGATCTAGCTGATCGAGATGCGAGGCCACCTGTACCGTATACGTACCGTAGCCAAGAGACTCGGTCAGGTAAACTTCGGCGCACTGCCATTGGCCATTGATCCGATTGTCCTTTAAGTGCAGAACATCGGAGGCGACGCTAACAACTGAGGTGTCATTCGACCAGAAGTTTGGGCCAGGGTCAAACTGGTCTTCGGGGACAGTGCCGGTAGTCTTGATGCCCCATGTGCGACCGCTGAAGTTGACGCTGATCGGCCCGGATGGGTACATCGTATACGCGATAACATTGGCATCGAGCGCCGGGTTGGTGATCTCCGTGGCCTGTGGTGTGTAATTGGCGGGATTTACAAGTAAAACCACAATGCTACTCCAGGGGTTTGTCGAACTTGTCCATGACCCATTCGCAGATATATTCGTGAAAGGAGCATCGACGAACGGTTGCACATACCATTCGTTAGTCAGAACGTAAATTACCACCTTCGTGGTGTTAACGTCGACGTTGTACGCATAGCCGGATAGCTGAGTTGCTCCGGGAGCTAGCGTAGTAAGAATGACGCACGGCGCGCCGCTGCATTGGCTAGACATGTTAGTTCCGGTATTACCCGTTCCGCCGCCGCCGTTTCCACCGCAGCCGACCAGCCCCAACGCAGACAATAAGCCCAGGAGAGGCAAGCAAATGTTCTTCACGGTATCAATCCTTCCTCAGGGTTATGGTTACTCGGGTGCCAAGTTGATCACGGGCTGACTGGAAGCTATCGTCTGGCCGCTCGAGTTTAGGAGGCCTACCTGAAGCGCAAACCGTACCTGACTGCTTACCGGCGGTCCCAATGTTCCATCAAGCGATCCGCCCGTACTACCCGACATGAGTGGAATCTGGCCAGGCTGAATGAACACGGGAGATTGCCCGGGGTTTTCGGAGGCGAAAGAGTTCCCATCGGCATCTGTACATACTTGCACCGCAAGCTGAGCGGTGACCGGCTGCGTGAGCTGAGACACGCTCAAATTAGCCGTGAAGGAGCAGGTACTTCCGCCCGACAACCCCGCGCAGGGAATCTGCGAGCCATTGGAGATGCCAGACAACGCGACCGTCAGTCCCCCGGGGCCGGTAAGCGGAGCCGCGAGACTCCCCCCGCAGGACTGAGAAGAACCGCCACCACAGCCCGTCAAGAATGCGCTCAGGCACATCGCAAGGATGGCGAGCAGCGCCTTGCGGTCATTCCGGATGGTTAGCCGACGCTGCCAATCACCGAACCGACCCTTCCAAAGAGTGGCAGCCTGCCCGGAACCGCGGTCGATGCAATGGGCTGGAAAGGCAGTTCCGTCCCAGAGCCTACGAATTCCGAGTAATAATGCATGGCGGGACGTTCTAAGCATAACCTCCTCCCAACGGATCCTTCTCCAGAGCTAGGACTCACAGCGTAACCTCGAAGACGACGCCGAGGTTATTCATTCCGCCCGATGAGGTTGTGCCGTACACATTGCCATCCGCATCCAGCACGAGCCCATCATATGGATAACCCCCGTCGGCACCGCAGGTAAAATCGTGCAGGCCTGCGTACATCCAGCCGTTGTCCGAGCGCGCAAGCTTGAGAACATTTCCATACCCATAAGTTCCATCAGCGACCGTCGCACCATAAAGATTACCGGCGCCGTCCATGACGAAATTACCCTGCGGTCCGCCGTAAGGGCTTCCAAGAGTTCCTTGGACGCGCTGGTGAAGGCGTTCGACACGCTCCACACGGTGCGAGGCTGGAACTCTTCATAAACGGGCTGAAAGTACAGTTCGTGTACCCTCCGGGGTCAAATGCTTCGGAAACCCCGTTTCGTCCTCGATGAACGCCTGGTAGATCAGCAGCTTTGCCGAAGCCGTTAAAAGCTGGAGCGCCTGCCATTCCTCGACCTGTTGCTTCAGCGGCCCAAAGTTCCTCTGCATCCGATCGACGCCGATGGCCAGGCTATCTTCGAGGGAGAAGTGCTTCGAATGCTTCGCCAAGACGGGCGGGGTACACGCCTGGGACGATGTTTCCGAGTTGACCCCGTCGTCGGCACTTCATGTCGAATTGTGCGGGCGAGTAATAATGTCCATGCTGTTGCTGAATTGGTCGTGAACGTGCACACCGCATTCCACCCCGGTTTTACTAATTGGCAGGACTCCGCGACTTGGGCGGGCTCCCGCGTGGCGCTGGCAACAGAGCCCTTTCTTTGTGGTGAACCACGAGCAGGGTATCCTGCTTCACTCACTTCTTCTCGCGGCCCTCCGCGCCTAACTCCCACATCAACGCCGACTGGCCTATTGCGACGCACTGCTGTCCAGAACGGCGAGCGACTTGTCTTCGGTAGTCTTCATCTGAGTTCCGATGACGGCCTCTAACCGCGACAAACGTTGTTCCATCTGATCGATTTCGTGCTCCTGCCTCGTGATGACCACTGCCTGCGCTTCGGCGCGCCGGTATTGCTTCTGCGCTTCGTTGAGCAGCATAGAACTCAGAATTTGATAGCGCACCGCATAAGGCTGGCCGTCTTTCCCGTGCTCGACCAACTCTGGATAGACCTCCGCGACTTCCTCGGCGATCAGTCCGTATTGGAGTCTGCGTGGGCCATCTGTGTACTCCGGCTTATAGAGAAAGGTGACCGGGCGTAGCCGCATCAATAGGCTACTACTCTCACCCATATCGTGAATCTGCTCTTTGTAGCGTCGCGACGAGGCCATGGCGCCAAGTTGCCCGTTGGAATTGATCTGAACTGCTACGCCCGAGACATTCACGCCGTAGATTCCCGCCACATACGTGGACGAGATGTAAGAAGGAGACCCCAGACGCATGGCGTTGTTTTCACCAGTGACGCCAGCGCCGGCTGAGTGTCCAATGTAAACGTTATCTGTACCATTGTTCGAAGCAGCGGCATTGAAACCAACGTAGGTGTTAGCGCCGCCGGTCGTGTTACCAGAGCCGGCGTAAAATCCGTTGAAAGTGTTATAGCCGCCGGTCGTATTGAAATACCCGGCGTAGGATCCGATGAACGTGTTGGAACCACCGCTTGTGTTTGACCCGCCGGCAGCGTACCCATTGAAAGTGTCACCTGTGCCGGTCTTGTTCGAGTAGCCAGCGTTCGCCCCGTTGAACGTGTTGCAACAGCCGCTCGTATTTAAGGCACCGGCAAAACTGCCGAAGAAACTGTTCTGCCCGCCTGTTGTGTTGTTTAGTCCGGCAGACGCACCATCGAAAGTGTTTCCGCCGCCGGTGGTATTGAAGTAGCCGGCCTGAAACCCGCTGAAAGCGTTGTAGTTCCCCGTCGCATTATTGTAGCCAGCACCAGAACCGGAGAACATATTGCCGTAACCCGACGTGTTGTTGCTACCAGCCCCTACTCCAAGGAAAAGGTTAACCGCTCCAGCAGTGCTCACTACGGCATTCTGGCCGATACGATAGGTGCCGGCGCTGCCGACGTTAATGTTGCCAGCGACATCAAGCGAGGAGCCGGGTGTCGTGGTTCCGATCCCGAGATTGGTGCCAGATTGATAAATGTTGGAATTGCCCAGTGTCGTACCGCTCGTCCACAAGGGTATGTAGTTAGTCGTGCCTCCGCCACCGATGGTCGGAGGCGACATGCCGACTTGCTGTGCCAGACTGGTACAGACCAGCCCAAGGAGAATACAGAACGCGATAATGTAATTCCGTGGAACCATGACGTGCTCCTTTCATATGAGCGGTTGGCTCTTATCAAATTCTGTCGTCTCTTGCAATTCCCGCAGTGGCCGGACCGTTATCCGGTGGGCAACCTTGAAACTACAGGGGTTCCCACCGGATGCATTCCCTCCACTAAGCCGGAGTACTGCTCGACTTGAACAACCTTCTCTTAGAATCGCGCTAACGGCGAAGTAAAGTTCTAGTTAGCGCACTTCATCATCGACGCTCTGCCGATGGTGGATATGCGAACTCGCAGATGGCCGTCTAATCTCTGTCCTTCTCAAATTCACCGCGAGTTATGCTCCTCCCCTCCATGCTTGCGGCACTTTCGTCTATCGTGTAGGTGAAGGTTAATACTGAATAACCATCAGATCCGACGTGGCATTCAAAGGGATCGCCCATCGAATAAACTGGGTCGCGGCCTGGATATTCCGCCTTTACCTTCAGATAGTAGGTGCCGGTTTGGAATATGCTAATCGCGCCCTGAGTGTTCGCCGGAATCAACACCTCGTAATATTTGAGCGCGCCTTGATTGGTGTTTCGCATTACTTTTACTTCCATTGTGCGCTGGCTTTGGTTGACGATTCTCACTTCTGCTGGATGAGACTGAGCGTACAATCCGCCATGCAGCCCCAACATGCATAAGAGGCTAAGGGAAAGCTTCGCAAACGTTGCCATATATTTCATGTAATGCTCCTTATTCTTTCGATTCCATGTTTGACCAACCCAAAACCCAACCGTGACTTGGCTACGCCGGTGACCACCATTCACGACCTGCTCCGTTCCTCCAAGCCTTGGCATTACTAGGTTCACTCGGCGGTTTAGGGGCCGACACCGTTACCTCATCAGCCAAGGTGCGCAACGAGTGGGGCTCCCTGCGTTGGCGGTTGCCTAACGCGCGTCGCGAAGGAAGCCAACTCACACGCATGTTCCATTTCCACCGCAATTCGAGCCGATCGCGCAGCAGTAAGTGCCCTGGGACCCGCCGGAGCAGCAAATCGAGTTGACAGCGCAGCAGATCGAACCGCAGCAGGTCCCAGAGCAGCAAAAGTTGTTATTACAACAGACATCGGTCGTATTGCAGCAGTTACTGCCACACGTCACCTGGTTAGGGCATCCGAACGCTGCGCCGCCGCATGCCATCAAGAACGACGCCAAGAGGCCGGACGCTGCTGTACTCACCATGAGGCGAAGCGAGTCACGACGGGACATCGAACTCGCCAACTTTCGCGACAACTTGTCGAAGAAGCTATCCATATAGATCACTCCGTTCTGGAAGTATTAACTGACCACTTCTTTAGCCGTCGGGAGCACTTGCGTATAGAGCAGGAACATGAGTAGGGTCTGTATGGCGGGACGCCCAGAGGCAAGCCACGTCCCAATCGTGGAGTCCGGGCGTAGAACCACCGCGGCCGGAACGCCGCTGACTTTGTACGATTCGGATATCTCGTGGTTCTCCTGCCAACCCGTGTTCCGGAATGCTTGCTTTGCGCTAGCTGCCCCGTTACCGGATGCGGGGGCGCGGCTAATTACCACGAACGTGACAATCTCCGCGTACTGCCGCTCCCAGCGCTCAATGTCTGGCAGGAGTTCCGCGCACGAGGGACAATTCGGATCCGAAAAAACCAACACCACGGGCTTGCCACCGATCGACAAGGCTTCAAGCGGCATGCGGCCATCTGGCGAAGACAGCTCAAAGGACGGAGCGCCAGCACCAATCGGGAGTCCCGCCAGCGCGGACGGCATCAGGCCGAGGAGACCATTTACACTGGCAGTCTGTTCAAGTTTATCCACGCGAAGCATGAGGCGCCCATGCTGCTGGAACGTCGCCAAGAAAAGAAATGATTGGCAGGCGAATCCCACTACTGCGACCGATAGTGCCGCCACGGGTAGCGGTTGAGCCGTGGTGATTTCTGTAAACCGGCGGGCCGCAGTCGCCAGCTGCATTCCCGGCCTTTCCCACAGAATCACTGCGGCTCCGATTGCGAGGGTGGTGTTGCGCATCACTAGGGCCCAACTAATCGGTCGGGAATGAAACTGCCCGAAGCAGTGGCACTCAGGCGTGCGTCCGTTGATGAGATTTACGGCGATGACCACTGCAAACGCGAGCAGCAGAATCAACGCAACAGCCGCACCCCAGAAGGCTGCCTTCGTTGAGAGAAGAAGCACTGCGGTCACGAACTCCGCAATTGGCAGGAGCAAGGCCGTCGGTTTTGCAAACAGCGGCGGTAATCCGAAATCGGAGACTGCTTTGCGCGTTCCAGTCGGGTCAAACGCCTTGGCCGCACCAGCGGAGGCAAGAACGATCGCCAACAAAATCCGAATACAAAGCAGCAGCAGATCCATGGTCGTAGCTCCTACTGGTTTGTTAGCAATAACGACGTCACAAATGATGAGGGAGAGAACCCCCGACAAGAGTCAATCACTTTTGTGCTCGTCGGTACCGTCCTACGGGCTGGGATTCAGTACCGCGTTGCGAGTGAGCTGCCTGCTGCGCTTGACCGGACAGAGCAACCAACATTGCAGTCACTAGCGATGTGTAGTTCATCGTTCACTCCTTTGATAACTGGCAGAGTCAGTGATCCGACTCACACTTCAAAGCCAAATCCTCTTTCAGGCGAGAGGCGTTATTGCGCTTGACACAGAGCGACCAGCACTCTCCTCCGGGATCGAAAGTCGCTGGAGGGCCGAACGCGCCACCACCAAGGCCCAGAAAAAGGAACGTTCGCGCAGGATTCAAATCGCAGTCCGCGTCAGCGCGAACCAGCAGGCTCGCCCGAGTCGCTGGGCGTTTCGCAGTCGTTGACTCAAACTGTTGAGCTTGGACGAAAGTTGCACTCGTCCAATTAAAGAGCGTAACGGCGACAAGAATCTGTATTCGCCTGCGCATGTGGTCGCTCCCTTTCATGAACCGCTACTTTGTTGGCCCGCCGGAGATGACGCCTCCCTGACTTGATTCAGCCTGCGTCGCAGCTGTGTTAAAACATACGGGACGAGTTTGTTCTCAGCAGTGGCACTTTCCGCAAAAAAAGCGACCTTCAGGGTGCCCGGTGGGGGAATGGCCGCCAAACGGACTCAAGTAACAACAGGCCAGTAACAGCCCCCGTTGTACGGAGATCAACAGAAGTGACGGGGCACGTGGAACCTTGGTCCAGCCGCGAACCCCTTCGGAGAATTGGTCCGAAGGTCGATTGACAGGGTACTGTGGCCGTCGCAAAATCTAGGCACGCTAACTCGATCTGGTGCTTCGTTATGCGAACTCCGCTGGCTTTCGAACTGATAGCGGCCCCGGTGCTTCTTGTGTCGTGCCGGCACGAGTCGTCGTTCATCACTTACCTACTAAGGCAAGGCGTACCAATTGTGCGAAAGTTGAAACCGGGCGCCACTCACTCCTACCGCTTTGTGATCTCTAAGGGCTACCTCTGTGAGATACGCGCCGATCAAATAGGAATCGAACTGATTCTTCGAATGTCCGTGGCCGGAACATCTACTTATGAAATTGATCGGTGGAGTTCGCCAGGCAGTTTCGAAACAGCTGACATAATTGCGGATCAGGATATAAGCCCTCCCTTGGACATTGTTTCTGGGAACGCCGATGGGTTGCCTGGCAAATATCGTCTTAGCATAACAACATGCCCCGTCGCGACCGATCGCGATAGGCCGCAGAATCGCAAAACACATAGAGACCTTCGAGGAGTACATGATAGGGCAGGCGTCCCGAGATAGTGACGATCCTGCAGAGATCCAAAGAGTTTTGGAAGCTTATCGTAAAGCTTTAAACTGCTGGGCGGGTTCATCGTTCAGGGACAATGGCGGTAAAATAGATGACGGGTATGAATGACTGGCAATTAGAAGTCCGTGCACGATCACTTTACAGAGGCTCATGGTACCGCGGCACGCGCAATTCTAGACTTGGTGTGCTGGCGCTTCTTTTCGTGTGCACCTCAATGCTCGGCCAATCCTCGGCGATTGGCATTCATACGAATGCTCCGTGCTTGACTGGCGATTCCGGTGCCGTCGTTGAGTCAGTTGACAAGGGCTCAGAGGCGGGGAAGGCAGGTGTGGCCGTCGGCGATGTCGTGGTCGATTGGAAACGCAGCGAATCTTCGGGACAAGTGTCATCGCCGTATGATGTGATCTTGCTTCAAGTAGAGCAAGCGCCGCGCGGAGCTGTAACACTCTCAGGGGAACGAGGAGGGAGTCCATTTTCCTGGACCCTATCTTCGGAGAGCTGGGGAGCTAACGTACGACCCGTCCTTGCACCTGTGGCTCTAGATGCTTATACGCAGGGGGCAAAGCTCGCAGCCACGGCGAAACCCGTCGAAGCTGCAGCGCAGTGGGAGCAATTAGCAATGACAGATACGTCGCTCTGTGGACTTGTACCGTCCTGGCTTCTATTTCATGCTGCTGCGCTGCTTAATGAAGCGCATTTGCGGAAGGAATCCGCTGACTCTTATGAGAAGGCGTACGAGTTTGCATCCGAAGCGCCGGCCCCAGTCCGCTCTTTAATTCTGGAGCGGTGGGCCGATCCGCTGAACCAGATGGGCGAGATGGAATCTGCCAGGCAGAAACTAGAAATGGCACTCGCCGAAATTGATTCTGCTGAGCCGCGGAGCCTGCTTGCCGCTTCTTGGTCCCTTGGCTTGGGTACCTTCGAGTTTTATCAGGGAGATTTTTTCGAAGCTGACAGGCAACTGCACCGGTCTCTTGAATTGAGGCAACAGCTTGCGCCTGACAGTATGAGCCTTTCGAAGAGTCTCAACAATGTTGCCCTAATTTCGTTGAACCAGGGCGACTATACAGCCGCCCAGCGCTATTTCGAGCGGGCTCTGGCCATAAAGCAGGCAGTGGCGCCGGGAGACTATTCCACTGGCACGACTCTCCTGAACTTAGGTTTGATTGCCCGTCTTCGCGGCGAGATAGATCTCGCGTTCGAATATCACAGACGGGCCCTGAAACTTTATGAACAGCTGGGATCTGCCGGCGAAACTGGGGTCGCAGGCAGCTTGAACGATCTGGGCGAAGATGCCGCAGATTCCGACAATCTCACCGAGGCGCTGGAGTTCTATCGTAGATCATTAAAACTCAAGGCGGTGCATGGCGCCGCTGGCCTGGACCTCGAGGTTACCTTCGCCGATATGGCAGACGCCTTCCGCAAGCAGGGGAACTTGGAGGCGGCTGAACAGTACTACCGCAGGGCCTTTGAGATTGTGGAGAAGTTCACTCCAGCGGGTCCCAGCGCCGCTCTGCTGGAAAACCAATTGGGCGAGATGGCGCGGTTGCGTAATGACCTGCCAGCTGCGGAACAGCGCTATCGTCTCGCTGTCGCGCGCTGGGAGAAGCTGTCTCCGGAGGGTTCTTCGTATGCCGAGGCTCTGGGTTCATTGGCCGAAGTGTTGCGAGATGAGGGTCACCTTGCCGAAGCCGGACCATTCTTCCAGCGAGCCGTCGATGTGCTGGAAGCCCAGTATTCGCATTTAGGCGGATTCCCCGACGCTCGTTCTGGTTTCCGCGCTCGATACAGCGACTACTATGCCGATTATGTTGACTTGCTCATGAGCAGCAAGCAGACGGAAAAGGCTTTCACGACGTGGGAGAGTTCCCGCGCGCGAATCCTGTCAGAGATGCTGGTCGAGGCGCACATCGACATTCGCAAGGGTGTGGACCCTGCTGTGCTGCAGCGCGAGCGGCTTTTGAAGGCGATGCTGGATTCGGAGTCGGACCGCCGCATTGAATTGCGACAGGCGACGAACGTAGAAGAGAAGCTTTCCGCTGTTAACAAGGAGATAGGCAATCTGTTGGCGCAGTATCATGAGTTGGAGGACCAAATCCGCGCCACCAGTCCCGCCTATGCCGCGCTGCAAACTCCTCAGCCGCTTGGCCTCAATGACATACAGTGGCAGTTGTTGGATCGAGACAGTCTGTTACTCGAGTATTCCCTCGGTAAGCAGCACAGCTATGTCTTCGCTGTGTCTCAGACTTCGATATCCGGTTTTCAGCTTCCTCCGCGAAGCGACATCGAGGGCCTATCGCAACAGGTCTACGAGTTGCTAACAACACGCAATCAGATTGGAGATAACGAGAGTGACGCGGCTCGCCGAACGAGAATCGCGGCTGCCGGCGCACGGTACGATTCCGCAGTGATGCAGCTCAGTCACATCGTGCTCGGACCAGTGGCGCCACTTCTCGCTGGTAAGCGGCGGCTGCTCATTGTCTGCGATGGTGCGCTTCAGTACATCCCATTTGAACTACTGCCCGTCCCCGCCAGCAAGGAGAAATCCGTCGCCTCATCGCAGGCGCGGTTAATGGTACGTCAGTATGAGATTATCACGCTGCCATCGGCATCCGTACTCGCGGCATTGCGGCGCGAGAGCGAGCAACGCAAGGCCGCGCCGAAGTTAGTCGCAGTACTGGCCGATCCAGTCTTTGATATTGAGGATCAGCGAGTCACACATGCTCGCCTGAATGCCGCCAGACGCTATCCTGGTAACCAGACGAACAATGGCAATGGGTCTGCTACCTCGGTCTCGGCCGATGTGGGCTCACGCCTCACGCGGGCCGTATCGGACGTCGGCGCGTCCGGCCAGACGTTCCATCTCCAAAGACTCGCATTCACCCGGCAAGAGGCGGCGGCTATCGTTGCCACGGTTCCACCCGGCGGAAGCATGGAGGCGCTCGACTTTCGAGCAAGTCGTGCTACGGCCATCAGCCCCGATCTCGCGCAATATCGGATTCTGCACTTTGCAACTCACGCCCTTCTCGACAACAACCATCCGGAATTATCCGGCCTGGTTCTGTCACTGGTGGACCAGCGAGGCCGATCCATGGATGGCTTCCTGACATTGGAGGATATCTACAACCTTAACCTCAATGCAGACCTCGTAGTGCTGAGTGCCTGTGAAACCGCCTTGGGGAAGGAAATCAAGGGCGAAGGTCTCATAGGGCTCACGCGCGGATTTATGTATGCAGGCACTCCTCGAGTAGTAGCCAGCTTGTGGAAGGTCGATGATGTGGCCACCGCTGACTTGATGAGGTTGTTTTACAAATTCATGTTGCAGCAGCACCTGGCCCCAGCGCCAGCACTCCGGGCAGCACAGCTTAGGATGTCAGAGCAGAAGCGCTGGAGCGATCCTTATTACTGGGCTGGTTTCATCATTCAAGGGGACTGGAAGTAACACAACTGAGGCGAAATGAGCTATTTGTTAACCGCGCGAAAGCTGTAGGCTTGAATCTCTTCCCATCGACCTCGTGCGGTCTTGGCTTGTAACCGCAAAATGTAATCTCGTGGCTCCAGACTGGTGGACGGCACGCGAAAGGTGATCACGGCCTGCCTATCGGATTCCTGCGCCGCAAGTCCTGTCACCACTCGGATGCTGGGTCCCTCCACGGTTTGCAGCTCCGCCCGATATTCCTGGTAGGTCTTCCAGGTTATGGGGAGCCGGAATACGATGGATGTCGGCTTCGCGGGTAAGTTCAGGTCGCTGCCGCCAGCGCTGAGACCTCTGACTGTGCTGGCTTCCGGAGTAAAGGCCAGGACGGGTTCCTGCGACATCGCGGCAGTCACATCGTTCTTGCTCGGTGGCTGGCCCTGCGCCGATTCACCGACAGTAAGAGGTTGCGTGCCGTTTGCGCCTCGAGAGGCAACTTGCCCCGATTGCGATGCCTTTCGCATTTGCCCCGGGAAGAAATAATAGAACGAAAAGCCGGCTGCGAGGAGTAGCACAATTGCAACAGTGGAAACCCAGCGAAGCCGAGTGCTAGAAAGCCTATCCAGAATACCGGCCCGGAGGAGCTTATGTTCTATAGTGCATCTTGCAACGTTCGGATCGGCCGAATCGCGGGACACCTCAAATCGTAGTCGATGTCGACCACCAACCCTAATGCTTCCACACGAAGGCAACGGCACACCATCTTCGGAGTGGGAGAGAATATGACATCCAACAAGGATGTCGCCGTCTGAGTCATATGTGCGTAAGCTTATTATGTCAACGTCCGGAGGTACTGTGAATGCTAATCTGTCCTGCGCTTCTGTGAGGGAGGCCACATAAGAATCGTCTACATAGACGCGTAAGTTGTGGTTTCGTAAGTTAAGCCGTCTAGCAGCGTCGAGCTTGAGCCTCTGGTCTGTTGTCTTAAGAATATCGGCGCCGATTACCCGAGAACAACGCCCGTCATCAGGAGTAGAATTGCCTCTTGAGTCAGTCAGTGCAGGTAGGCGAAGCCTCTCTCGCCAATGGGCATAGCCAAGCGCGCTCAATAGATACTCGAAGCAAGCAAGATCAACAAAAACGTGGAATCTGTTTAGCTCAGGCACATCCGCGCAAACAGTGGAATTATCGCGGTCGCCGAAGTACTCAGCCGCATCCCGATTCAGATCACCTGGTGACCGGAGTACATGCTCAGTTCCCCAGGGGGTGTAAAGGTCTAGATATTGCTCTACGATGTCAGCTAGGCTGCTTTGATTTGAGGCAGGTTCGAAGTGCTTGCCGTCCATTATCGTAACCGGCGCTGAAACGAGTGTTGTAAACCTAGATTCTAGATACTCCATTATTTTGCGTTTCGCCCGAGTTCTATCGTTGTTATCCCAGTCCTTCGTCGTTATTCTTCCCGTCATCTCAGCCACCTCAGGGCCAGAATAGCTGAATACGAACTGTCCGACACCGACGGCCATCCAGCGCGATGATCGGCGCAAGCAGAACAAGATGAGCGCTTGCAGGTATCTCGCCAGCATACGAGCTTCTGTCTGGCGGCACTCGTCATTCTCTTGTCTCCTGGCATAGGTATCTGAATACTTGAATATCAGTCGCTGCAGCAAGGCCGGACCCAGTAGTACCAGACCAGTCTTCTCGCGAGAATGCTTGATGCGATCAAACAGCGTTTTCTCGGCGGTTAGCGTGCTGGCCTCAAGCTGTGAAAGGGCCTCGTACAGAATCTGGGAAGCCGTTTGCCCGTCGTCATGCGAAGTTGCAATTATCTGCAAAGCTTCTTGACGAAGATCATCGTTTAGCCAGTTAGGTTGAGGCATCTGTTCCCACTCGCTCGGCACGTTTGCTGCTCCGCAGAATATCCATCCGCCAGAAGCAGCCTCTGGCCGACGGCGCAAGCCAACTAGAAGGCCCGCTTTGACGAATGCGCGAGACCCTCGTGGCATTTTGCAAAGGCACAGCGCTGGCGGGAACCGTTACAGCTTGTGTCGAGCGGTCCTCGATGTCAGCAATCTTATTTCCTTGCTAGCCATATTTAACGGTCTTCCATAAAAGCAGTAAGTCAGGTGTTGCCGGTCTGCGACAAGTGACAAGTGTGCTCTTCTTTGAGGAGGGCCTTCGGTGGCACTTTCGGAATCCGTGAAAGAGACCTTTCGCACGAGCGAATTTCGAACCCTCGGGTTTTCTGACTCTGTGAAGCTGCCAAAACCAATAGCTGCAATAACTTATAGCCGCGTTAGGATGTCAAAACACGAGCTTGCCTGGGCTGCGCGAGCTCAGTACAGCACCGAGGTGAGGGACCTCAGAAAGTTGGTACGGGATGAGGATCAAACTCCGTCCCCCGTCGCCAGTCCCCAAAAGCATCTGATCCCGAATCAGTAAGACAACCTAGCCGCGATGCCCGAGTCGAAGGCACCGATAACGGCAATGTAATCACCGTCCGCCGGCCTACGCCCGAGTAACGCCTAACCGGAACTTATTGACTAATCCGTAGGGAGATCCCCCGGCTCTGCCGGGGAGGCAGTCAAACTTCGAGAATTCCGGGAGTATACCACCCGCTATTGCCTTCGTTTTTGCCAAAGCCCGTTGCTTTACGAGCTTCGTGCCGTTGTAGTTGCTTTTGCTTTTCACCGGTTGCGATCAGGCCCCTTTGAGGGGCCAGCAACCGTAAAGCCTCCGGCTCTCTTAAGGAACAAAATCAACCGGTACTAGGTGAAAGCCGAGCATTCTGGCCTGTGCATGAAGCCTTGCTGTTCTTTGCTGACTCCGCCGTTGCTCTTGTTGTTTGAAAGATGGTTGCGTCGTATTCCTGTCGTGTTGTGATCATGTGGTACACGATCCCGGCGAGCTTATGCGCAGTAGCGGTCATTGCTTTTGGGACGCCCATTCGGGCCTTCATGCGCCGGAAGTAGTCTCCTAGGAAAGTGTCGCTTCAGTGTAGCCCTTGGGTTGCCATGCGTAGCGCGAGGGCAGCCCGGTTCTTTGTTGGGCGGGTTCGAGAGGATAACACCTGGCCGCCGCTGATCTTCGGGTCCGGGCATAGTCGTAGCCAGGAGCAGAATGCGACTGCAGTGGGAAACCGAGCCAGATTCGGGCCGATCTCGGTAAGCAGCATTTGCGCGGTTAACGTGTTGATGCCAGGAACCTCCGTCAGGTCTACGCCAAAAGCCCGATAGAGATCGTCCCGTAATTGCGGCGGTTCATTCCTCCAGGGAATCTTGCGGGGGCGAGGCTTGTCTCCTTTTGGCGGCTTTTCGCCATCAGCAACGTTGGAGGGGAGCCGGTGCATCATCTGCTTCACCTGCAAGTCGACCTCCTGAATCAACTGCTGGTAATAGCGGTAGGCGTTGAGGGATTGGCGGAGCGTGAACAGGTGCTCCTCACGGTAATCGCCGACCAGCGACTTCATGATGGTTTCTTGGCTGGCACGAACGCGCGGGTGCCGCAGCTGCGCCAGTTTATGCGGGTCGCGTTCCCCAGCCAGGATCGCGTCCATGATGGCAAGACCGGTCGTTCCGTCCAGATCGCTGATGACGTGGTGGATCTGCAGGTTCATCTGATCCAGCGCCTCCTGCATGTGCTGGAGATGAAGGGTGGCCAACTGAATGAGATTGTCGCGATGACGCCACAACGAACGGATGGCGCAGATTTCGTCATCCGGGCGAAAGGACCCTCGCAATAGTCCCACGGAATGAAGTTGCTGAATCCACTGGCAATCTTGAACATCGGTCTTTCTGCCGGGCACGTTCTTGACGTGATGGGCGTTGACCAGCCGCACATCGATCTTGCGCTTCTCCAGTATCTGGAACAGTGGGATCCAGTACACTCCGGTCGATTCCATCGCCACGGTTCGAATCTGGCATTCTTGAAGCCAGTCTGCGAGTCTCTCCAAATCGACGGTAAACGTTGGGAAAGACCGAACTGGCTCTGCGTCGCGGTCTCCAGGAACCGCGACGAAGATTTCCGTCGCACCAATATCGATCCCTGCGGCGTTGGGCTCTATGACGGGCAGAATACTAACCTTGTTTCGCTTCTTGGGCACGACATACTCCTTGTCTGCCCCACGGCGTCGGCCCGGGCCGTGCAAGAAAGTAGTCTCCCAAACGAGATCCTCAGCCTCTCCATCGGAAGCGACGAGGTCATCACTGTATCGGGCACAGGGCCCCGAACCACACTGCCGGACGAGCTTGCAAAGGCATCAGTGAGCCAGCGGTCTTAACTGCCAACGCGCGGGACATCTCTCAGCCTAAACCACTGCGCCCTCCAGCCCTACACCTGTTCCTTGCCTTATCGCCCAGACCATCGGTCTGGCGTCCCACTGCCGGAGGATATTACTTCGGTTTGACGTTCCCCGATTAGCCGCTGACGGCATGACGCCCGATTCCTTGGAGATGCCGACGATGACGTTTTCCGGAAACCGCCCCGAGCATCGCAGCGTCCCTTCGTTGCACTTCGATTTATATTGAGCCGCGAACCGAAGGTCTGACGACGCGCAGTGGTCGTTGCCGGTCTTTGTCCCCGATCGAAAGGGCGATTTCACTTCAGCACTTCAGCTAACGGGAATCACTACGAACAAACTTTGCGTAATTCTGACTCGGTCTTTTGCCCAAACCAATCGTTATCCTATTAAACCTTGAATACTGCATGAGCGACGGCCTCATGTGAAACGGAGTAAGGCGGTTCTAGCGGAGACTCAATAGCGTCTCGCCTTCGCTTTCAATTGCGTTTGGGAGTGGTTCGTAAGGAGCGGGGCTCATTCACGCGACTTCGGAACAATTGAAAGCTGCTGAGCGTTAAGCCTGAGCCGTCTAAATATAAGCAAAGCGTTTGTCCTGAAGGGTTGCACGCACAACTTGGCCGGTTTTGCTGAAATAGAGGAACACTGTGAACTTGGTGGGGTGACCTTTCGGTATGTCTGCAGTCAAAGAAGTTTCACCTGGAAGTCCTCCCCGCCCCTCCGCGTGAACGTCCGCGTGATTCCGTCTCAGAACCGCTAAAGCCTCCTCTCTCACCATGCCGACGCGAATGCCCATTAACGAGCCCCCGAATGGCGCAGAGATCTGAATATCAGCTATTGGGTCTCCCTCTTCAGCCTGCGATCCTGCGAGACAATAGACGGTGGCGGTGACTGCTGCTGCGGGAATGCGTAGGGTCTTGTACCCCCTCTTGAATTGGGATTCGGAACTTCCCCATCACAGAACGCCGGGCTCGTTCTCAAACATGCGCCTGATGGTCCGTTCGCTTAGACCCCAGAGCTTCGCAAGTTCCGGTGCCGAATAGTGCCGTTCGCCTGCAACATCGGTGGACGTCAGTATCGGATTGCCAATATTTCGAAAGGATTCGACTGGTTTCCTCGCAAAACTCGACACAGAGGACTCCGGTTCTGAATCTGCAAATCTCCTTCGCGCGTACTTCGCGGTTCCAAAACCGTCCGCAGCGCGAAGAACAACTGTTGACAACTTTGAGTCCTTCACGCCGGTTACGTCCAATAACTTTGCGTCAGCCTAATATTCCTGCCCGTCATAAGAGCGAGTTTCTCCCTATGGCTCCGGCTGAGTTTCCCCCGGATTCAGTGCACTGCATTGAACAGATCCTCGCGCAATATCCGGCCATCCCTGCGGTTTGAATACCCGCCTTTACTTGGGCACCGGTTCGGGGCAATTCCGTCGCCCTGCGGCACTCGGTCGTCTGCTTCACTTCGTGCCCTGCGGGTTCCGGTTCCTCCCCAAAGAGATTCGCTCAAACGGCCAAAGAACGCCGACCGAATTTCTTTTGGGTTCCCTCCTGAAAAGCAGACCTTCGGCACTTGGGAGCCGGGCCCACTCCCGCGGCTTCGCCAGGTGTGCCCCAAGCAAATACGGGAGCTCAAAACGGAGAACAAGGCATGTATCCGAACAGAATCACGCTCACCTGGCAGAGCCAGAGCAGATGGGCCTCGGTGAGATCGCGTAAGCTCTTACTGGTTGTCTCATCGATTCCCGCACAATCCGGAATGCGGCACAGAGCAAGCGACTTTTTCGACCAACTAACGCCGATAGCGTTTGGGTGGCGATTCGGAATTCATGTGCTACGCAACACTGTGACGCTGGAAGATGTTGACCAGAATGCATGGCCGAAGCTGGGTGACGGGGCTCCGCTTCGGGCAGTCCAGCGCGAGTCCAGCTTTGCATGAACGTCCTCCCCAACACCTGTTGCGCCATCGCTCCCCACTGCCTACACATGTTGACGCATAATGACTTATAGCGGTAGACTCAAGCGAATTCATTCACTCGTAAGCGTGGCTGTAATTTAACTTTTCCTCCGCGAGCGCGTTCACGGTTTGGAGAGGCAATTCACGTGAAACTTCACAGCCATAAATCCGACGACTCCGACCTGCCGGTTTCGACGGTTCGAGCAATGGCTTCCGACAATCCGGGTGTACCTAGGTGGGATTGCTTCAGCCGACAGAGCCTCCTCGTCCCGGCATTGCAGGATGTCACACCGTTTGAGTTGGGTAAGGCTGCCACCCAGATACGAAGTTTCCTCGGCTCATTACAATTTGACGAGATTCTGCTAAGTCCACTTACTTCTGTTCCTATAGATTATCTCGACCATGTGATCGACGTTGAGGGTATAGGCCAGTTGCGCTTCAACACGGAACCGGAGATTTGGCAGTCTGCGCAGTATACCCATCGCTTCTACTCGATTAGCAGTCTCTTCCGAAGAGAAACCGACATTAATCCACTACGTCGCTCCGCTTTCTATGTGGTTGACTTTTATCAGCTTGGCGTACCTGAGTCCATGTTGAGTATCTTCCGCGAACTTCTGGGCGCGTTGGCTAACGCTGGAATTGCTCCTCGATTGGTTGAACTACCTTTTGACAATATTCAATATGATCTCTCGATCGACGGACCCAGTTTCGTCAAGGGCGGAGCGCGATGGGCAATTGCCTCGGGATATGATGCAAAGCACTCATTTTATGAAATTAACGAGGAAGGTGTTTCCACTCGTCATGAACTCTTTCTCGTGACACCGGACGGCTTTCTTGAAGTTGGCGTGTTTGGCCTGACGGGCTGGAACAAGAACCCTGATTACAAGATCCGTCCGGGTTCAAGTGTTGCAGAGATTCCCGATTTGCGGATGAGCGGTATGGGCTTCGGCCTTGAACGGCTTCTTCTTGCAGAACGAATCCTGGCCGCCAAACAGTATTAAGAAAGACTCGCTTTCCCGACTTAGATGAAGACTAGCGCCGCTTTTTACATCTATTGCGTGCTATTTGTGCTCGGGTGGGGATTTGTCTATTTACAGCATCCTCAACATCTTCTCGCCTATTGTTTCGTAGCATTCTGCATTGCTTGGGCGGTATACCGCCTTCCCACGATGGCTGCGCGAGAGACCCTCAAGAGTTTTTTTCTGTATGAGCGAAAAATGCCTCGCAACGAGTTTGTGGGCACACTTGTGACTACAAACGTCGGGTTTTTTAGCTCAGTTGCCTTTTCAACAGTGCTAATCGTGACGATGGGAATTGGCCCAGCCATTATCTTGGTGGTCGCGTGGGCTGCAGGCCTTCTTTGGTTCGCTTCTTATATTCCCAACCTGCTTCCTTTCTTCCGGAAAGGATCTACTGTACACGAATATATAGCCAATGCTTACGGCAAGACAGCTGACGAAAGGCGCCGGTTACGCTTTTATTCTTCGGTCATTACGTTCCTACTCTACGTCGCTTCTGTTGGCGCCGAGGTCAAGTTTACTTCCGATGTTTTTTCGACTCCAACAGGGATGCATACGACGGTCCTTGCACTGGCGTTGTGTATAGCCGGTGTCGTTTACGTTTCGATCTCAGGATATCGAGGGGTTGTCAGCACCGACCGTCTCCGGTTCTGGGCGATATTGGCGGGGGTCTTCGCAATCTATTTCTATCTTTATCACGGCGCAATTACGGCGAGCACAACGTTTCCCAACACGTATTTCACGTTACAGATGCTAACGACGGGGCCCAGTCCGTCTGCATTGTTGTCGCTGATTCTCCTCCTTGCGCTATATCAGTTTTGTGTAATGGACATGTGGGAACGCTGCATCGCAATAGCCAACTCAGATTTTATTCTCGCGACCCGCGATCCCGACGCTACGGCAATAAAGAGTATGCGTCGACTGATAGCAAGATCAATTATTCCTTTCGTCGTTTTGTTCGGCGCCTGGTACGGTATCGGACTACTCGCCTTAGGCCAGCATTGGTCCGAGGATCCCAACCAGATCATT
>Ga0187875_10001253_pt1 | contig 19847 bp, 18 predicted proteins | sample June2016WEW_17_1_2_FD_132978 | JGI IMG/M metagenome (GOLD analysis project Ga0187875, IMG submission 132978) | Peatland microbial communities from SPRUCE experiment site at the Marcell Experimental Forest, Minnesota, USA - June2016WEW_17_10 | ecosystem: Environmental > Terrestrial > Soil >... | reverse complement strand
TGCTGGCCGGAATCGCCATGTCCGCCGAATGGGGCATTACGCGCAAAGAGTCGCTGGCGCTTGCCGAGCGCCTCTACATTCACGGCAGCAAGTTCCAGGACGAAAAACTACAGCAGTCGTTGCCCGTCCTGCCGCGCAGTTGCGTCGAGTCGGCGCGCTTTCTCGAAGCCAAGAGAGAACTCTACGAACGGGATGGAATCTTCCCGCCCAGCGTCATTAGCTACATGGCTGGGTTACTGCGCGCGGAGGCGGATGAGAATATGAACCGCTATCTCTCCGACCTGCCGGCCGACGATCGTCTCCACGAAACACGCAAGATCATGCACAAAGATCTGCACCGACACTAGGCGCCTGCGGTGCGGCCAATCGCTCGCTGTTAGCTCGCAGAAGCGCAGGTGCCCACCCTCGCCGCTGTCATCCTGAGCGGAGCGCAGCGGAGTCGAAGGACCTGCTTCTTGTAACTTTTGCGGCTAGGGTGGGATACCGCAAACCTCAGGCCAAGAAAATAAGCTAGCGGCTAGAAGCTAAAAGCTAATAGCTAAAAGCTGATTTTTCACATCGCCTCCGGGCTTTCAATTCCAAGCCAACTAAGCGCCAGCACTAACTCCCGCAGCGCAACTGCGGCTGTGGCCAGCAGGAAAGTTTTCCGCGCCGGGTCTTCTTCGGTCAAAATATGGTGCTTGTGATAGAAGTTATTAAACTCCTGCGCTAACTGGAAGGCGTGCTTGGCAAGATAGGCCGGCTCGGAGGACGCAATACACTGCTCCAGCACCAGCGTTCGCCGCGCTGCCCGCAGCCACAGCGCCCAGATGTCTTCCGCGGCTGGATCATCCAGATAAACTGCAAGGTTCATCGGCGCTAACTCGCTAACTTGCTGGCCTGCTAACTCGCTGACTCGCTGACTCGCTTGCCTTTCAAACTTCGCTAACTCCGACTCCCACGTCGTTCCTGCCTTGCGAAAGATATTCCTCGCCCGCACCACGGCGTACTGAATGTACGGTCCCGTCTCGCCCTCAAAGCTCAGTGCATCCTTGAAGTCGAAGGCGATTACCGAATTGCGCGTGAACTTCAGCATGAAGTAACGCAGCGCGCCAATTGCAATTTGTCCGGCAATCTTTTCGCGTTCAACCTCGTCGCGGCCGGTCTGACGCGCGTCCACCTCAGCGCGTGTAGCAACGATGAGCTTGTCAATCAAATCATCTGCCTTGACGCCGAAGCCCTTCCGTCCGCTGACTTCGATGTAAGGCCGCTCCAAATCCTCCGCGGAAACCTCGTACCCCAGCTCCACAGCGCAACGCGGCGTCAGCGCCACCATCTCGTAACTGAAGTGCGTGTAGCGGTCTGCTTGCTCCGTGTGCCCCATGCCGCGCAGCGCCTGAATCACATTGGCCTGCGGATCGCTCTGTCGCGCGTCAATAACATTGTAGATAGCCTGCGCCCCGCCAAAGTGTGGATGGGGTTCAACTCCCTTTTCCGTTGAAATCCAGCACTCATGATCGGGGTAAGTGAAAAATGGTTTGTAACCAAAGTCCTTGCCCAGCAGCCCAAACTTCCATAAGTGATAGGCAATGTCCTTGCCAACATAAGTTACTGTGCCGTTCGACCGCACAATAACTTTGGCGTCCTCGTTTGTATCTCCCTCAGTAACATCCGCTCCCGGCCGCGTCATCACCCAGCAGCCTTTGTTCTTGCCGTCGGTCACAAAGTAAAGCACGCCGGTCTTCTTGAGTTGCTCAAAGGCCGCTTCCCAGAACTTCAGGTGCAGAATCTCGCTCTCTCGGGGCAGAAAGTCGTACTCAATGTCCAGGCGCAGCATGGTTTCCAGATGCCGCCGCAAGACCGCTGTCGAAATCAGTTCCGCAACTTCAGCCGTTTCGTTGCCGCCGTGCTCCAGTTCGTGCAGCGTCGCATAGCGCAATTTCTTTCGCGCCTCATTCTCCTCAGTCGTCCCGCTTGTGTACCACTGCGAAGTCTTCGCATACAAATCCCAGCAGTAGTAATCGATCCGTTGCCCCTTCTGCTTTAACTCTGAAAGCAGTTGCCTGACCTCCGCCAGCGATTTGCCTTCCAGATGCTGAAACCCAACCACCACATCAGCCACCTGCACGCCGGTGTTGTCGATGTAGTTTTGCACGTCCACCTTTTGTCCTGCAGCGCGCAGCAAGCGCACGAAGGTGTCGCCCAGAATTGCGTTGCGCAGGTGGCCGATGTGCGCCGCCTTGTTTGGGTTGATGCTGCTGTGCTCCACCAGCGAATGTATGCCCGATGCCGCTTGCGCCCCAGCCTCCGTCGCGGCGGTCATGCGCACGCCATCAACGCGGTCCAACCGCGCATTGATGTAACCGGCGCCGGCAACCTCGAAACCGGCGAAACCATCGACCTTGTCCAGTGCGGTGACAATCTCCTGCGCGATAACCTTAGGAGCTTTGCGCAGCTTGCGGGCCAGTTCAAACGCGATGGGCGTGGCCAGTTCGCCAAACTTGAGTTCCGGCGGAATCTCCAGCGGAATCGCGTCTAGCTGAAGGTCGTACTTGGCCTTGAGAACCTCGCGAAGAAGTTGCATGAGCCGTTTTTGCAATTCCAGATACACGTTGTCTAGCCTCAGAAATCCTTGATTTTCAAGGTGATTCTACCACCTGCGGTGGGGCCCTCAAAAAGCGCATGCGATGGGGCAGATGCGGCTTCGCCGCCTTATAGCCTAGGTTGATCGAGATTCGTCGTCTCCCAAGTCTCAAAGGCTAAGCCCGGCTCATCTTCGCTGGAAAATGCCGTAAGATGGAGAGTGACTATCACTTGCACCCGCGTGCTTCCGAGGGTGAAAGTGTGAAAGCACTCCGCCTATGACGAATTCTGCATCCACCTCAGCTCGCTATTATCTGACCACGCCAATTTATTACGTGAACGCGCGCCCGCACCTGGGCCACGCCTATTCGACCATCGTCTGCGACGCCATTGCGCGGCGCAAGCGAGCCCTGGGCATCGACACGTTTTTCCTCACCGGCACGGACGAGCACGGGCAGAAGATCGAGCGCTCCGCGGAGAAGGCTGGCCGCACGCCCATGGAATTTGCCACCGCCATTGCAGGCGAGTGGCGCGGACTGTGGGACCGGCTGGGGCTGACCTATGACGACTTTATCCGGACGACCGAGCCGCGGCACGAGCGCGGCGTGCAGAAACTGTTTTCGACGCTGCGCGACCGCGGTTTTATTTACAAGGGTTCCTACACCGGCCAGTACTGCGTCAGTGACGAGCTCTATGTGGACGGGCCTCCGGGGACGGTTTGCCCCGACTGCGGCCGCGTGACAGAGACGGTGAGCGAGGAGAATTATTTCTTCAAGCTCTCAGCCTTCGAGCGCAAGTTGCTGGAGTTTTACGAGGCCAACCCCGGCTTCATGGGCCCCGAGTCCACGCGGCGCGAGGTCATCTCCTTTGTGCGCGGCGGGCTTCGCGATCTCTCGGTGAGCCGCACGAGTTTTTCCTGGGGCATTCCCGTTCCCGGCGACGAGAAGCACGTCATCTACGTCTGGCTCGACGCGCTGGCCAACTACCTCACCGCGCTCGGCTATGGCTCCGACGATCCAGCCGACAAAGCGCGCTTCGAAAAATTTTGGCCGGCGGATCTGCACCTCGTCGGAAAAGAAATAACACGCTTCCACTGCGTCTATTGGCCGGCGTTTTTGATGGCTGCGGGCATTCCGTTGCCTCACTCGGTCATGGCCAATGGCTGGCTGCTCTTTGATCAGGGCAAGATGTCCAAGTCGCGCGGCAACGTGGTGAGGGCCGAGACGGTACTGGAGGTTCTCGGCGCTGATGCTCTGCGCTACTTCCTGCTTCGCGAGATTCCCTTTGGCCAGGACGGCGGTTTTTCCTTTGATGCCCTGGTCCAGCGTTACAACGGAGACCTGGCCAACGGCTACGGCAATCTGGTCAGCCGCGTGGTCAACATGGTCCACAAGTATTTCGGCGGATTGGCGCCGAATGCCGGAGCCGAAACCTCCGCAGAAATCTCTTTGCGCGAGTGCGCGGAGAAAACCATCACCGCCTTCGGTCCGGCCTTTGATGAGCTGAATTTCTCCGAGGCTCTCAAATCTCTGTGGGTTTTGGTCGCGGAGACTGACGGCTACCTGACCGCCAACGCGCCATGGAAGAAGCCCGCCGATCACTCCGAGGCCGACCACTCTGCGCTGCAAGCCCGCGTGCTGGCCAACGCCGCCGAGGCCATTCGCATTATCACCGCACTGGTTTATCCGGTTATGCCGGATTCGGCTGCAAAGGTTTGGCGGCAGCTTGGCCAGGGCGAGATCGCCGATGCGGCAAAGAAATCATTTCTGACAAATATCGCGTGGGGCGGATTGAAGACCGGGACAAAATTTGCCGAACCCGCGCCGCTCTTTCCCCGCGTTGAAAAGGACGCCATCGAACGCATGCAAAACATCGAAGATCAAAACAACGGTAGCGCGGTCGAAGCCGCCAGCACCAGCGGCGCGGCCAGCGGCGGCTCCACCGCAAAAACTGCGGACGCAACTTCGGCCCCACCGCAAACGCCTGTGAAGCAACATGTAATTCCACCGCATGCGCCCGCCCCACTGCAGGTTGCAGCTTTGTATCAGGGCACGACTTCAGTCGTGCCGAAAGCCAGCCATAAAGAAAGTGGGGCTTTAGCCCCTGAGGCACGCGCTTCAGAAAAATCACCTGCTCCGCCGGCCATGCAAGCACCAGCTCCTCCGCAGGTGGCGCAGCCACAGTCAGCCGTACCGCAGGTGCCGCAGGAGCCGCAGAAGATCAGTATTGACGACGTCATCAAGGTCGATCTGCGTGTGGCACAAATCCTCGTAGCCGAGCGCGTCCCCAAAGCCGACAAACTCCTCCGCCTCGAGGTCGATCTGGGCTACGAGAAGCGCCAGATTCTGGCAGGTATCGCGCAATACTACGAGCCGGAAAAGCTCGTAGGCCGCAAGATCGTCATCGTCGCTAATCTTGCCTCGCGCGTGATGCGCGGCCTGGAATCAAACGGAATGTTGCTGGCCGCATCCCTGCCCGACGGCGCGCCGGTGCTGGCCAGCTTCCTTGAAGAAGTTCCGCTCGGCGCGCGGCTGAAGTAGCCGTAGAACCATTGCCGAGTTATTCATTGCAGAATTCCACGGGATTCTGCAATGCATTCTATGGAGGCTACGCAGTGCTGATTGATTCTCATGCCCATCTGGACAGCGAGCGCTACGCCGACGACCGCGAGACGATGCTGCGCCGCGCGTGGGAGGCGGGCGTGGGCGCGGTGCTGGCCATCGGCATCGGCGAAGAGCCGGCCCAGATGCATCAGGCGCTGGATGTTTGCCGGCAGTTCAACGGACAACCGGGCATTCCGAAGCTCTATGCCAGCGCTGGCGTTTACCCGCACAACACGCCTGAAATCGACGACGCCATACTCGCCAATCTCGACAGTCTGCTCTCCGCCCCGGAGGTCATCGCCTGCGGCGAGATCGGCCTCGACTACTACCACGAGGGCGCACCGCATGAAGTCCAGCGCAAAGGCCTTATCCGCCTGCTGGAGATTGCCGCCGCGCGCAAGCGTCCCATCCTGATTCACTGCCGGCCAACGGACAACACCACCGATGCGTGGGACGATCTATTCGAGATTCTTGAGGCTCACTGGCGGCCCACCGGACTCGGCGGCATCATGCACTGCTTCGGTGGCAACTTGGAGCAGGCGCGGCGCTCTCTGGACCTGGGCTTTCTCGTCTCCTTCGCAGGTAACCTGACCTATCCCAAGGCGCAGCCGCTGCGCGATGTGGCCGCGCAACTCCCCGTGGACGGAATTTTGGTAGAGACCGACGCGCCCTGGCTGGCTCCGGCGCCCAATCGTGGCAAGCGGAATGAGCCGGCATGGGTGAGCCTTACGGCGCAAACTTTGGCCGGGCTACGCGGCCTTTCAGAAAAAGAAATTGCCTCTGCGACCACGAAAAACTTCAATCGGCTGTTTGACCTGAGGCCGGACGTGGGAAACTGATAAGGTACTGCGCAGGGGAACAATGATGGCAGCGTTCGCCCTCCGCGCAGGAGTTGAGGAAGTGAGAGCCATGGCCCAGGACAATTCATTCGACATCGTCAGCAAGGTGGACATTCAGGAGGTTCGCAACGCCATCGATCAGGCGCTGAAGGAGATTCGCCAGCGCTTCGACCTGAAGGACTCCCACTCGGAGGTCAAGCTGGAGGGCAACGACGCCATCCAACTGGCATCCGACGGCGAGTATCATCTGGAAGCGGTCAAGGATATACTCTGCCAGAAGCTGGTCAAGCGGGGCGTTTCGCTGAAGAACCTGACCTACGGCAAGCTGGAGCCCGCGTTGGGCAAGAGCGTGCGCCAGAAGATCAGCCTTCAGCAGGGCATTCCCGTGGAAAAGGCAAAGGAGATTGTCCGCCTGGTCAAGGACGCAAAAAAGAAAGCCCAGGTCAGCATCATGGGCGATACAGTCAGAGTATCCAGCAAGGACCGCGACGAACTGCAGGCCATCATCGCCTTGCTGCGCGGCCGTGAAATGGGACTGGAATTGCAGTTCACCAACTACCGTACAAATTGACCACTTGCGCTGGAGCCCTCGAAAAGCGCCTGCGATGAACAGCTTTTCCAAATGCTCAACAAACAGATTGCAGCAGCCACGTTGTAGGATAAAGCACGGGACCGGAGAGCTTTGAGCACACTGGCAATAGCGACGGCAAAAGAGGTTTTCGAGTTGCTGCGGGACGACCTCGTGGCTATCGAGCAGGAGCTGGGCCGCGACGCCGCCTCCGGCGTAAGCACCATCACGGAGATCGCCGAATACCTCCGCGGCGGCGGCGGCAAACGCATCCGCCCATCCCTGCTGCTGCTCTCCGCGCACGCGCTCGGCTTCACCGGCCAGGCCGCCATCCGCCTCGGCGCGGTGGTGGAGATGGTCCATACCGCCACGCTGGTTCACGACGACATCATTGACGGCGCCGATACCCGCCGCGGCCGGCCTTCCGCGAATACAACCTGGGGCAACGAGAAATGCGTTCTGGCCGGCGACTGGCTTTACATGCAGGCCTTCAAGGTGGCTCTGGAAGAGAAAAGCCTGCGTGTGCTCGACCTGCTCATCGGCCTCACCCAGCAGATGGTCGAGGGCGAGCTGTTGCAGATTCAGAAGCTGGGCCGCGCCGTCAGCGAGGCCGAGTACTACGACCTGATCTATCGCAAGACCGCCTGCTTATTTTCAGTCTCGATGCGCCTGGGCGCGGTGCTGGCCGGGGCCTCCGAGGCGCAGGAGGCGAGCCTTGCCGCCTATGGCCGTGCTGTCGGGTTGGCCTTCCAAATTGTGGACGACGTGCTCGACCTGACCGCTACCGAAGAGGTTCTGGGCAAGCCCGTCGCGAGCGATCTGCGCGAGGGCAAGGCCACGCTCTCGGTGATCCACTCCATCGACCACGGCACGGCCGCCGACCGTCAGACCATTCAGCGGGTTCTGGACGACCGCAGCTTTGAGCGCGTCAGCCGCGAGAAGATTCAGTCGATTCTGGCGCGCAACGGCTCGGTGGAGTACGCCATGAACGTCGCCGACCGCTACGCCGAGCAGAGCCGCCAGGCCCTGGCCTCGCTGCCCGACTCCGAGTACAAGCGCGCTCTGCTGTGGGTGCCGGATTTCGTCGTTGCGCGGGAGAAGTAATGGCGCAGAACAAATCTGGAAAACCACTATGGACTGCGATTGATGAATACTTCGGCGATCTATTGGCTCCTAATGACGAAAAGCTGGAAGCCGCCCTCAAGGCCAATCGCAAAGCTGGCTTTCCCCCCATCGACGTCTCTCCGCTGCAAGGCAAGTTCCTGCACGTACTGGTGCAGATGACGCAGGCTAAGCGCGTCCTCGAAATCGGATTGCTCGGCGGATATTCGACCATCTGGATGGCGCGCGCCTTGCCCCGAGGCGGACGCATTGTTTCACTCGAATTCAGTCCCAGCCGTGCCGAGATAGCGCGCGCGAATCTGAGGCACGCCGGCCTGCTTGGCCGTGTGGACGTGCGCGTTGGACCAGCCCTGGAAAGCTTGCCGGTGCTTGCTCAAGAGCGCGGCGGAAAATTCGATCTGATTTTCATCGACGCGGACAAGGGAAACAACCCGCAATACCTCGAATGGGCGTTGAAGCTATCGCGGCGCGGGTCGGTGATCGTGGTGGATAACATCGTTCGCCACGGACGCGTCATCGACGCCAAAAGCAAGGAGCCAGACGTCCGTGGAACACGCCGTTGTCTCGAGATGATGGCTGCGAATCCGCGCCTCAGCGCATTCGCCATGCAGACGGTTGGCGAAAAAGGTCACGACGGATTTGCTCTCGCAGTCGTAATGCGCTGAACCGCTTCAAACCTGCGTCATCATGGTTCGCAACGCGGCGGCGTACTTTTCCGGCAAGGGCTTTTTCTTCATCTGGTCGTCACAGACCACGTGGGTGGTTTCTCCCTCGGCCAGAAGCGTTGGCTCTACGCCTTTGTGAGCTTTGCGAAGGACGCGGTAAGCGAATTTGAGGACGGAGCCGCGCAACAGGGCAGGACGGGTTTCAATGAGAACCCGGTCGTCGTAGCGGGCGGGAGAGCGGTAGCGGCAGGTGGCCTCGACCACCGGCAGGATGCACTCGTGCTCGGTTTCGAGCACGCTGTATGAAAAACCGAGGGCGCGGAGCAGTTCCACACGGCCGACCTCAAACCAGACAAGGTAGTTGGCGTAGTAGACGACGCCCATCTGATCGGTCTCAGCGTAGCGCACTCGAACTTCGGCGGTCACGTGCATAATACGGTTCCCCTGTGTCTGATAATGCCTGAATTTCGTCCCCGGTTTTCCACGTGGAACACCAAATCATACCTATCTCTTCGGGTTTTGCCGGGTTTTATCCCCTCCGACATGAATCCGATGACGTTCACAGTTTCACAGTTTCACAGTAAAAAGGGGGGGGGAGGGGGGTACCCCTTTTGAGTGGTCAGTGAACAGTGAACAGTGGTCAGATAGGCTCCGTTCCACTATTCAATCTTAATTGTGCGCCGTAGGAAGGCAATTATCTGCAAACCAGGACGTTTTTTCAACGCAGCTCTCCTCATGGCTTCAGATGCGTGAAGAAGGGCAGCTTGGCGAAGTCGTTGAAGACGATGAGGACTCCAAACGCGACCAGCAAAACAAACGCTCCCTGGTAGATGCGCTCCTTGACGTTGATGCTGATGTCGCGGCGGAGAAGGCTTTCGATCAACAGGAAGAGGATCATGCCTCCGTCCAGTATGGGGAAGGGCAGCAGGTTGATGATGCCCAGATTGACGCTGATAAACGCGGCCAGCCCAATCTCCGGCCCCCAGCCCTTCATCTCTGCCGCATCGCCGGCCATGCGGGCGATTCCCACCGGCCCGGCAAGCTGGGAAACGGAGACCTTGTGCGTAAAGAGTCCGCGCAGCACCTCGAAGATCAGCAAAGATTTGTCCGCGCAGAACTCTCTGGATTTGGCGACCGCCTTGCCCCATGGAAGCGGGTCATTGTGAGTGGGAGGCGGCACGGTGAAAAAGCCCAGCTTCCAGCCGCCTTCAAGTTGTGCGGGATGGGCGATGATCGGCGCAAGCGCAACTCCGTTACGCAGGATGACCAGCGAGAGCGGCTTGCCCTGGCTGTCCTTCATATAGGCCAGTAAAGAGGTCACTGTATGGAAGGGGTGACCATCGACGGACTGGATGGCGTCGCCGGCGCGCAGGCCTGCCTGGTCCGCGGGTGCGCCCGGCTGCACTTCCTTGACGCCGATGGGGCCGGTGAACATCTGTGGCAGAAGGCCTTCGTCGCTCAGATCAAATTCATCTTTTTTGGCAGCGGCGGGCACGTGGAGATTCAATTCCAGGTTCTTGCCGGAGCGCTCGACTGTAACCGGCACGATCTGGTTGGCGCTCAATTTGAGACGATAGAAGATTTTTTCCCAGTCAGGATTGTCAACGCCAGCAACGCGGCGGAGAATGTCGCCTGGTTCAATGCCGGCCTGAGCCGCGGGCGAGCCGGGAGTGACCCATTCGACGGTGGTGGATTTGACTTCGACGGCGGGGACCTCGTTGATCCATCCGAAGTAGCCCACCATCAGCACAAAGGCCAAAACGAAGTTGGCCGAGGGACCGGCCGCGCCGATCAGGATGCGTTGCCAGCGGGGATGTGAGGTGAGTGCGCCGGGGTCATCCGGTGGAGCTACGGTTGCCGTGCCTTTGGCGGCGTCGCTGAGCTCGCTGAAATTTTCGCCGGCCATCTTGACGTATCCGCCCAGCGGCAGCAGGCAGACCTTGTAGTCGGTGTCGCCATACTTGCGGCCGAAGAGACGTGGGCCAAGACCAAAGGCAAAGGCCTCGACGCGGACCTTGCAGAGCTTGGCGACAGCAAAGTGGCCGAACTCGTGGACCACAACCATAACGCCGACGATGACAATAAAAGCGACGAGATCGCGAAAGCCAGAAACTAGAAATTCATGCATAGATGTGCGGTTATTCCTCGATAAAACAGTGATCAGTTCTCAGTCTTCGTGCCGATAAAGCGAAAGTACAAACCGACGGTCACTGGCAACTGAGGGCTGAAAACTAATTTGTCAGCAGCGCACGCGCTGTTTGACGCGCCTCGCGGTCTGTAGCGAGCACCTCTGCAATGGTGGCCGGGTGCGCCTCGGGCGTGGCTGCGAGCACTCTTTCAATTGTACGCGGGATGCCGGTGAAGGGGATGCGGCGCTCCAGGAAGGCTTCGACAGCGACCTCGTCGGCGGCGTTGAGGGCAATGCAGTGGGCTCCGCCTTTTTCAGCGGCCTCGAAGGCCAGACGCAGGCAAGGGAAGCGCACCAGATCGGGCTGCTCGAAGTCCAGATGGCTGAGCGCGGTCATGTCGAAGGTGAGTGTGGAGGCGGGCCGCTCCGGGTAGGCAAGCGCATAAAGAATGGGCAGGCGCATGTCGGTAACGGAGATCTGCGCGAGGATGGAGCCATCAACGTACTCCACCAGCGAGTGAACCGTGGACTGCGGATGAACCGTGACGCGGACTTGGCGTGCCGGCACGTCGAAGAGGCGACAGGCCTCGATGATTTCCAGACCCTTGTTGAGCATGGTGGCGGAGTCGATGGTGATGCGCCGGCCCATGACCCAGGTAGGGTGCTTCAGGGCCTGCTCGGGCGTGATGCTGGCGAACTGATCAAGAGGAAGCTTGCGGAAGGGCCCGCCGGAGGCTGTGAGCCAGATGGTCTTGACCTCGGAGTGCGCGCCGACGCGCAGGCACTGATGGACGGCGTTGTGCTCGCTGTCGATGGGCAGGATGGGAACGTTGCGCTGGCGCGCTGCTGCGGTGAGGATTTCACCGGCGGCGACCATACATTCTTTGTTTGCGAGTCCGACGGGCTTGCCGGCCAGGATGGCGGCGTGGGTGGCTTCCAGTCCGGCGACGCCGACGATGGCCGAGACCACAAAATCGGCTTCCGGCAGCGTAGAGCAGGCGACGGTGCCCGCGGTTCCGTGGACAACATCGATGCCGGTGACGCCGGCTTGCTTTAGCTTAAGGGAAAGCTCGGCAGCCAGTTCTTCCGTGGCCAGTGAGAGGATGCGCGGCCGCCAGCGGACGGCTTGCGCAAAGGCTTCGTCGAGGTTGCGCCCCGCGGCCAGCGAGACGACCGAGTAGCGGTCAGGAAACTGCTCGACGATGGAGAGGGTGCTCTGGCCGATGGAGCCGGTGGAACCGAGTATGGCGAGTTTTTTCATAGGATAATTTGAAGTTCCATGGAACTCATTTTGTTATTGCCGACCTGACCGACGACAGCATTTCACGTCTGAGAATGGCGTTCATGTGCGATTGATAACCCCTGCCGTGAGACTTCAGCCATTCAAGAACATCTCCGTCCAGACGCGCGGTGACGATCTGTTTGATCGGGCGATAGAGATGCCCGCGCACACGCTTGGTCTTAGCCCATTCAGCGTTGGTCAGGACAGGAATATCACTGGTGTCAATTTCGCTCGACGGACGCGCTGAGAGCGCTTTCAGATTGGCGCGCTGCGCATCAGTCAACGGCGGCAAAGTTTCCAATGTGTATCTAACCATTTTCTTTTTCATAGCGAAAAACTTCGCTTCATACCGCTAGTGAATCATCTGAGCGTACCACAGCACGGGCGCGGCGATCAGCAGGGCGTCGATGCGGTCGAGAACGCCGCCATGGCCGGGGAGCAGGGAGCCGGAGTCCTTTACGCCTGCAGAGCGCTTGAGGGCGGATTCGGCCAGATCGCCCACCTGGGCGGCCACATTGACCACCACGGCCAGGCACAGCCAATACCACCAGACATCGCCGGAGTAAGAGAGCCGCCAGCCTATATTCCACATCGGCATCTGCATCAATTGCGCTATGCCTAGCAGAGCGCCGGTGGAGAGCAGGCTGCCGCACACCGATGCGAAGGTGCCCACCCAGGTTTTGTTAGGGCTGAGCGTGGGGGCCATCTTGCGCCGTCCCCAGGCGCGGCCGGCATAGAGGGCGGCCGTGTCTCCGGCCCAGACCGCGCACAGCAGGAAGGTGACCAGGGAGGGACCATTGCCCTCGGGGTTCTCGCGCAGAGCAGGCAGGGAAATCAGGGTGAATCCGATGTAGAGCAGGCAGAAGATGGAAGTCGAGGCATCGGCCATGAGTTGCTCAACAGATCTGAAGAAAGTGCAATAGACCAGCAGGAACAGGCTCAGGATGCCTAACGTGGCCGCGGTCTGGAGGGGCCACTCGAAGTTGCTGGCAAAGAGCGCCACAATGGACAGCAGCACCGCGATGCGCGGCGGGTTGGCGCCGGCCTTTTCTGCCAGGCCGAGAAACTCCCATGCGGCCAGCGCAGCCACCGCCGCAACGGCCATTGTAAACAGCCACTGCCACCGCGGCCCCAGGAAGACCAGGATCAGGGTCAGAGGGATCAGGATGAGAGCGGTGTAAATACGTTTCATTAGGGATGAGGATACACCGCCGGGGCATGATTTGCACCGTCCTAGAGGCAACTATCGAGCGAATTTCGACGAGAAAAGCCGGGAGGTGAAGCTCAGTGGGCGCCTTTCTACTCGAGCAGCTTCACCACCTCGGTATTACCGTTTTTGGTAGCCAGCTGCAGTGCCGTGTCGCCGGCATTGTCCTTGGCCTCGATGTTGGCGCCCTTCTCCACCAGAAGCTTCACCATCTCGGTCTTGCCCATGATCGCCGCCGCCATCATCGGCGTATTGCCGCGGTCGTCCTGAGCCTCGATGTTGGCGCCCTTGGCCAGCAGCAGATTCACCTCATCGGCGTTGCCAGCCACTGTTGCCAGCAGCAGCGCGGTTAAGCCGTAGTTGGCGCGAGCCTCGATATTGGCGCCTTTGGCCAAGAGCAGCTTCACTACATCAATCTTGCCTTTGTCGGCCGCAAAGATCAGCGCCGTGCGGCCCGTGTTGTCCTTGTCCTCGATTTTTGCGCCCTTCTCCAACAGCAGATTCACAGTCTCGCTGGTGTCATTGGAAGCCCCCATGATCAGCGCCGTTAAGCCGTCGTTGTCCCGGGCCTCGATGTTGGCGCCCTTGGCCAGCAGCAGCTTCACCACCTCACTCGCGTCATTGGTTGCCGCCATGATCAGCGCCGTGTCGCCGGTGTTATCCTTGGCCTCGATGTTGGCGCCCTTCTCCAAAATCAGCTTGACAACCTCGGTTTTGCCGTTGATGGCCGCCGCCCCCAGCGCCGTCAAGCCTGCTTCGCTTTTGGCCTCGATTTGGGCGCCCTTTTCCACGAGCAGCTTCACAACCCCGGTATTGCCGGAGAAGGCAGCAAGAATCAGCGCCGTGTTGCCGTCTTTGTTCCGGGCCTCGATGTTGGCGCCCTTTTCCAGGGATTGTTGTACCGCTGCCGTGTCGCCGAGGATGGCGTTCGCGCTCAGTTCGACATCCAGGTTGTTGGAGCCGGCCTGGCCCGCTGCCGGGTGGCTCAGCGAGAAAACAAGGACTAATGAAAAAATGCTTACCAGAACTTTCTTCATCGCGTTCTCCTGGGGAATAGGTTTTCAGTCCGCAATTCTAGGCGTACTGCGACATTTGTGTAAAGATTCATGCTCCCTGCGAAAGTAGGACAACGGGAGCTGGCAGGATATTGATTTGTGCAAAGAAGAAGGGCGGAGATAAATAGACTTCAGCTTGCCACGATCTTGATCTGATCGGCGTTTTCTTCTACTTCACCGACACTATCGCTGAGGCCGCCGTAGCGGCGTTCGCGCTGCTGGTAGTCGGCGATGGCTTCGAGCAGATGGATGCCGCGGAAATCCGGCCACAGGCGCTCGGTGACGTAAATCTCCGTGTAAGCGACCTGCCATAACAAAAAATTCGACAGGCGCATCTCGCCCGAGGTGCGAATCAGCAGGTCGGGGTCTGGCATGTGGGCGGTGTAGAGGTGGCGGTGAATGTCTTTTTCGGTGATGTGTTCCGGGCCCAGGTGTTTCTGCTTCATTTCAACCGCGAGGCCGCGGAAAGCGTCCACCATCTCAGAGCGGCTGCCGTAGTTCAAGGCCAGCGTGAGGGTCATACTTCTGTTGCCGGCCGTGGTCTCTTCCGCCCAGCGTATTTTGTCCTGAACCTCGGACGGCAGGCTGCTGGTGTGCCCGATGGAGCGGAAGCGGACGTCGTTGTCCATCATGCGCTGCACGTTGGCGTCCAGATAAATTTTGAGCAGGCGCATGAGGAAGTTGACCTCGGCGCGGGGACGGCGGAGGTTGTTTTCCAGCGAGAAGGCGTAGAGGGTGAGCCAAGGCAGGCCGATGCGGGAGGCGGTCTCCATGACCAGCTGAACGCTCTTGGCCCCCTGCTGATGTCCCACAAAACGCTTGAGCGAGCGATGGCCTGCCCAGCGGCCATTGCCGTCCATGATGATGGCGACATGCTGGGGCAGGCGCTCGGGTTTGAGGGTCGCGTAGACGGCGCGCTCGTCGGCGTTCAGTTCATCAATGCGCAATTTGGCAGCAGGAAACAAGGGATTTGCCTCAGTAAATGCATTCGTGCTTTCGGGCCGGCACACCACGCTGCCGGCGCCGCGAGCCAAGGCGTTTCTTTCTCGACCGTAGCACAAGCGCCCATGGGCCGCAATTACCTTTTCAGCCGGGGCAGAAGGCACGTGCGTGCGCAGGCCTCCCGGCGGCGAGCGCGGCGGCCACAGGCCGCCATGCCGGGAAGCAGATGCAACACCCCGCATCCCTCTACGCGATGCGCCGGTGTGCCAGGGCCAAGTCGTGCGCCTCACTCACAATCAGAGAGCGGTGCAGGGGGCTCAGGCCATGCAGCATGGACGCTATCTCAGCAAGCAACGGATCGGCCAGGATCATCGCTTCCTCATCTTCACGCTGGCTGCGGGCGTCGCGCACCAGTTGGCGCACATTCACGCCCAGCGCAGCAGCCAGCCGCTCGAGAGAACTGAGGGTGGGAATGGCCTTGCCGTTTTCGATCTTGGAGATATAGGTGCGCGGCACCTGCATACGTCCGGCCAGTTGGCGCTGGCTCATGTGACGCGCGCGACGGATCTCCTTCACCAGGCCGGCGACTCTCAGGCCGGCTTCGGTGGCGGGATCCATGGGGTGGCTTTCAACCGGAATAGGGCCGGGCCGAACAGGTTCCTCGACATCCAAGGGTCTGTGGCATCTTAAGCAACAGGAATTGTTCGGCCTGAATTGAACCAGTTTGCAGAATCTGCAGTGCACAACTTCGCGTGTTTCCACGCTTGCCAGCGTAGTTGCCATGTGCGGTGTGCGGAGTGCCAGAGCAGGACCCCGCGGTGCATCGCAGCACCACGATATGTGATACTTTCGGGGAGATGTACCATAACTGTCAAGTGAAAAGTTGGATGCAAACCATGATTTCAGGGATCATTCCCTTGAAATGACTGGAGAAACCGGGAGATGCACGAACCAAGTTGATCAACAGCGAGGCCCAAGAAGGAATGAATACCTGCACCGGAAATGATGCAAAAGAAAGCGGTTCCAGCCACGGACGCGCTCAGGCATGGCAACTGCTGACCGAGTGGACGCAAAGCGAGAACCTGCGCAAGCACGCGCTGGCGGTGGAGACCTGCGTTACGGCCATGGGAGAAGCGGAGGCCGCCCGCCTGGGGCTGGCGGGGGACGAGCGCAGAGCGTTCATCGAGCTTTATACGACCACCGCCCTGCTGCACGACTTCGACTATGAGCGCCACCCAACGGCCGAGGAGCATCCGTATGTTGGCGTGCGAGAGCTGGAGCGGCTCGGTTGGCCACTCGAGCTGCGCACGGCTATCCTCGGCCACGCGCAGTACACCCAGGTGCCGCGCGTAACGCATCTGGCCAAGTCTTTGTTCGCCTGCGATGAGCTGGCCGGTTTTCTGACCGCCTGCGCGCTGGTCAAGCCGACCAAGGCGATTGCTGAAGTGGAAGTGCCCAGCGTGCGCAAGAAGATGAAGGACAAAGCGTTCGCCCGCGGCGTAAACCGCGAGGACATCGTGCGGGGTGCGGCGGAGCTGGGCGTGGAGCTGGACGCGCACATCGGATTTTGCCTGGAGGCGATGAAGAAGCGGGCTGCTGAGTTGGGGCTATGAGAGCAGCTTCCAGCTTCCAGCTAACAGCTAACAGCTAACAGCTAAAAGCGTACTGCTAAGGGTTTTTGATTCTGGAACGATGATAAAATTGATTCAGTATGAGGGCGTTGGATTGTCCTGAAGTGCGGAGGTTTCCCCATGTTGCAACCGGGCGAAAAGGAAAAGTTGGAACGATGGTTTGCAGAGGCGGAGGCCAGCCTTTTCCTGGAAGGACTGACGCCAACGGAGAACTTCTTTGCCGTAAAGTCTCGTATCCTTGCTGGTGAAATCACCTTCGAGCAGGGGAGGGAAGAAATCTTTGCCTACCATCAGGCAAAGGTTCCCGCTGTAGCATGAGTTCGTCCGCTCGTGATCCGTACGTCTATCCCGGCACCAGTGTTCTCCGAAACCTGAAGGACCTTCGTGACCAAACGGCCCTCAACAGGTTCGAAGCCGATGCCGTTGCAGTGGAACTCATCGATCTCAAGCAGAATCCCATCACCGGTCCATTTGACATTCGCCGCATGCAGGAGACCCATCGCCGCATCTTCTCCCGCATCTATCCGTGGGCGGGGGAATTTCGCAAAGACATCGGTATGCTGGCAAAAAACCGCTCCGGCTTTGTGGTGGCCTACGGGCCTTCGCAAAATATTCCCGGCGCCCTGGCGAGTGTCTTTGCGGCCTTGAGGGCCGAAATCAATTTGAAAGGCCTGGATGCCGATGCGATGGCAAAACGGCTGGCTTATTACTACGGCGAACTCGATGCCATCCATGCTTTTCGCGACGGAAACTCAAGAACCCTGCGCGTGTTTACTACGGACCTCGCTGTGGCGGCAGGCCATCAGCTGGATTGGGCTTGGGCGGCGCAGATGGAGGAAGATCGTGAGCGGCTCTATCATGCTCGCGACCTGGCTGTGATGCGCGGCGATCTATCCGATCTGGCCGCGATCATACGGGCCACCCTGGGTGGCTGAGACGGAGCTCCTTTCGAAGCAAGGAATGGTTGAATATAAAGAGTGACCGAAATCACCTGCCAAGAAAGGTAATATTGCGCTACGATAAGCCTTTCCGCGCTGGATAAGGCTTGGGTGCGGTGCTTGCAGGAGGTTGCCATGGCCCACTTCTCGCACATTCTGGTTCACTCCACCGAAGGGGTAGTGACCATCACGCTGAACCGGCCGGAGAAGCGCAATGCGCTCTCACCGGCATTGATTGAGGAGCTGATTGCGGCCCTTGAGGAGGCGGCGAGCAGCGAGTGCAGCGCCGTGATTCTGTCCGGGGCCGGCCCGGCCTTCTGCGCCGGCCTGGATATTGAGTACGTGGGCACAACACTGTCTCACCCGCAGGCGCAGCACCGCCGCGACGCGGAGAGCATGGCTTGTGTGTTGCGCATGCTGTATGACTTTCCCAAGCCGATAATTGCCGCGGTGAACGGGCCAGCCATCGGCAGCGGCATGAGCCTGGCCACCATCCCCGCATTTACACTGGCCACTCCCTGGGCCCGGTTTGCGCTGAACGAGGTGCGGATGGGTTTTGTGCCGACGGTCGCGGTTTCGTTTCTGCTGCGCCAGGTGGGCGAAAAACGCACCCGCGAACTGCTGTTGACCGGCAGAACGCTGAAGGCGCAGGAAGCGATGCAAATGGGGCTGGTGACCGAGGTTGTGGCCGCTGAAGAGCTGTTGCAAACCGCCCATTCGCTGGCCAAGACGCTGCAGCTCAACAGCCCTCAGGCCATGCAGGCGCTCAAACAACTGCTTGCCACGCACTCCCGCCGCCAGCTCGACGAGGAGATCGAAGAAGCCATCGAGGTGAACGCGCAGCAGAGCACTACGGCAGATTTCAAGGAAGGTATCAAGGCATTCCTTGAGCAGCGCCGGGCGGAGTGGCCGAGTTTGAAGGGCAAGGCGTAGCGAAGTTCGTGCAGGCAATTGCAAGCTCAGTTTGCTGCGAGATCCCAGCGTGCCCAGTTCCAGAGATTCTGTAATGTCCTATGCTTTCAGCGCCATTACGCGCTTACTTGTTTCGCTTAAGAAAGCTTCGTCCGCGGGCGACTCCGGCTTGATGGAATCGAGGTTGATGGCGACGTTGGCCAGCGCACCTTCTAGAGCGGCTCTTGCCAGAGCAATGGCGGTGGTCAGATCGGACTTCATGTTGGGATTGGTGATGGGTTGTAGGCTGGTGGCGATCCGCACCACTTCGACGGCTTTTTCGGCTACGCCAAGAGGCACGCTCGTTGCCTGTTGGAGAGCGTCGTTGATAGCCCGCTGTCCTTCTGCGGATTCCTTCGCGGTCTTGTACGCCTTCATGACGACGTTGTAGGATTCCGCGTCGGCGTCGATGGCGGACTTGAGTTCCTCGCGCAGCGGCGTGAGCCGGCTGATTGCCTCGCTGAGTTGGTTTTCATATTGCAGGTAGGCTTTTTTCCCGCGCGACATGGAGGCCACCATGACGGCGAGTCCGGCTGCCATGGCTCCGCTGGCAGCCGCTGCGCTGCCTCCACCGGGAGTTGCCGTGGGAGCAGCCAGTTGCTCAATGAAGGGTGCGACTCCGGCGAGCAGACGGGTATTTTGGCCGCCGACGGCGGTCTTGCCGCCCATCACCGCTGCCAGGCGGTTTTCCAGGATGAGCGAGGAATCAAAGTTTTCCACTTGCAGAAACCACTCCGCGGCCTGTTCCAAAGCGAGTTTCGGAATCAGCCCGACAATCTCGCTGGAAACCGGAACCACGCCGAAGCGCTCCGCCTCGCGTTTCACGACTTCGAAGACGCGGTGCACCGGGGTCTGCTCAAAGTCGGTCAGATTCATGGAAACCTGGGCCATTCCGCGCACCAGGAATCCCGCTGCCTTGACGAAACGCAGGCCGCCCGATGAAAAGCGCACGGTCTTGGCGATCTTCTTTGCGATCGTGATGTCGGGCGTGTTCAGGAAGACGTTGTAGGCGATCAAAGGCTTGCGCGCGCCCACTACAGTTGCGCCGGCGGTGGGATGCACGCGCGGCTCCCCGAAGTCGGGCTTGCGTGCCGCGTTGGTGGCAATCTCGTCGCGAATGCCCTCGAATTGACCGCGGCGAATGTTTTCCAGATTCTGCCGCTCGGGCGTCGTCGCGGCGGCTTCGTATAGATAGACCGGAATCTGAAAGCGCTTCCAGATTTCGGCTCCCACGTGGCGCGCCATGGCCACGCAATCTTCAATCGTTACGCCGTCGATGGGGATGAAGGGAATGACGTCGGCCGCTCCCATGCGCGGGTGCGCGCCCTGGTGGCGGGTAAGGTCGATCAGTTCG
>Ga0187875_10001250_pt1 | contig 19864 bp, 13 predicted proteins | sample June2016WEW_17_1_2_FD_132978 | JGI IMG/M metagenome (GOLD analysis project Ga0187875, IMG submission 132978) | Peatland microbial communities from SPRUCE experiment site at the Marcell Experimental Forest, Minnesota, USA - June2016WEW_17_10 | ecosystem: Environmental > Terrestrial > Soil >... | reverse complement strand
CAACGGCCAGATTCGTCAGATGGTTTTCCGTCTTGAACGGCAGCGCATAAATGTAATTCGCGCTGATGTTGTGACGGATGTCGTTATCCGAGGAAGCGTATCCGGCGTTCGGGTTGAACGGATTGACCTGATCGAGAACGCTGTTGATGACGCTAAACGGGTTGATGCCACCATTCGAATTGGCATCGAGCGAGTGGGAGTAGGAATAATTAAAGCGCCCTGATAGGCCGTGCCAGTCGTTCTCCATAATCGAGACAGTTACGCCGTTGTAATTGGAATGGCCGGCGTTCGTCAGCTGCGTCACGGTGCCGACACGCGGATCGGGCGCAGCAGTCGGCAGACCTGAGTTGGTGAAGCCCGCGCCGATGCAGTTCACCGGGTCGCAGAAGGAATTCAGGAAGGGGTTCTCCATCAACTCGTCATAACCGTGATTGCCCACGTAATTGACGGACACAGAGGTCGTGCGAGTCAATGCGTGCTGAATTTCCAAGTTCCATTCCAGGTACTTCGGGTTCAAAACCTTACCCGCAGTATCAGCTACGTTGGGAACGATCAGATTACCCGTATTCGGGTTAACGCAGCCGCCGGGGACTCCCGCTGCGGCAGTCGCGTAGGTATTCAGGTTCCCACCACTCGTGAAGTTCGAAGCGAAAACGCTGTTGCACTCTTGGGCGACGTTGACGCCGCTAGTGGGAAAGGCCGTTGACGAACCCGGCTGCTGGTCAAACGCCAGCGTACCCGCCCCCACGTTCCAAGGATTCACGACTGGGAAGTTCGTGGTGTAGTTTCCCAGAATTTCACCGGGATAAAGATCGGTGAAGAGACCAACACCGCCGCGGATCACAGTCTTGTCACCGATCGGGCTCCAGGCAAAACCGAAGCGGGGTTCGAATACAACTGCCTCAACATCCGGCAGAATGTTCTTCAGGCCCGTCTGGAAAGTACCACCCGGGAACGCCGCGTTGTACGGGACATCCGCGCCATGTGGAGTGTCGTTGAACGGCGAAATCGGCAGGGTGGCGCAAGCATGCTGGCAAATGCCGCCAGAATTGCGATCCGCCCGCAGGGTCATGGTGAGTTTCAACTTCGAATTAACCCGCCATTCATCCTGGAAGTACAAGCCGAAGCTGTAGAACGCGATCGGCTGACGCGGGGTGGCGGTGAAGTTGTACAACACGTTGCCGCCGCCAGGGAAGCCGGTCGTGGTATTCGCCGGCAGGAAAACCTGGTCGTTGGCGAAGCCCAAGAGCGTGGTGCTGACGGCAGGATATTGAGTCAAGGTTTCAGCCGCATAATCGCTGACGTCGTCTCGACGGAAGTTTACGCCCATCTTGAAGGAATGAACTCCCTTGGTGACGGAGAGATCGTCAATAACCTGCCACTGCGTTACGTGGCGGCCTTGAGGATATTCGAACCCCGCCGCAAAGCCACCGGGGTTTCCTGATCCGGTGCCAAGCGCAGTCGTAGAGGAACCGTCAACGAAGGCGAGGTTGCCTGGAAACAAGGCCAGGGCCGCCGTCGGATCGGGATTACCGAAGATCGCCGCATAGTACAGCACCGACCCGATGAAGTTGTTGACTACATTCGGGCTGAACAGGTGCGTATAGTTCAACTGCCCTTCGTCTTGCGGCTGATTGCTGCTGTCATTGAAAGCCGGGTTGACGGAATCCGTGTAGGTCGGCTGTAAGCCGCGGTCGAACTTCACGCGACCGAAAATCTTGTCGTTGTCACTGAATGAGTAATCCACGCGTCCGCTCAGCAACCATTCCTTGTTGCCGTTCGAAACAGACTGCGTGTAGCTCTCCGTGCAACCGCCGCCTCCGGAGCCGTCTGCTGCCGTCGGTTGAATTGCCGCTGGGAGCACGGCACCAGAAATGGGATCAGAGAGCAAATTCGTTAGCGGATTGTACGCGTAACCAATACAACTGCCGGCCGGTGCATTGGGGGCCCCTGGGCTGCCTGGGTTGCCTGGGGAAGGGGGGATAGGGGCGATGTACTTCGTTCCAGTATTGTTGACAACAGCCTTGGAAATACCCGGGGCGTTGTTGTAAAGCGAGAACGCATTTGTATAGAACGCTTGCGTCGCGGCGTCCTGCGGAACGTTGGCCAGCACATAATCTTGAAACGCCGGCGTCATCAAGGTCACGTCATGCACGGAGCCGAAAATGTAACGGATGCCTTCGGTGTTGACGTAGAAGAAGGCCTTGTCCTTCTTAATCGGACCGCCAAGCGCTGCCGCCCACTGGTTGTTGTTCTCAAAAGGGCGTGTCCCGCCGAACAGCTTGTTGATCGGATCGTTCGCCGTCAATTCGCGTCCGGTCCAGTAATAAACGGCATCGCCGTGATACGCGTTGCCGCCGGACTTCGTTGAATAGTCAACCTGAGCGCCCGCCTGCCGGCCGTACTGGCCGGTGTAGCCGTTTGCGACGATCGCCACTTCTTGCATCTCGTTGCCGCCCAGCAGCAAGTTGCTGGCGCCCGTGTTGTTCAAGTTCAAGAACGGATCGTTGTAGTCATTGCCGTTGACGGTAAAGAGGTTCGCGTCGGCCGGCAGTCCGAAAGCGCTAAAGTTGCCGTAGCCCCCAACCGTCGAGTTGTTGGCCACGATGCCAGGCGCGGAATTCGCGATGTAAGTAACGTCGCCGCCCGGATTCGGCGTTTCCGTCATCTGCCGAGCGTCAAACGTCGTCGTGATGTTCGCATCTTCGGTCTGCAGCTGCGCGGCCTGCGTTGTTACTTCTACCGTCGTGCTCACGCTTCCCGTTTCCAGCTTGACGTTCACCGCGACAATCTGACCCAAGACCACATCCACGCCCGTCGCCGAAGTCTTAAACCCTTGCTGGGTCACGGAAAGCGTGTAGCGGCCCGGCTTCAAAAGCGAAAAACCGTAGACGCCGCTGGAGGACGAGGTGACAGCCTGCGTCTCTCCGGTGCTGGCACTGGTCAGCGTGACCTTCGCGCCGACGATCACTGCGCCGGTTTGGTCTGTGACCGAACCGGTTATTCCGCCGGTCACCACGCTTTGCGCGGCAGCTAGAAAGGGTAACAACAACGCGAGCAGTGCAACGATACAAAGCTGCTGCTTAAATCGCATTTTTCTCTCCTCGTTTCGTTCAACTTTAGAAATGGTCGGGGCGGAAACTAGGTCCCGTGGCATAGAGCAACAACGCCGAATTCGTAATGGCCCCCGCCCTCCTAACGCAAGAGAATTGCCATCTGCGAATTAATATTAAGTGCTTTACATAGAATAGTGTATGGACACTACGAGTTTCGGTAGGGGCTGGCCGTATATGTGTTTTGGAATATTGGTACTAAATCCCATTTTTAGGATAGGAGTGCCCATTGTCGCGTTTGAGTGCGCCTAGTCGGCTCACGAGCGGACGTACATCGTGACGAATCGATCGACGGTTCGCCGGTTATTGAATGGGGGCGACGGGGATATCCAGGAGGCACACCTCAGTGGCTAGGGTAGATGAGCTATCGGCGGATTGTGCAGCTGCCCTGAGGTCGAACTACTAATGGAAATTAGCCAAGATCTACTGCTCCGGAGCTCTGAACACTAACTGCGTTCCCTTCTTCAACTTAACATCGCTAACGCCGGATTGTACAACCGAATACTGCTTCTGGTTTTGCGTCGAAGACGCCAAACTCATTCCTCGTATTCCATATACACCGACGCTGGTAGCCATGATCTCGCCCCCGTTGCCTAGGTTCCTATTCTCGCCGGCAACCGCGGAGTTGATATTCGTCGCAGCCATTCCTCGCCCGTCCTGGAGCGAATCTGTAGACACGGTGGCAGCCGGGGCTAGGGCTTGAATTTTTACGTTGAGCGTGGCTGGGGACCCGCCCTTCGGGGCGACTTGATCGAAAACGATGACGATCATCGAAGCGGAGCTGCTGCTATAAGTCTGCACTTGGGTAATATGGCCCGACAGGATGGACCCTCTCTTCAGCAATACGTCGTGTCCCGGTTTCAGGTCTCGGGTGGTTTCGGCCTGTACGAGGTCTCCTGGCTTATTCTTGCTCGCGTCCAAATCCGTATCGAGCTTCGCAACAATTCCCTGACTGCTCGGAATATTTATAGACGGCGGCGCAGCGCTCGATGGCGCGCTCGTCTGCGCAATGGTTGGCGAAGCCAAAATCAAGGCCGCGATGATCAAGATTCCTATGCGCATGATTCCCGTCTCCTGAGCCGTTCGCGCGAAATACCGCGAGTGCACGCCCGCTGTGAAATTCGACGCGTGAGCTTAGCAAAAGGGTACGGGGACGGCAAGTGGCGGACTGGATTAATTACTCTAGGTTATTACGCGACAGTAACATTGCCGTTCGCGAACGTTCACTTAGGGTTCTGGCGCACAGGAGACTGCTCGGCACTCTGATTGAAGCCCTACTCCGACCAGCAGTACAATCGTCCCTCGGTTCTGCGTTTGACCAATCTCCGCCGTACGGGTCCCGACGACGACTTCAAACGAGCCAGCTGGCGCCGCGGCGACGGTGGCCGGGTAGCTACTGCGCGTCGGTTACTTTACCTTTCACGAATGTGACTTTAAGGTCTTTATATACATAAATCTGCTTGGGACCCAGGTTGAGGATCTTATCCGGCTGGCCCAATATCGCCGTCACTTGGTCGGGCGTCTGACCAATCTCCACCGTAGCTGGCGGAGCGGCCGGGGCCGCTGGTGCGGCCGCCTGAGCGTCGGCTGCTGCGGGCTGCTGCGCGTCGCCGCCTGCCGCTGCCTGTTGTTGGTTTCCGCTGTCGTCCGACTTCGCGGAGTCGTCCGGTTGAACCGTCAAAACTTCCGCGACCAAGCTCAACACTTGATCCGCGGTGAGGTTCGAGCCTTTCGGGAAAATGAATTTGAGCTGCGAGTAATACCGAACATCCTGATAGGGATCGCTGAACAAGGTGAAGAGAACACCGTCAGGTTGCACTGCGATACCCGTCACCCAAAATTTTTCACCGGTAACAAATTGCCGCCCCTGCACGGTCTGCGGCGGGGGATGCCCGATCATGCTGCCGAAACCCTGCAGCTTTTGATGCACACCGTATGCCCCCTCGGAGAGCCTGCCGCCGCTATAGGTGTTCACCGGCGGTATTTGGGTTGAGGTGGGATACATCAGCAGCTTGTCCTTCTGCAAGACCAGCACGGCACCCGCGGTGACGATGTCGCTCTTGTCGTCCGTCGGCTTGGTGAGCTGGTACTTCGCTTCCAGTTGGCTCTGCACCGAACCCTGCGCTCCCGCCGTGAACCATGGGAAAATTCCCGCTACCGCCAGGACGGCAATTTGCATCCGAATCGGAAGTCTGGCCTTCATTGATAACTTCTCCTTGGGCGTGGCATGCCCCGCGGTGTTTTTCGGAAATTGTGAAATCCGGTGTTCGCTCCGCTACTAATTAACGAACGCAAGCTGAACCGGAGCGTCAGTGGTTGTCCCGCCTGACGCTCCGATCTGGTTTTCTGCAGTACCGTGTAACGGCCCGGTACCGCAGATGACAGAGTTACTTTGCCCTTAGTCCTGACCGCTGGATCCGGCTTGCCCTTGCACGTCAGCGTCGGCCTTGTCGGCATCTGCTTGCTGCGCCTCAAGCTCGCCCTTCACCGACGTATCCGGCTTCACCTGGCCATCAGGATTCGCCCGAGTCTTGGTGTCGGGAGCTGCCGGCAATCCGTTCTTGCCTTGATTGTCCGCCAGCGTCTTGAGCCCGGAATCGAGCTGCTCGCGGAAGTGGTTGTGCATTTCCTGCAGGTCGTCTACCGCCACAGCGACCTGCGAGCCCGACGCGCAGTCGGATTTCTGGCTCGCGCTGACCAACACCTTCACGCTCTTGTTCGCGTCCGGTGTGTCGTCGATGCGTGTGACTACGTCTCCGGCAGATAGCGAGCAGTCCTGACCGTCGGGTCCCGTCTCGTTCAGCACCTCGCTGACGATAAAGGTCCGGTGGTTAGGATCCAGAGCCGCGGGAACCTCTTCGGGCGGGTTTGCATCGGCGGACGTATCCGCAGCCGGAGCTGCCGCCGCCGCGGGTTGTGGTGCTTGCGCGGCGGCTTGTTCCGCAGCCAGCTGCGCCTTTACCTCGTCCGCGATGGCCTGCTTTACCTCCGGCGTTAGCGCTACACCGCCTCCACCGTTACTGGCATCTTGTTGTGCGCTGGCATCGCCTTGCGCCGCCGCGGCATTCGCATTCGCCGCTGCCTGAGCTTCATACGCGGCCTGCAGGTTCTGGCTGATTACGTAGTCCGTCATCCAGAGTGCTGCTGTCGCGTAAGCTGGGTAGGGATTGAAGTAGTAGCCGTAGTATCCAAACCACGGCGCTCCGCCCCAGCCCCACGAATAAACCACCGGCGCGGCCCAGGGATTGTACGCCCAGCCGTAGAATGCCGGACCGTAGTAGTAAGCCGGCACGTAGCCGTAATAGTAGCCTCCGTGGTAGTAGCCACCGCGATATCCGTACGCGTAGTAGCGACCGCCACGGTAGTAGGTTCGCCCCATGTACCGGCGTCCGTCGCGTCCACGGTAGCCACGCTCGCCGTAGCCGCCGTGCCGCCCGGTGTTGACCAGCCGGCCGCCGCCAGCACGCCGCCCCTCGACTCTTGTGGAGCCATGCGCGCCATGAGTAATCGTCGCCCCGTGCGCGGTCTTAACGGAGGTTACTCGGCCGCCCGAGACGCGCGCCGTATTACCACTCTTGGTGGTAACAGTCTTAGCAGGCGCTTTCGCAGCGCCACCCTTGCCGCCAGCTGCGCCTCCCTTGGCGGATGCGTTCGTCGCGCCACCCTTGCCACCTGCCGCCGTCGTGCCCTTACCACCAGCCGTGGTCGTACCCTTCCCGGCGGTCGTGGTCGCACCCTTCCCGGCAGTTGTCGTTGCGCCCTTACCGGCAGTCGTCGTGCTGGTTCCCTTGCCGGCAGTGGTGGTCGTCGCACCCTTACCGGCTGTAGTAGTCGCGCCTTTATTTGCGGTGGTCGTCGAGCCCTTATTCGCGGTGGTTGTGGTGCCCTTGTTGGCCGTGGTAGTCGTTCCCTTATTAGCGGTGGTCGTTGTGCCCTTATTCGCTGTAGTCGTCGTGCCCTTGTTGGCCGTAGTAGTTGTGCCCTTATTGGCGGTAGTCGTCCCCTTGTTGGCGGTAGTCGTGCCTCTGTTGGCAGTGGTCGCACCGCCTCCTCCGGCCTTGGCGCCGCCGCCTCCACTCGGATGTGAAGCAGGGGCCGACGGATGGGCTGCGGGAGCAGCCTTTGGAGCCGACCCTCCCCCACCTTTGTTCTTCTGCCCCCAAGCCAAGCTGGGGACAGTGATCAGGCTCAGTATTAAGAGCCACTTTGCCACGACGCTGACGATGGGCCGAGTCGAATTCATCTTAACTCTCCTCTTAACGTGAAATGCTCTGAGATTCCGTCTCTGACTCTACTGCCAAGCACGTGCGATCCCTGAAAATTCCCCGACGCCTGCCGGACTCGGGCGTCCGCTGCCGCCGCGATGACTTCGGTCAGTTTAAAAGCTATCGGTCGCTTTCGATAAACGCTGCAAAGGATTGCGCCAGCACCGTCCGGAAGGATTGAATTCTGCAAAGAGAACAATAGGCTGGTTCCGCATGACCTCCGCGCCGGATCGCCCCGAAGCGGCCCTCCCATTCACATTGCGCAAAAGCATCCGAAAAAACGTCACGCCAAGGAAAGATTTCCGCTTCACCCGCCGATTCACGGTAGCCGTTGGACCACGAGCCGCAAATCACGCATATCCGCGGCAGGCGCCTCCAGGGTGGCGGCTTCCGGCCGGATTAGAAGCTATGGTGGAAGAACATAGGCCCGCTGAGCGGCGCTGTCAAGCTCGGAAAATTGTGGGGCAACCAGCAAGGCAGGGTCTTTCGCCTGCCGATGCCATCAAACAGCTTCGCGCCATAAACCCGTTCAGCATGCCCTTTCACTCTGGCACAAATGTCGTAGAATGGCGGCAGCTTTCGGGCTTTCTCCACCAACCGCTTTTGAATCGGCAGAGGCCAAATGACCGACGACGTCACTGGCGCACGTAAAGGCGACTACCTGATCCTCGGCACTCTCGGAGCCGGAGGAATGGGCAAGGTCTACAAAGTTCGCAATACGCTTTCCGACCGCGTGGAAGCCATGAAAGTTTTGTTGCCCGATCTTTCCGAGCAGCAGGAACTGGCGGATCGTTTCTTGCGCGAAATAAAAGTTCTGGCCAGCCTGCATCATCCCAATATCGCCGAATTGCGCACTGCTCTTACGATCGGCAATCAACTCGTGATGATTATGGAGTACGTGGAAGGCACCACCCTGGCTTCCCGCCTGCAACAAGGTGACATGCGTTACGCGGACGCACTCGCGTGCTTCGATCAAGTGCTTTCCGCGCTCTCTTGCGCGCACTCACAACGCATCGTGCATCGCGACATCAAGCCCGCCAACATCATGCTCGCGCCCTACGGCATCGTTAAGTTGATGGACTTCGGCATCGCACGTTCCGGCAACGATATGGGCCTCACCATGACCGGCACGACGCTGGGTTCGGTCGCATACATGTCGCCTGAACAAGTTCGCTGCGAACCGCTCGATGGACGCTCAGACCTTTACTCCGTCGGCGTCTCGTTGTACGAAACCATCACCGGGCAGCGCCCTTACGTGAGCGACAACAACTTCGAAGTGATGCAAGCGCATCTGCAGGTGCCGCCGACGCCGCCGATAGACTTGAAGCCCGATATTCCGCCCGGATTGAATCAATTGATCCTGATGGCGATGGCTAAGAATCCGGCGCAACGATTCCAGACTGCCGATGCGATGCGCGGTGCGCTGCGCAGCGTAGCTCCGGTTCTGGGTGAACCGACTCCGTTCGCGCCGGAGATTCCGGAGTCAACGCTCGACATGTCGGCGCAGCAAACGCCGTACCCCGCGAGGCCCAGCACGCCCCGTTCGGTCACCGCGCGGCCCGTGGCGCAGCAGCCGGTCACAGCGCGGCCCGTTACTGCACGCCCTGTTACGGCTCGTCCGGTCACCGCGCAGCCTGCCTCGGCGCCGCCGATCACGCCCAATCCTTCATCGGGGCCGCTTGCGCCGACGATTCCGCTTTCCGGCTCAGCGCAGCAATATCCGCCGCCGCAGGTTCCGGCGGCAGCCGTGGTGGTGGCAGCCCCACCCGCGCAAGCGAGCGCCGGGAATCGCCGCCTACTCTACATCGCTCTCAGCGCAGTGGCCGTGCTCGTGGTCTTGGTTGCTGCGGGGTTCGGCGCGAAGCGTTGGTTGGATACGCGCACGACCGAGAACTCCGCCCGTGCGCCTGCGGACAATACGACTGCTACCGCACCAGCGCCCGCCGCTACGACGCCGGCTGCGGATGTGCCCGCGACGCCGGTGATGCCTGCGATGCAAACTGTCCCCGTGTCAGATGCGGCTCCTAGCAAGCCCACTACAGTTGCGAGCGTGAAGCCGCGCACTACCGCGCCAGCGATCGTGCGGAATCCCTCTCCACCGCAACAGGACACGCCGCAGCCGGTTGTGCAGCAGCCCGCTGCACCGCAACCGCAGCCGAGCGTGGTACAGGAAGCAACTACAGCCGCGCCGCCGGATCATCGCGCAGCAGAACAATCGACGCGGAAGACCGTGGCGTCCCTCGCACAACTGGCGGCGTTGGAGCACGAGGAGTTCGATGAGCTCGAGGCGCGCGATAACAAGGTGAACGCGCGGGTCGCGGCATTGCCGCAGCAGCCTGGCGCTGACGTCGCCGCATCGCAGCAGAGCGCGCGCAATGAACTGGCGCTAGCGCAACGCGCGCTGCAGCATGGCGACGTGCAAAACGCGCAGAAATACATGGAGCAGGCAGATGCGGAAATAACCAAGGTCGAGAAGCTTCTCGGGCACTAAGCTCGCCGCTACGAAATGCGTGGCTACTCTTTCGAAACGTTGACGAAATACAGGTCCGTGGCCACATCGAATTCGTTTTTCTTCAGTTGAGTCTTCATCGTCTGCCAGTACGTGGTCGGCTGAATAATTTGCCAGTCGGTTTTTTTGCCTACGCGGATGGGCATGGCGAAATCGGGTTCGTCCGCTAGCCAGCGATAATCCACCGTGCCCTCCGCTTCATTGAATTTCAGCTCGAGGGTAGGAATCGCGGTGTGGCGCAGGTACTGATCGAAGAGCGGCGTGAGATTCATGCCAGTCTGCTGGTTAAAATACGCGACGACATCCTCGGTCATGATGTTCTGATATTTGAAATGCTGGTAAAAATCGTGGATCAGCGCAAACCAGCGCGCATCATCGTTCATCACGCTGCGCAGCGTGTTCAGAAATAACGCGCCCTTGAAATACATATCCTGCGGCGGGGTGGCGGCGATGCCGCGTTCGGCAATGATCGGCTCGCGATTCTGTACTTTGGGTTTGTAACCATTGACGTACTTGATCGCGTCTTCGTGCCCGAAAGTGTATTCGACGTAGAGAACTTCCAGATAAGTAGTCCAGCCCTCGTGGATCCACATGTCCGAGCGGTCGGCAGCTGAAACGCTATTGCCGAACCACTCGTGGCCGCTTTCGTGAATGATGATGAAATCAAATTTCGGGCTGACCCCCACGCCCGTCCAATCGCGTCCCAGGTAGCCGTTGGTGAAATGATTGCCGTAGGTGACTGCGCTCTGATGTTCCATCCCGGAGTAAGGCACTTCGACGAGCTTGTAGCCGTCCTTCTGGAAAGGATACTCGCCGAAATAATGTCGGTAGGCCTCGATCATTCCTTTGGCCTGCGCGAATTGCTTTTTGGCTTTGTCCAGATCTTCGGGCAGAACGTAAAAATCGAGCGGCAGGTCGCCGAGCTGATCGGAAAAATGCACGTAGTTGCCGATGTTCAGCGAAACGTCGTAATTGTTGATGGGATAGTGCACCAGCCAATCCCAGCGCGTGTAACCGTCGCCCAGGTCGGTCTTGCCCACGAATTTTCCGTTGGAAACGTCGACGAGCCCGTTTGGAATCGCGACGCTGATCTGCATGTTCTCGACTTCATCGCGCCATTGATCTTTGTTGGGCCACCAGACGCTGGCGCCGATGTCCTCGCATGCGGTGTAAATCCACGGATGCCCGGCGGGATCTTTGCCAAACGTGAAACCACCGAAGCGAGCGGTCTGAAGTGGATGCCCGGAATAATAAAAATCAATCGTGTATTCCTGCCCGGCGTGCAGCGTTTCCGGAAAGTCCACGAAGACGGCGCCGGAATCGCGCACGTCTGTGAGCTGGGTCGTGCCTAACAGGATTTTGTCCACTGCAAGCGCGGGATGCAGGTCGAGCTGGATGCGCGAGCTGTCGGCCAGCATTTTAAAGCGAATGGAATTCTTGCCGCTGATGGTCTGCTTCTCTGGATCGACGCGGATATCGAGGTGATAGGAAAGCAGATCGTTGTTAACACGGTACGGACCGTACGCACCGCGCAAAATGCTCGCGCGCGTGGGAGCGGCCGGCGCTGGCGGTGTTGCGGGCGCCGCCGGAGGCTGTTGCGACGCCGAAGCAGCAGCTTGCGGGTTCGCTTGAGCCGAAACGCCAGCAGCTACAAACATCAGAAACACAGCGAGTTGCGCGAAGCGTTTGCCGAAATTCGAGCCCGTCATACCTTGAATTCTCCCGAAGGCGAAAGCGCCGAGTGCCGCCGAAAAAGTAACACGAGGAGAACGGCGGCGCCAGCGGGCCGGGATTCCGCGAACCAGGATTGATGGCGTGCGAATCGTGAATCGGCGTGAGGTGGAGGCGCGGAGGCGCAAAAACGAGACAAAAACTAGCGATTGATTTGGGGCGCTGGTGATAATTTCAATGGGTTGGGATGGCTTTCGATTATGTTTCGCTAGCGATTGATTACGGCTGGAACGGGTAACATGCGGCGATTGAGGTGCGCCGGTGGGTGAGGGAGCAAGGTTTGAGGCGAGGGTCTGCAGCGGGCAGGCTCGTGGGCAAGATGAGTGACGCAATCGTGATTGAGATTTCATATTTTGGTTTCCGTTTGAACTTAGCATGCAGCGCAGTGGAAAGCAGCTGTGCGCGCGAACAGACGCGGTACAGAATTGGTACAGAACTAGTGTGCCGTCCCGTAAATTCGTTCGCATAGTCGTTCGATTTTAGCCAAGATCGAATCCGCTGTGGCGGTCCAGACGAAAGGCTGCGCGTGGCGGTTGGAATTCGTGGCGTAGTGATCGATTTTCTCGACCAAGTCTTTCACGCTGCTGAAGGTTCCCCGGCGAATGGCTTGTTGCGTAATGCGGTTGAACCAGATCTCCACCTGATTGAGCCAGGAGGCATACGTCGGAGTGAAGTGTACGTGGAACCGTGGCCGTGTGGCGAACCAACGTCTGACTCGCAGATGTTTGTGGGTGGCGTAATTGTCCACGATGATGTGCACTTCTAAGTTCTTCGGAACGTTCTTTTCAATCTCCCGGAGAAAACTCAGATATTCCTGATGCCTGTGGCGCTGTCGACATTTCGTGAGCACTTTGCCGTTTGCCGTGTCCAGTGCGGCAAACAGCGTGGTGGTTCCGTGACGCCGGTAATCGTGAGTCACTCCTTCGACATAGCCCAATCCCAGCGGCAACATCGGTTGGGTGCGTTCCAATGCTTGAATTCCGCTCTTCTCATCCACGCACAAAACCACAGCATTTTCAGGGGGATTCAAATACAGCCCTACAATATCCCGTACTTTTTCTACAAAAAATGGATCGTTCGAAAGCTTGAAATGTTTTTGTCGATGCGGCTGTAAGCCAAACGCCTGCCAGATGCGGTGCACTGTCGATTTCGATACTCCGGTCTCGTCGGCAATCTGACGGATACTCCAGTGCGTTCCGGCTTTGGGTTTCGACTTCAGCGTCTTGCGAACGAGTTGAGCAACTCGCTCGTCGCTAATCGGACGGGGACGGCCTGGGCGTAACTCCTCGTAGAGTCCTGACACGCCCCGTGCCAGGAACCGTCGTCGCCACAGGCCTACCGTGTTCCTGCTGGTCTCCAGTTGCGGAGCAATCTCTCGGTCGTTTTTCCCAGACGCGCTCAATAAAATAATCTTGGCTCGACGCACGAGGCCGGCCGGAAGAGAACGTGAGTTGGCCAAGCTTTCCAACTGTTCGCGCAGCTCCGAATCCAAAACCAAAGCCGATTTGGGTCGTCCCATCGCCATAGGCACCTCCATTGTGCACAGGAGATGCCCATATTCCCAGCAATACTATGACCAGTTATTTATGGGACATAACACTAGTACCACCTGGTCAAAATCGGTCATGGACCTGTACGTCGCAGGCGCCAGGCCCCCGATCATTGCACTCTATGACCATGGTGGTATCTGGGGGGACGACATGAACACCATGGCAGCAGGATCATTCAAGGCGAAGTGTTCGGCGGTGATGGACAAGGTGCAGGCCAAGCGCGAGACGGTGGTGATTACCAAGCGCAGCAAGCCGGTGGTTAAGCTCGTGCCGGTGAACACGGAAACGGACGAAATCTATAACTTTATGGCAGGCAAGGGCGCCATCACAGGAGACGTGGTTTCGCCGGCGATTTCCGCGGAAGAGTGGGGCGACCTGAAATGATTCTGGTGGATACTCACGTGGTAGTCTCTGCTGGCGTTTGACCAGAAGCAGATTTCTGCGCGGGCCAAGGCCGCCATTGACGACGCGCGCAAGAATGCGAACGGCTTGGCGATTTGCGATATCAGCTTGCTCGAATTAGCCACGCTGGCGAGCAAGGGTCGGATTCGACTCGACGTCAGTCTAGAATCGTTCCTGCAGGAGGTTGAGTCACGGTTCGTCATTGTGCCGACCAGCGGCAGGGCCTGCGTGCGCGCCATGGGGCTTGCCGCGAATTATCCCAAAGATCCCGCCGATCGGATTATTGGGGCTACCGCTCTGGTCGAGGGGCCATCGTTACTTACCGCCGACCGTGCGATCCGCCGTGCGAGAACCGTGCCGACGATTTGGTGAGGACGCTAATTCTGACCTAATCGAATGCCGAAAAAGCCGCGAGACCTTTGTCATGGCGGTCTGCAAATTTGCATCAGCGATTGCCCCGTCATCGGTGGCGCGCTGAAGTCCGCCGCCACGAAGGCGACGTCAAAACCCACGTCACGGCTGCCCGGTCCCGGGCGCTACAAAGTTAAATGCGAAGAGCCGGCGATCATTACCACCTGGGGTCTAGACCGATTGCATAATTAATTTCGTTGCGGCTATTGCTTCCTGCTTGGCGCTCGGCTACAACTGCTTCCGCGCCGTTGGGATTTCCCTGTAAATCGAGAAACGGAGTAAGGCGCGGACCCTGAAGCTGCCGAACAGTTGTGCGAAGAATCGCCAAGCAGAGTTCGTGGCGGAGCCGATGAGCCAACCTGACGAAACGCGGGCCGCGAATCTCAATCCATACCAGAGGGGCGCAGGCTGGCGCGGGGGACGATTTCACTTTCTTTATTCGGCGATCTTGGCGCTGCTGTGTCTGGCGCTGGCCACCCGGCTGCGGGCCGACACGATTTCCGGCACAGTGAAGGATCCCTCGGGAGCGGTGGTCGCAGGGGCGCGCATCGAAATCACGGGCGGCAATCTGACGCAGGCGATCGTGCTGACGTCCGATGAATCCGGCAAGTTTGTCGCGCCCAATCTGAATCCCGGAAATTATTCCGTAAAGGCGGCCAAGGACGGATTCGACGAGCTGGTCACGGCCGTGGAACTGAAAGGCACGGCCGAGCTCGCGCTGAGCCTGACGATCGCGGCGCAGAAGACCACCGTAAACGTCAGCGAGAAGAACTCGGCGTTTGCGAATTCCGATGCACTCTACCGCGAGTTACGCGACCTCGGCCTGGGCCAGACCTATCGCGTAGAAAATTTCACACTGACGATGGACGCTGGAACTTTCCAATTCAAATCCGGAACCATCACGTTTCTGGCCTTGGTAGACCGCTTGGAAACCGGCGCAATTTTCGTGGGCGAAGGACACTTCACGTTGCAGCCCACTGACGACATTAACAAGCGCGAGATGTTGCGCCGCAGCGGCGCGCCGAACGCTGAAGAAGAATTCAACGAAGCAGTCTTTCGTTTCACAGGCAACCAGTATGTGCGGTTCACAACGGCGCTCGGCGCAAGAACGGAAACGCCACCCGAAGCGGCTGCGGCGTTTGCGCGTTGGAAGGAGAAGGTGCGCCACCGGCACGAAATCCCCGAAGGATTTACGCAGGCAATACTGCAGAACGAAACGATTGATAACGTGGACGCGGACGTGCTCGCGGCGATTTACAACCCGAGGCATCCCATCTTTTTCAACGCTTACATGCACGGCTCTCCACACAAGGACCTCCGCTATTTCATTCGCCTGCGCGTGGGCGCCATTCCACAACTGGATTCTCCCGAGGAAGTGGCGCTGATCAATTGCAATGGCGCGGAAATGGACGACGGCGTGTGGTACTCCTCACACCTGCTAGCCGAGCTGAGGGAGCACATGGCGAATTCGCGGGAGGACAAGCGGCTATTCGCCACGCACCGCTACAACATTGAAACGGTAATCGCGAAGAACGATCACCTCTTCGGCAGCACCACCATCACGTTCGAACCGCTCGTGACCGGCGAACGCGTGATGAAATTCGGGCTGCTGCCCACGCTGCGCGTAACGCGCGTCACCGACCAGGGCGGCCAGGACCTGCATTTCGTCCAGGAGAACAGAAAGGACGACGGCTCGTTCTACGCCATCCTGAATGAAGCTCCGGCGATGGGGCAGGAACATGCGATCAGCGTCGAGTACGTTGGCGATAAAGTGTTGTTCAACGCCGGCAACGGGAGTTACTACGTCAGCGCGCGCGATTCCTGGTATCCGAACCTGAACGGTTTCGGCGAAAAGGCGCTGTACGACTTGACGTTCAAGGTGCCCCCCTCGAACGTGCTGATCAGCGTCGGCAAGCTGGAAGCTCAATCCAAGGAAGCGGGATTCACGGTCTCGCACTGGGTGACGCCCGTGCCGGTGGCGGTGGCGGGCTTCAACTACGGCCAGTACAAAAAACTCGATTACCCGGACAACATCACGCACTACAACCTCTCTGGATATTATTTGTCGGAGTTGCCGAGCAGCCTGCAGCCCTATTCGCACAGCGCCTTCCTAAGCGCGATGTCTCCGACCGCGATGACCAAGTACGCACTGGACCAGACGCGCGCGCAGATGCAGTTGTGTACCCTGTTTTTCGGCAAGGCGCCGTACGACAACGTGAACATCACGGAGCAGCCGAATTTCAACTTCGGGCAATCGTGGCCCGGCCTGGTGTATTTGCCGATTTCCGCGTACATCGATTCGACGCAGAGGTGGATGCTGTTCGGGCAGATCGATACGAAATTCACAGGATTTGTGCAGGAAGTGACGCCGCACGAGGTGGCGCACCAGTGGTTCGGGCACGGTGTGGGATGGGCTTCGTATCACGATCAGTGGCTCTCCGAAGGGTTCGCGGAATTTGCCGCGGGCTTATTTTTGCAGCAGGCTGTGGGCCCGAAGTGGCAGAAGGACTACATTGATTTCTGGGAGCGCCAGCGCGTGCGCATCTTGGAAAAAAATAATTTTGGCATTTCGCCGAACGATGCCGGACCGCTGTGGCTGGGAGAGCGGCTGGTTTCTCCGCGCTCGCCCCAGGCGTATCAGGGCGTCACTTATTCCAAGGGCGCCTACGTGTTGCTGATGCTGCGGTCACTGATGTACGACGATCACGCAACCGGTGACAAACACGAGCAAGCCTTCATAGATATGATGCACGACTTCATGGACAGCCACCGCGACGCGCCGGCTTCGACCGAATCGTTCAAGGCCATCGTCGAAAAACACATGACCAAGCAGATGGACATACAGCAGAATGGCCGGCTGGACTGGTTCTTCGACGAGTGGGTGTACGGCACGCAGGTGCCGCGCTACAACTTCAAATATGAATTCAAGCCGGGCGAGGGCGGTAAAATAAAAATCCACGCGGAGATTAGGCAGAGCGAAGTGGATGACCATTTCGCGATGTTCGTTCCGGTATTCGCGGATTTTGGAAACGGCATGGTGCGCCTGGGCGCGGTGGGGATTGCGGGAAACTCCACGCGGACCGTGGATTTCATTCTGGACCGCCAGCCCAAGAAAGTGGCGCTGAACTATTACAAGGATATTCTGGAACGGTAGGTTCGATTTTTTCGTGATGCTCTTGATGCCGTAGGCGAGCGCGCTACGGCATTGCTTGTGACCGCATACGGTGTTCCCCTGATAGCCCCCGCTGGTGGAATCGGCAATACTGCGCCCGCTTAAGGAGCTCGCGACGTGAAGATTTGCGTGTTGCGAGAGCGAGAATCTTTGCCGCGCGGGCCATGCGCCCCAAGAGAGGAACGAGATGCGAACGATCCTGTTGATAATTCTGGTCCTGCTGATTTTGGGTGCGTTGCCCACTTGGCCCTATAGCGCGGGCTGGGGCTACTACCCGAGCGGCGGATTGGGGTTGCTGTTGGTGATTTTATTGATTCTCGCAGTGCTGGGCAAATTGTGAGGCGTGAGCATGAAGCGTCCAACGGGTGAGACAGTCGTCGCGGTGCTGTCGTTTAGCGGAGCAATGATTCTCGCGCTGGGATCGTGCGGCTTTTTTGTGGTTGGAGTGATGGCCGCGACGGGAGACGAGCGAGGAGAGCCGGTTTCCGTGGCGATCGCGGGAATGGCGGTGGCCGCTGGATTCATGCTGCTGATTCTGGCGGGCGCTACCGGGTGGGTGGCGATGAACGTCGGGGAATTGCGTGATTGGATGCAGACGGTATCGATTCGAGCGTCGGCCGCGAGCGTCGAAGCTAGATTGCGTGGCGTTTTGACGGCGGCGCGGCGCTCGTCACTTGGTGAGTTTGTTTCCTCGCACTTAGGCCGCAGTCTCGAACATCACTCCTGACGGCGAGCGGCGAGCGCCGCCTTCTATTCTGCATCGCACGTTATTGTCGACGGGAAATTGCTACAGGATTCATCCGCCGCTAATGCGGACAGAGGGTCAGCGCTCGAAGAAGTGGCGCACCCGGAGGGATTTGAACCCCCAACCCTCGGTTCCGAAGACCGATGCTCTATCCAGTTGAGCTACGGGTGCGTTCATGGCGGCTCCCAGGTGACGCTTCTGGTTCGAAGCGTCGCCGCGGCGACCTCTATCCAGGCGAACTACGGGCGCGTGCCGTCATCTTATCAAAATTTTTAGGCGGCGAGGCGGGGACGACACTTCGTTTACCCGCGCTTCGTAACACCGGGGCGTCGAAGCATGAACCGCGGGAATTAGCTCTGCAAAGAAACCGCGGAAGAGAATTTCGTTGTGGGCGGCAGCGACTAGACCCGGTTACAGCCTTGCTTTCGCGAACGCGCGGCCGGATCCAGACTTCAGATATTTCTCAAACGAAAATGCGCGGGCTTCATCGGCAAATGCGATATAGGTCTTGAGGCGCCAGGGTCGATATTTGGCAGTATGGGTAACTTCGCCGGAATTGTGCTTCGAGAGTCTCGCTTTCAGATCATCAGTGATGCCCGTGTGGAAATGCTCCTCGTCCCCCGCGCTCTGCAGGATGTAAACATACTTCATGGAGCAGTCCGCCTCCGCAAAAGCTCCGGCGCGACAGCCTTCGTTTCCTATTGGTCTTACGCGCGCGATGTTTCGCAATTGGTGCATGGCTCGCCGAACCGAAGCGTGCGAAGCAGGCGAAGGCTGGTGGGCCTGGGTAGACTTGAACTACCGACCTCACCCTTATCAGGGGTGCGCTCTAGCCACCTGAGCTACAGGCCCAATTTACTGGCAGGGAATATCTTACGCGATTTGCGGCGTTCGTCAAATAAGCGCGCGGCGAGCGTTTCGCGACGGGCGGGAATTATTCGATCGGCGTACTCCCGCGAAATGGGCGGCGGCGTAGGCGGGATGGTCAAGTCCGAGCGCGAGTGGGAGTAGCCAAGGCCGCTCCAAATTGGGACCGGTAGCTAGCAGCTTTCCAAGCTTCGCGATCCTCCCACGCGCGCAGGAAACGCGGAAGCGTGCAGCCGGCAAGGAATGTGAGCCATACCGACGTGGCAATCCTAAGAAAACTGTAATCCCTCATCTGGAATTTGGGCTGTGAATTGCTCGTTCCAATTCGGACGCTTCCGGTCATGCGGAGCCCTAAAGTCCGCGCGTGGGAGAGAGCTCCGCAAAGACTGAGACTTCCCGGTGCGCACGCCCGACAACCTGAAGATCGCGATCTTGGCCGGCGGACTGGGCACGCGTCTTGCGGAAGAGACTGAGCTGAAGCCCAAACCGATGGTGGAAATCGGCGGCCTGCCAATTCTGTGGCACATCCTGAAGCACTACGCTTGCTACGGACACCGGGAATTTTTCATTGCGCTGGGCTACAAGGGCGACGAGATCAAACGCTATTTCCTGGATCGCGCCCGGTTGCGCGGCGATATGACGCTGCGGCCGGCGCGCGGCGAGCTGCAGCGTTGCGGTGGAGCGATCGAGGATTGGACGCTGCACTTGATTGATACCGGCCGGGACACGCTGACCGGTGGCAGAGTGAAGCGCCTGGAGCCAAAACTGCGCGGACAAACTTTTATGGTTACTTACGGTGACGGCGTGGCGGATGTGGACTTGCACGCGCTGCTGGATTTTCACAAGCGCGCTGGTCTGCTTGCGACGGTGACAGCCGTGCGTCCGCCGGCTCGATTTGGCGGACTGGTTTTTGACGGCGACCGCGTGGCCAAGTTCAGCGAAAAGCCGCAATCCGGCGAAGGCTGGATCAATGGCGGCTATCTGGTCTTCGAGCCTAAACTTTTCGATGAATTTTTGACCGCGGATTGCAGCCTCGAATCCGAAGTGCTGGAAAAACTCGCAGCCGTTGGACAACTGGCCGCTTTTCGGCACGAAGGAT
>Ga0187875_10001248_pt1 | contig 19867 bp, 20 predicted proteins | sample June2016WEW_17_1_2_FD_132978 | JGI IMG/M metagenome (GOLD analysis project Ga0187875, IMG submission 132978) | Peatland microbial communities from SPRUCE experiment site at the Marcell Experimental Forest, Minnesota, USA - June2016WEW_17_10 | ecosystem: Environmental > Terrestrial > Soil >... | reverse complement strand
CGTGACCAGCGAGCACAGCTTGGGGATCGGCTCGGTGAGACGCAGGCGCGACGAGACCCCCGCCGCGGCCTTTAAATAAGCGGGTTCCAGCGCCCAGTTGATGTCGATGGGATGGCCGAACTCCGGATACGCGGCGGTGATCCGCGCGAGGTCTCCGGCCAGCGCCCGCATCGCGGCCAGAGTCGTTTCGTACGACATCGTTTTCGACGGGAACGACCAGATGTTGCCCAGCGGCATCGACCCGAATCCCTTGGCCACGCGTCCGTCGCCGGTGCGGACCGAGCAATTCACGTTCAACACTGTGGCGCGGTCCACCACGTGGCCGCCGAATTTGATGGGGGTCCGGTATTTGTATTCCTCGTAGGAAATCGCGACGTGCTCGAGACGGATGTCGGTCTTGCGAACCGCCGCGGAGAGGATATTCCAGCGCGCCGGCGTGGCGGCAGCGGCAATGCCGGCCACCTTACACGCACTCTGTAACAGGCTGCGTCGTGTGGATAGGTCCATGAGTTGCTCCTCGTTATCAGGCTCGCCGGCTCGACGGCGCCGGCGCAGTGGGGCAATCCGCGGGCAGAGCGGGGCATGCTCCGCTTTGCCGACCGTCCCACCTTAACACTACGTCCAGCGCAGCGACCACGCGCGACGCCGGGCTGCCGTGCTTCCGCAACTACGGCGGGATGTTGGCCTGGAAGGCGATAATGAAGATTGCCGCGCGAAGAGTTGAGGTCCGCATGGGGCTGGCTGCGCGCGGCGATTCAGGATTTGAGAGATAGAGCATGAAAATCGCCTACCTGGACGCGTTCTCCGGCATTGCCGGAGACATGACCGTCGCGGCCCTGATCGACGCGGGCGCGCCCGCCGAAGCGCTGTTCGCAGGGCTCGACTCGCTGGGCACGGGGGCGCGCTACCACACGGAACGCGTGAAGCGCATGGGCATCGCGGCAACCCGGCTGGTCATCGAACACGACGAACAGAAGAAGCATCGCCACCTGCCGCATATCGTCAAGCTGATCGAAGCCTCCGCATTGCCGGAAGCCGCGAAGACGGATGCCGTCCGCGTCTTCACGGTGCTGGGCGAGGCCGAGGCACAGGTGCACGGCGTCCCCATCGAAAAGGTCCATTTTCACGAAGTCGGCGCGGTGGATTCGATCTGCGACATCGCCGGCGCGTGCTACGGTTTCAAACTGCTGGGTGTCGAACGGATCTACTGTTCCGCGATCAACACCGGCTCCGGCACGGTGGAGGCGGATCACGGCGTGATGCCCGTGCCGACGCCCGCGACAGCGCTTCTATTGAAGGACAAGCCGGTCTACGCGCGCGGCGCGGAGACGGAATTGACCACGCCCACGGGCGCGGCGATCGTGGCCGCGCTGGCCGCCGGGTTCGGCCCCATGCCGCCGCTGCGCATTGCGGCGCAGGGCTTCGGCGCGGGCACGAAGGATTTCCCCGGAATGGCGAACGTGCTGCGAGTGCTCATCGGCGAGGCGAGCGGGGCGGCGGAGTCGACGACCGTGTGTGTGCTGGAAGCCAACATCGACGACTGCTCTCCGCAGGTGCTGGGCTATGCCATGGAGCGCCTGTTCGAGGCGGGCGCGCTTGATGTCACGTTGACGCCGCTGGTGATGAAGAAGCAGCGTCCGGGCCAATTGTTGCGCGTGATCGCGACGCCGGAGAGCCGCGAGACGCTGGCGTCGATCGTCTTCAGAGAGACGACGACGCTGGGCCTGCGGATGCACGACGCCGAGCGGCGCGTGCAATGGCGCGAAATTCAAATCGTCGAGACGCCCTTCGGCCCGGTGCGCATGAAGGCCGGCGAGTACGGGGCGTCGCCCGAATACGACGACTGCCGCGAACTGGCGCTCAAGACGGGCGTGCCGTTGAAGGAGATCCTCGCCGTTGCGATATTGGCCTGGAAGGCCGGCGACAAAGGAAAGTGAGTTGTGAATGAGTGAGAAGTTTTACCTGACGACGCCGATCTATTACGTCAACGCAGCGCCGCACATCGGCCACACCTACACGACGTTCGCGGCCGACATGATCCGCACGTACAAGCGGATGACAGGCTACAACGCGGTGCTGACCACCGGCACTGACGAGCACGGGCAGAAGGTCGAGCGCGCGGCGACCAAGATGGGCAAAACGCCTCAGGAATACACGACCACGATCGCGGAGGAATTCCGCACGCAGTGGGAGAAGCTAGGGCTGGGCATCGATCGCTTCCTGCGCACCACCGATCCGCGGCAGGAGCAGGCCGTGGCCCTGCTGTATGCCGACTGCAAGAAAAACGGCTACATCTACAAGGGCAGCTACACCGGCCAGTACTGCATGTTCGACGAGCTTTATGTGAACGACGCCGAACCCGGCGATCCGTGCCCCGAGTGCGGCCGGCCGACGGAGACGGTAACGGAAGAAAATCTGTTCTTCCGGCTCTCGGCGTTTCAGGAGGTCCTGCTCGACCTGTACGAGAAGCAGCCCGATTTCATCCAACCCGAGATCCGCCGCAACGAAATCATTTCGTTCGTGAAGAAGGGTCTGAAGGACATTTCCATTTCGCGTACGACCATCAAGTGGGGCATCCCTGTGCCGGATGAACCGGGGCATGTCTTTTACGTCTGGTTCGACGCGCTGATGACGTATTGGACCGCGGTGGAGGGTGAAGGGCTGTGGCCGCCCGACCTGCACCTGGTGGGCAAAGAGATCATCCGTTTTCACGCGGTCTACTGGCCCGCGTTCCTCAAAGCCGCCGGATGGGAACTGCCCAAACGCATCTTCGCGCACGGCTGGCTGCTGTTCGACAACGACAAGATGTCGAAGTCGAAAGGCAACATCGTGCGGCCCGAGCCGATCCGCCAGGTGATGGGCGCAGACCCGCTGCGCTACTTCCTGTTCCGCGAGATTCCGTTTGGCGGCGATGGCAACTTCAGCTATGACGCACTGGTCGGGCGCTACAACTCGGACCTGGCGAATGGTCTGGGCAACCTATTGAGCCGCACGACGGCTCTCATTCGGCAGTCGCGCGCCGGAATAATCCCGGCGGCGGCGGGCGCGCCCGCGATCGCGGAGGAAGCCCGCAAGACGATCCGCGTCTTCCGCGAGTGCTTCGAGCGCTTCGAGTTCCATCGTGCGCTGGAGAGCGTCTGGGCGCTTCTGACGTTCGTGGACCGCGCGATCGTGCAGTATCAGCCCTGGACGCTGGGGAAGAAGAAGGATGAGGAGTCGCAGCGGCGGCTCGACGAAATCCTGTACTCTTCCGCCGAGACGCTGCGCATCGTTTCTGTTTTATTGAAACCCGTCCTGCCGGAGATCACCGATAAGATCTGGGCGCAACTGGGAATGACCGAAAAGCTCATCGACCAACGCATCGACACGCTCGATTGGGGCGGGCTGACGGCTGGGCAGGCCGTCGGCGAGGCCGCGCAAATTTTCCCGCGCCTTGATTTGAAGGAAACCGTGGACAAGATGAACGACCTCGAACAGGTGGAAGTCGCGCGCCAGAACGCGCTGCTCGGCAAGACCGCACCGGCTGCGGCGGAGGCTCCGGCCACGGAGCCCTGGGCGCCGCCCGCAGGCGTGCCGGCGCTGGCTCCCAGCATCACGATCGACGATTTCGCCAAGGTGGACTTGCGCGTCGCAGTCGTGCTGACCGCCGAGAAAGTGCAGGGCGCCGACAAACTGCTGAAGCTGACGATTGACGTCGCCGAGCGCGAGCCGCGGACCATTGTGGCCGGCATCGCCAAGGCTTACACGCAGGAGCAACTCATCGGCCGCAAAGTCGTCATCGTGGCGAATCTGCAACCGCGCAAGCTGCGGGGTATCGAAAGCAATGGGATGATCGTGGCCGCTTCGCTGGCCGACGGCGCGCCGGTGCTGGCCGCGTTCCTGGAAGACGTTCCGCCCGGCGCGCGTCTCAAATGACTCTGATCGACTCGCACTGCCATCTCGACGCCGCGGTGTTCGACGCGGACCGCGAGGCGGTGATTCGCCGCGCCCGCGATGCGGGCGTGGAATGCATGGTGGCCATCGGCAGCGGCGACGGGCCGCCCGACCTCGAGGCCGGCCTGCGGCTGGCGGCGGCCTACGACTTCATCTATGCGACGGCCGGCGTGCACCCGCACGACGCAAGCAAGGCCACGGAAGAAACCTGGAGCCGGTTGGCCGCATTGATGACGCGCGAGAAACTGGTGGCAATCGGGGAGATCGGACTCGACTACCATTACGATAATTCGCCGCGCGAGACCCAACGCGCCGTGTTTGCGCGTCAATTGGAAGTGGCCCGGGATGCCGGTCTGCCGATCGTAATCCACACCCGCGAGGCCTGGGCCGACACGATGTCGCTGCTCCATGCGCATTGGCCGGCGGATGGTCCGGGCGGAATCTTCCACTGTTTCTCCGAAGGCCCTGCCGAAGCGGAGGAGGCCCTGGGGCTCGGCTTCCTGCTCAGTTTTTCGGGCATCATCACGTTCCCCAAGGCCGACGACGTGCGCGCGGCCCTGCGCCAGACGCCTCTCGATCGGTTGCTGATTGAGACCGACGCGCCATACCTGGCGCCCGTTCCCTGGCGCGGCAAACGCAATGAGCCCGCGTATGTAATCGAAACGGCCAAGAAAGTCGCTGAAATAAAGGGGCTTCCGTTGGAGGAGGTCGCCGCGGCGACAAGCTCCAACTGGAAACGTCTGTGTTTGCAGGAGACGGGGCAAGACCGTTAGACTGGACACATTCGATGGCCCTCGGCAAACTGGGTACCGCTTTGACAGCCGGCGAGATTCTCGGCCTCGTCTCGGGCGATCTCGAGAAGATGGAGTCGGAGCTGCGCCTGGAGTCGGTGGGCAACATCGAAGCCGTCTCACTCATCGCGCGCCATCTGCAAGGCAACGGCGGGAAACGCCTGCGGCCGATTCTGCTGCTGGTCTCCTGCCGTCTGTACCAGGAACCGAACGCCGCCGCCATCCGGCTGGCCTCCGTGGTGGAACTGATCCACACCGCGACGCTGGTTCACGACGACGTCATCGATGAGGCCAAAACCCGCCGCGGCCAGCCCGCGGCCAACGTGATCTGGGGCAACGCGCCGTCGGTTCTGGCCGGCGACTGGCTCTACATGCAGGCCTTCCACAGCGCGCTCAAGCTGCGCAGCTTCGAGATCCTGGACCTGCTCATCACACTGACCCAGCAGATGGTGGATGGAGAACTGCTCCAACTCGGATGGATCGGCAAAATCGGCGTCACCGAGGCCGATTCGATGGAACTCATCGACCGCAAAACGGCCAGCCTGTTCTCCGCCTGCACGCGGCTCGGCGCGGTCGCCGGAGGCGCGAGCGAGCCCGATCAGTTGCGGCTGGGAGATTTCGGCTGGAACCTGGGCATGGCGTTCCAACTGGTTGACGACATGCTGGACTTCACCTCGCGCGAATCGGTCCTGGGCAAGCCCGTGGGCAACGATCTGCGCGAAGGCAAAGTGACTCTGCCGCTGATCTACGCTTTGGAGAAGGCCACCCCCGAGGAGCGGCAACTGGTGGAGCGCGTGCTGGCCGATTCGAGCTATGAGCATGTGCCCTTCGCCTCGATTCGCCAGCTCATCGACCGCTATCAGGGCATCGAGCGAACGCGCGAGCGCGCCCGCGAATTCACCGAGAAAGCGCGCGCTTTGCTCGCCGGATTACCCGATTCCCCCGCGCAACGGGCGCTCTTCGCCGCCACCGATCTCGTCACCGGCCGCGACCGGTAGAGACACGGTGTCACGCAATACGCGGATCCAACCTGCCATTTGAGGAAATTGTGCCGCAGTTCGAGCCCGGCTCGGCGACCAGCATTCTCAAACAAGACAAACTCGCCCGCCAGAAACACGTCGGGGCCGCCCGGATGGACGGCCCCGCGACAAACATCCGCGCTGGCGGCCTTTATACGTGAATCGTTTCCTGGCCCTTGTTCCAGTTGCAGGGGCACAGCTCGTCGGTCTGCAGCGCGTCGAGCACCCGCAGAACCTCCTGCGTGTTGCGGCCGACCGAGAGGTCCGTCACCATCACGAAGCGGATGACGCCCTCCTGGTCCACGATGAACACCGCGCGCTGCGACACGCCGGCGGCCGGATCGAGAATGCCCAGCGCCGCGCTCAGTTCGTGCTTGATGTCGGCCAGCATCGGAATCGGCAGATCTTTCAGATCGGGGTGATGCTCGCGCCACGCCAGGTGCACGAACTCGCTGTCCACACTCGCGCCAAGCAGGACCGCGTCCCGGTCGGCGAAATCGCCGTTCAATTTGCCGAAAGCCGCGATCTCGGTCGGGCACACGAAGGTGAAATCCTTCGGCCAGAAAAAAACGACTAGCCATTTGCCGGCGAAATCTTTGTTGGTCAGCGTCTTGAACGCGTTCTTGCGGTCCAGGCTGACGGTTGCGGTCAGGTTGAATTCAGGGAACTTCTGTCCAACTCCAAGCATGCGTTGCTCCTTCTCAATTATCAGGACTGATCAGTTTGGGCCGCGCAACTCGCGCACAACCCATAGAGTTCTACCGCGCAGCGCTGTAGAACGAAACCCTCCGGCAGCGGGCGCCGCAGGCGGGTAGGCTCCAGGTCATCCGCACAAAGATCAGACACGCTGCGGCATCCGGTGCAGATCAAATGATGATGCTCCATCGTGTTGGCGTCCACCCGCAGTGAGCCGTGCATCGGACTCGCCTCCCGCAGCAGTCCCGTGTCCAGAAACGTCTTCAGATTCTTGTACACGGTCCCCAGCGAGATGGACGGGATCTCGGCCTTCACTCTCTCATAGATGGCTTCGGGCGCCGGATGATTCCGCATTGCGCACACCGCCCTATAAATCACCTCGCGCTGATGCGTGAGCGCCAGTCCCGCCGCCCGGCAGCGGTCGCGGAACGCCCGCAGTTCCACTTCCGAAAGTTGTCCAGCCGCAGTAGCCATCGATAATCATTATTAAACAGTAGTTATTCTCATTTGTCAACGCGCGATCTCGCAACCGGCCTGTTCCTATGCCCCGGGCCTTCGGCCGGGGCTATACTGAGAGGCACGGGTCCATACTGGAATTAAAGGTGAAGCCATGAAGCACTACGCGCGGTTCGCGATTCTAATCGTCGTGATCCTCGGAATTCTCGGCTGGCTCGCGGCCAGCGGGATCAACGAGTCCAAGACGTATTACAAGACGATTTCCGAGCTGCGAACCCTGCCGCCCGCGGACCAGGGCAAACGCATGCGCGTCACAGGCAACGTGGTCGCGGGCAGCATCCAGCGCGCCGGCACGGCGGTCCGCTTCACCATCTGCGAGCAGCCCAGCGCCCAGACGCTGCAGGTCATCTACACCGGCAAGGATCCGCTGCCGGATACCTTCCGCGACAGCGCGCAGGCGATGGCCGATGGAAAGATGCAGCCCGACGGCACCTTCCACGCCAATTCCATCGCCGCCAAGTGCCCATCGAAATACGAGGCCGCGACCGGCGCGCGCGCCCCGGTGCAAAAATCGATCAACGGCAAACCCTCGTCGATCTGATAGCCGAATCGTGAGTTCCTTTCGGAGCGAGACATGGAAGTTCTGGGCGCATTAGCCATCCTCTTCGCCTTCTGCCTGTCGGTGTATGCCTTCATCGGCTCGGTGGTTGGCGCCCTGCGGCAACGTCCTTACTTGCAGAAGAGCGCCGAACGCGCCGTGCTGGGCGTCTTCGCGCTGGTTACCGCGGCCAGCGCCGTGCTCGTGTACTCGCTGCTGGTGAGCGATTTCCGCCTGGCCTACGTCACGGCGCACTCCAACCGCGCCATGGAGGCGCAATACAAGCTCGGCGCGTGGTGGGGCGGCCAGGAGGGCTCGCTGCTGCTCTGGAGCTGGCTGCTGAGCCTGTACTCGGCCGTCGTCGTCTGGACCAACCGCAGCCGCCATCGCGAGATGATGTCTTGGGTCGTCGCCACGCTCCAGTTCACCCAGATCTTCTTCCTCACTCTGAACGTGTTCGTCGAGCCGCCCTTCCGCGTGCTCGCCGTCGGCCGTGGCGTTCAGGCGATGCAGGACGGCCAGGGCCTGAACCCGCTGCTGCAGTATTGGGCGATGGTGATCCACCCGCCGATGCTATATCTCGGCTACGTCGGCTTCATCGTACCCTTCGCCTTCGCCATGGGCTCGCTGATCACCCGCCAGCGCGGCGATGCGTGGATCCACACCACGCGCCGCTGGTCGCTGATCACCTGGGGCTTCCAGAGCGCCGGCATCATCCTGGGCGCCGGTTGGGCCTATGCCGTGCTCGGCTGGGGCGGCTATTGGGGCTGGGACCCGGTGGAGAACGCCTCGCTACTCCCTTGGATTACCGCCACCGCGTTCCTGCACTCGGTGATGATGCAGGAGAAGAAGGGCATGATGAAGGTCTGGAACATGGTCCTCATCTCCGCCACCTTCTTCCTGTGCATCTTCGGCACTTTTCTCACGCGCTCCGGCTTCGTCAGCTCGGTGCACGCCTTCGCCGAATCCTCCATCGGATTCTGGTTCCTCGGCTTTCTGACGATCGGCATCGCCCTCACCGCGTACCTGATCCTCAGCCGGCTCGATTACCTCAAGAGCGACACGCATCTCGAAAGCGTGCTGTCGCGCGAGTCCAGCTTCCTGTTCAATAACCTGCTCCTGCTCGCCAGTGCTTTCGCCGTCCTGTGGGGCACGCTGTTTCCGCGCATCAGCGAGATGCTGACGGGCGAAAAGATCACCGTCGGCGCGCCTTTCTTCAACAAGGTCGAGGTGCCGATCGGGCTCTTTCTGATGCTGTTGACGGGCATCGGCCCGCTCATTGCATGGCGCCGCTCCTCCTGGGAGAGCCTGAAGCGCGCCTTCCGCTGGCCGGCGCTGGCGATGGCTTTGACCATGGTCGCGCTCGCCGCGGCGGGCGTCCGGCACTACTATGCGTTGATGAGCTTCGGGCTGTGCGCGTTCGTCACGACGACCATTGCGATGGAGTTCGTGAAAGGCTCCCGCGCCATCGCCTCGCGCATGCAGATCAATCTGGTCCGCGCCGCTTTCGAGCTGACGCACCGCAACACGCGGCGCTACGGCGGCTATCTCGTCCACATGGGCATCGTGCTGATGTTTATCGGTTTCACCGGAGCCGCATTCAACCAGGACACCACGCGCGAGGTGAAGGTCGGCGACCGTTTCCCGATCGGCCACTATGAGCTGCAGGTGAAGGAAGTCACCGACGGCGACACCGGCAACTACTCCTGGCAGCGCGCGGTGATCGCGGCCTTCAAGGACGGCGACTATCTCGGCGATCTCACGCCGGAGCGCCGCGTCTACGCCGCCTCGCGCCAACCCACCTCGGAGGTCGCCATCCGCCGGCGGCTCAACGAGGACCTCTACATCAATTTCGCCGGCATGAGCGAGACCACGGCCGGACAGGCCATCGTTCAGGTCTACGTCAACCCGCTGGTCTCCTGGATCTGGATCGGCTTCTGGGTGCTGCTGTTCGGCACTCTCGTGTGCCTGGTGCCGGGCAAAGTGAAACTGGCCTATGCTCGTACCGGGGTGGTCGGTGTTTATGCCAAACAGTCTGCCGTTCAGAAGTAGCCTCGCCCTGGCGGCGCTCCTGTCCGCCGCGCTGCTCACCGGCAGCGTGCCGCTCGCCAATCCGCACGTCCGCGCTCTCGGCAGTATGCTCATGTGCCAATGCGGCTGTGGCGCCAGCATCTCGGAATGCAACATGCAGAACTGCCATTCCTCCGGACCGGTGCGCGCAGAACTGTTGAAGATGGTCGAGGCCGGCATGAGCGACGAGCAGATTCTGGCGACGTTTGAACGCGAGTATGGCAAGGTCATCCTGCGCCAACCTCCGGCTAAGGGTTTCTATCTCATCAGTTGGATCATGCCCTTCGCCGGTCTCGGCGCCGGCCTCGCGCTGCTGTGGCTGATCCTGCGGCGCTATCTCGGCCCGCGCCCCGCCGCGGCCACCGCATCGGCCGCCGCCGCGCCGGATAGCCCCGATCTGGCGCGTTACCGGGAACGGATTGAAAAAGACATGGCCGACACGGACCCGGACTCGAAGTAATATCATTTTGAAGAAGTAGATGTTCCTCGCCTCCTCTATCGCTCTCTTTGCGCTTGTGCTGCTGCTGGTCTTCTGGATCCGTCCATCGGATCTGGCTGCGAGCCCGCCGCCCAATCCGGCCGCGTACCTCGAGGAGCGCAAGGCCGCCATCTACGAAAACCTCCGCGACCTGACCTTCGAGTTTCGTTTGGGCAAGCTCTCCGACTCGGACTACGAGAAGAGCAAGCTCGGCTTGCAAGAGGAACTGGCTCGGGTCATGGCTGAAATTGACGCACTCACCGGCGCTGCGCCCGCGCCCGCTACTGCGCGCATCCCTGTGCCGGCAGCCAAGACGTCCGCGCCCGAGCCGGCACGGAAAAAGGTCAATCCGCTGGTTTGCCCGCATTGCAGTACGCGCTTCAACAAGCCCATGAAATTCTGCGGCGAATGCGGCAAACCGATGGACTTGGGGCTAGCCCCGGAGGCCCACGCCTGATGCCGTTTAACCGCCTTTTCGAACTTCTCCATTCCAAAGTCGGGCGCGCCAATGCCGCCGCTTTGGCGCTGCTGTTCGCCGCATCGCTACCCGTTCTGGCCGTCGACGGCACGGTCATCAATAAGACCACCGGCAAGCCCGCCGCCGGCGTCACCGTCCGTCTGACCGGGCTGGGGCAGGAAGGCATGCGCCCCATTGGCCGCACCGAAACCGCCGCCGACGGCAGCTTCCGTTTCGACAACGCCGGCCAGGGGATGTTCCTGGTCCAGGCCAACTGGCAGGGCGTTCAGTATAGCCAGAACCTCCCGCCCAATGCGCCCAAGAGCGGCGTGGAGATGGTCGTCTACGACGTCCGGCCAAAGCTCGAAGCAGCCAAGGTAACGCAGCACATTGTCTTTCTCGAAAGCGACGGGCAGCAGTTGGTCGAGAGCGAAATGATCATTTATCGCAACGACTCGTTGCTGACCTGGTACGACGCCAAGACCGGCACCGCGCGCTTTTTCCTGCCCGCGGGCGTGGAGCCCGGCCAGGTCAAGGCGCACGTCACCGCGCCCGGCGGCATGCCGCTGGAGCGCGAGCTGACTCCCGCCCGCGAGAAGGGCGTTTACTCGGTCGATTACCCCGTCAAACCGGGCGAGTCCCGCTTCGAGATCTCTTACGTCGCGCCGAAAACGGCCGAGTTCGCCAGCCGCATCCTGGACACGGGCGCGCCCGTGCGCCTCGTGCTGCCCGCGGGCATGGAGGCCTCGGGCGACGGCATCCAGCCGCTCGGCAAGGAGCCGCAAACCGGCTTCCTCATCTACGACATCAAACAACCTTCCTTCAAGGTCGCCGTCACCGGCTCCGGCAGTTTGCGCGCCGCCGCGAGCCAGCCGCAGGACCAGGCCGAAGACGATGGCCCGACCATCGAGACCATTCTGCCGCCGGGCTACGAACGCAATTTCTACAAGGTCCTGGCGCTGTCGCTGGCCATCCTGGCCTGCGGCTTCGCGGCCATGTATCTGAAAGGCGGAAAGGGGAGCAGCCGCAAGGCATGAAGGCGCTGGCCGTCGACGCGGTCTGGAAGTATTACGGCGATTACCCGGCGCTGCGCGACATCAGTTTCGATGCCGACGCCGGCCAGTGCGTCGCGCTGCTCGGCCGCAACGGCGCCGGAAAAACCACGCTGCTGCGCATCCTGGCCGGCCTCTCCCGCCCCACCAGAGGCCGCGTCCAGCTCTTCGGCAAGGACCACAACGACCGCGCCTCGCGTTCCCTCACCGGCATCATTGGCCACGGCATCGCGATCTACGATGAGCTCTCCGCTTACGAAAACCTGAGGCTCTACGCCGCGCTTTACGCCTTGCCCGACCCGCACCGCTCGGCGCTGGAGTGGCTCGAGCGCACGGCCCTCGATCGCGTCAAGGACAGCCCGGTGCGCGAGTTCTCGCGCGGCATGCGCCAGCGCCTCGCCGTCGCCCGCGCCTTCCTGCATAACCCCAGATTGCTGCTGCTCGACGAGCCCTTCACGTCTCTCGACGACCGCGCCATCGCCCTTCTGCAGGGCCTTGTGCGCGACGCGCTGAACTCCGGCGGCACCGTGGTCATGTCGACCCATCAGCTCCGCGAAGCCATGGATCTCGCCTCGCACGTCGTGCTGTTGAACCGCGGCCGCATGGCCCATCGCGGCGAGCGCACGCCCGAAATGCTCGCCGACACGGGCTGGCTGTACCGCACCTACGGGGAAGCATCGTGAAGTTCCTGCGCCAGATGCTGACCATCGCCGTTAAGGACCTGCGCAGCGAGCTGCGCACCAAGGAGGCGCTCAACGCCTCGCTCTCCTTCGCCCTCGTCATCCTGCTGCTGTTCAGCTTCGCCTTCGATCCTACGTCCGACATGACGCGCGAGATCAGTGGCGGCCTGCTGTGGCTGGTATTCGCCTTCGCCGGCGTCCTCCTGTTGAACCGCAGTTTCGCCCGCGAGCTACCCAACGATTGTCTCGACGCGCTCATCGCCTCGCCTCTGCCCGGTGCGGCACTGCTGCTCGGCAAGGTCCTCGCTAACTACGTTCTGCTGCTGGGCATCGAATGCGTCTGCCTGCCCGTCTTCGGCATCTTTTATAACGTGCGCTGGACGCTCCAGCCGGCCTGGCTCGCGCTGGTCCTGTTGCTGGGAACTTGGGGCATGACGGTCGTCGGCACGGTTTTTTCGGCGCTCACCGTCAACATGCGTCTGCGCGAGCTCATGCTGCCGATGCTGGTTTATCCGGTCCTGATCCCGTGTCTGATGGCGTCGATGCGCCTCACCACGCTGATCCTAGCCGGTCAGCCCGTCACTGGCGATGAGCTCGCCTGGTTCAAAATGTTAATTGCATTCGATGTCATTTTTACCGCCCTGGCGGTGACGTTGATCGACACTGTTCTTGTGGGTTGAGACGCCGCCGCGGCCGCCGGGCAGCGGGGCTTGCGTTTTGTGGAGAGTCGAGGAGCTAATGTTACGAGGCCAACGATGAAACAGAAAATCCTCTACGCGCTCGGTGTTGTCGCCGCCCTGTTGCTCACGCGCAACATCTGGACCATGCTCACGAAGCTGCCGGACGAAGCGTTTCAGGGCGCCATCTTCCGCATCATCTTCTTTCACGTCCCTTGCGCTTTCACTTGTTTCCTGTGCTTCTTTATGACCCTGATCGCGGCCATCGCCTACCTCTCCACGCACAACCTGAAGTGGGACGCCTTCGCCGTCTCGGCCACCGAGGTCGGGCTGGCCTTTGGCGCGGCCAATCTGGTCACGGGCATGATCTGGGCGCGCATCATCTGGGGCATCTGGTGGACCTGGGACTGGCGCCTCACTTCCATGCTCGTTTGCTGGCTGCTCTACGCCGGCTACCTGGTTCTGCGCGACGCCATCGAGGAACCGACCGAGCGCGCGCGCCTGGCCGCCGTGATGTCGATCCTCAGCTTCAGTGTCGTGCCCTTCGTCTTCTTCTCCATCAAGTGGTTCCGCACCCAGCATCCGCAGCCCGTGCTCTACGGCGGAGGGAAAATGGACTCCGCCTACCGCATCATGCTGTACGGCAACTGGGTGCCGATTCTGCTGTTCGCCGTGATCCTCATCGCCATTCGCATGGGCCAGGAGCGCCGCCAGCGCGAGCTCGACGCCCTGCGCCGCGAAATCCACGCATTCTAAACCAGCCGTCTTAGAGGAGCAATCTCATGAACGACGCCGCCGCCCGCAATTTCGAATACCTGGCCTACGGCCTCATCGCCGTGTGGGTGATCCTCGTCGCCTACGTGCTCACGCTCGTCAGCCGCGAGGGGAAGATCCGCGCCCAGATCGACGTCCTGCGACGTATGATGGAGGATCATGGCAAGCTATAGTCGCGTGCGGATCCTGCGGTGGCCCTTCCCAGTCGCGATCGGCAGTACGCACTTTCCGCTCGTGCAATCGCTTCCATAAGCGCGGCCTCGCGCTCGCGCTTTGCCCCGTTCGCGGGTGATTGGAGGAGTCCTCATGAATCGACGGTCTTTGCTCAGTTTCATGGCCGCCGGCGCCTTGGCGCCGCGTCAGTTGGCGGCCGATGAACAGGTCGCTAAAGCCACCCGCGCGCTGCCCAGCCCGAAGATCACGGACGTCCAGGTCATCACCACTGCGCCCGATGGCCTGCGGCTGGTCGTCGTCAAAATCCTCACCGACCAGGACGGGCTCTATGGCTACGGCTGCGGCACGTTTACCCAGCGCGCCGAACTGGTCGTCGCGGCCGTCGAAAAGTACCTCAAGCCGTTTCTCGTCGGCCGGCCCGCCGACCGCATCGACGATCTCTGGCAGGCAATGTACGACTCCTCCTACTGGCGCAACGGCCCCGTACTCAACAACGCCATCAGCGGCGTCGACCAGGCCCTGTGGGATATCAAGGGACGCCAGTGCGGCCTGCCCGTTTACCAACTGCTCGGCGGCAAGTGCCGCGAGGCTGTCGACTGCTATGCCCACGCCGGCGGCGCCGACTTCCCGCAGTTGTTCGACTCCGTTCATCGGCTCCTCGCCAAAGGCTTCCGCACCATCCGCGTGCAGGTCGGCGTGCCCGGCATGGCGGCCTACGGCAGCTCCGGCGGCGACGTGCAGGTGGAGAAGCTCCACACGGAGCCCGTTTTCGAACCCGAAGCCTACTTGCACAGAACCATCAAAATGTTTGAGGCCGTGCGCAAGGAATTTGGCGACGAACTGGAAATCCTGCACGATGTCCACGAGCGCGTCACGCCCATCCAGGCCGTTCGTTTTGCCAAGGAGGTCGAACGCTTCCGTCTCTTCTTCCTCGAGGACGTGCTCTCGCCCGAGGACATACAGTGGTTCCGCATGATCCGCCAGCAGTGCACCACGCCGCTGGCCATGGGTGAGCTTTTCAACTCGCCGCACGAGTGGACGCCGCTCATCTCCGAGCGTCTCATCGATTACATCCGCGTGCACGTCACCCAGGCCGGCGGCCTCACGCCCTGCCGCAAAATCGCCGCCCTGGGCGAGATGTTCGGCGTGAAGACCGCCTGGCATGGCCCCGGCGATATCTCGCCCTTCGGCCACGCCGCCAACATGACGCTCGACATCGCGTGCTACAACTTCGGCATCCAGGAGTGCTACCAATTCCCGGATACCGTCAAGGAAGTCTTCCCCGGCTGCCCTGAAATCAAGAACGGCTACTACTACGTGAACGAGGCGCCCGGCTGGGGCATCGAAGTGGACGAGTCCGCGGCGAAGAAGTACCCCTACGGCACGGGCGAACGCGGCACCCGCCAGCGCAACAACGGCGGCTGGGGCGTCATCCGCCGCCGCGACGGTACGGTCATCAAACAGTAGCCGGCGCTTCTGCTTCTCGATCCGCGCTGGCGCTGTCTGCGCCCGGATCTTCGGACACGAAACTCTGCCCTTTTCAAACGTGAACGGCATGCGCTATCATCCCGCCATGAAGCTCACTATCTTCGTATTCTCACTTCTGCTCGCCCTTCCGGCCATCGCCGGCGAGGGCGTAGACGCAGCTTGGAAGAGCCTTCAGTCCCTGGCTGGCGATTGGCAGAGCGACAGCGGCAAGGCCAGCATCACCTACACCGTCGTCAGCGACGGAACCGCGGTCATGGAAAGTATGAAGACGCCCGCGCCTCACACTGACATGGTGACGATATACCACCGCGACGGCGTCGGTCTCGTCGCCACCCACTACTGCAGCATGGGCAATCAGCCGCGCATGCGCGCCGCCGATGGCGACGCCAAGACCATCCGCTTCCGTTTCGCCGACATCACCAACCTAGCCAAACCCGACGGGGGCCATATCAAAGACCTGACTGTTACGTTCCAGGACGCCGACCACATGACCCAGGAATGGACCTCGGTCGAAAACGGCAAGGAACAAGTGGAAGTCTTCCACTGGACTCGCAAGAAGTAGCAGCAGCCTGCGACGCTGTTCCAACTCCGCCGCCGCGGCACGGTGCTCAAACAGTAGCTGGCGTTTGCTCCCTGAAATTCATAGAATCAGCCGCCCTGTGCCACCAACGGCGTCAAATCATCCGATTGCAGGCCCGCGCTGAACTCCTGAGCGCGCGCGAAGACCGCTGCCACCACCGCGCTGGCGGAGCTGCCGCGCAATTCCTGCAACGTCTGAAGTAACCGGGCCTCGCCAAACTCCTCCTCGCCGCGCTCGGCTTCGCTCACGCCGTCGCTGAAGATGGCCAGCAGGTCAGCGGGCGCGAGCTCGATCGATGCCACGGCGCAATCCCAGCGTTCGAAGAGTCCGATCACGGTGGCTGTGGCGGCGAGCCGCTGGACCGTCCCATCGGCGCGGATCCAGAAGGGTGGATTGTGGCCGCAATTGACGTAGGTCAGGCGGCGCGCCGCATTGTCGTAGAAGCCGAAGAACAGCGTCGCGTAGTGCTGGCCCAAGGTGGATTTCCGGCTGGTCTAAGCGGAGTGGCCGGGGTACTCCGCCGCTGCGCGCATTAACGCGAGCGCATCGAGGATCCGCTCGACGTCCTCGAAGGCGTAGGAGATTCGCAACTGGCGCCGGCCCCGCGCGGCCAGATCGCCGTGCGGATGGACGCAGTATTGGCCCGGAATGTAGCTGACGCGCGGCCGCCGGTTCTCAGGCGGTCCATCCACGGCCGCGTCCCCGGTGGTCCGGCTCAGGAAGCGAAAAAAAGCGGAGTCGGGATGGGTCTCGACGGCCGCGAATGTCAGGTAGTAGTAGAAGCCCGCGCTGCCGCCACGGCACTCCTCGACGAGCGGACCGAGGTGGTGATCGATCCCCGCGCGCACCGCCAGCGCTTTCTCGCGATAGCCCGCGTTGACCGCGCGGATCTGACCGGCGATGTGATGGTCGAGCAAGTAGCCGGCCATCTCCTGAACGAACGGCGGCGCGCTGAAGCCGGTGTCGCTGGTGGCCTCCACCATGGCGTTCATAAACGGTCCGTCGGGACCGAGGATGTAGCCGATGCGCATTCCCGGCGCGAGCACCTTGGAAAGCGAGCCGATCTCGTAGGCGATGCCCAACTCATCCGCCGCGAGCACCGAGCGGAAGGGTTCGGCCAGCGGATCGTGCAACAGCGGCTCGTAGGCCAGATCGTAAATGATCGGAATGCGCCGGCCCTGCCGGCGGGACAGCGCCGCCGTCACGTCGAGCAGCGCGCGCCGCCGCCGGTTCGAGAGGATCGTGCAGGAGGGATTGTTCACCGTGACGGTGTAGAAGAACGAGATCTGCGCCGCCGCGTCGCCCAGCGCCTGCAGCTTGCGCTCGAGCGCGCCGAGGTCGATTCCCTCGTCGTCCTCCGGCACGGCCAACACTTCGAAGCCTCTCCGCATCAGGCCTTCGGTGTAGATGTAGTACATCGGATCGGAGGTCACCACGATGCCGCGGGGCAGCACGTCGGCCAATGCGTCCAGCAAACTGGTCGCGCCGCAGGCGCCAATGGCCACGCGCTGGCGCGCCAGCGTGGCTTCTTCCAACTGGCCCACGCGCTGCTCGATCAGAAAACGCCGCAGCGACGCGACCAGGTTGGGCGAACCGGCCGGACTGCCGTAGTTGAACGCCTGCCGGTAGCGCACGGGGTCGCCGGAGACGGCCTCCATCGCTTCTCGCAAATGGTCGATCGGGATCGTCCTCTCGTTCACGTATCCGACGCCGAGGTTGATGTCGACGCCGTCGCGGAAGCCGGCCGCGAACTCCGACATCATGCGGCTCACGGGAGAGGGATGCGAGGAAGCTTCGCCGTACTGGGAAAGATGAATGCGCATAGTAAATCCGGGCCTCGCGCCGGTGTGCCGCGGTATTGTAGCCACGGTTCCGCGGCGAGCGTGCAGGCCCATCCGCTAGTCTCCTCCAACGCGCGGCCGCTTGGGCGCCGCGCTCCCACCTCGTAGTGCGGTGCTCGCTCCGAAGCGGACGGGTATTATAGCTGTAATGCGTTTTGCGGTCCGATGGTCCGCCTTATTCCTGGCGGCCATGGCGTGCGGCGCGGCGGCGGCGCAATCGCCGCTGGCAGGCGATTGGATCGGCACGCTGGAGGCCCAAGGCCAGAATCTGCGCCTGGCGCTGCATGTCAGCGCGGCGCCCGGCGGCGGCCTGCAGGCAACCTTCGACAGCCTCGACCAGCACGCCAGCGGGATCCCGGTGGACGAGATCCGCCTGGAACTGAATATCGTGCGTTTTAGCCTGAAGCAGGCCGGCGCCACGTTTCAGGGCAAGCTGATCGGCGACAGCATTGACGGCGAGTTCCGGCAGAGCGGCTTTGCGATGAAGCTGGTCTTCCACCGCGGCGTGGCCGAGGGGCCGAAGAGGCCGCAGAATCCGGTGCCTCCGTACCCTTACATTTCCGAGGCTGCGGAGTTCCAGAATCGCGCCGCGGGCATCACGCTGGCCGGCACGTTCACCATCCCGCGCGAGGCCGAGAGCGCGGCCAAGACGCGCAAGCCGCCGGCGGCGGTGCTGATCGTGGGCAGCGGACCGAATGACCGCGACGAGTCGATCCTCGGGCACAAGCCGTTCCTGGTGCTGGCGGACTACCTGACGCGCCACGGCATCGCGGTGCTGCGCTACGACAAGCGCGGGGTGGGGCAATCGAAGGGCGTCTACAAGACGGCAACCAGCGCCGACTTTGCCGCGGACGCTTCGGCGGCGGTGGATTCCCTGCTGGCGCGACCGGACATCGACCACCGCAGGATCGGACTGATCGGGCACAGCGAGGGCGGCATCCTCGCGCCGATGGTGGCGGCGGAACGCAAGGACATCGCGTTCGTGGTGCTGCTGGCCGGGACCGGAGTCAACGGGGAGCGCGTGGTGCTGGATCAGACCGACACCATGTCCCGCTCCGAGGGCATGATCGAGGCCGAGATCGCGAAGCAGCACAAGCGCGTGGAGCGCGTGGTGGCGATTCTCAAGGCCGAGCGCTCTATCCCGGCGGCGGAGAAGAAGATCCACGACGAATTCGGATACTCGCCCGAGGTCGATCGGCTGCTGCTGCACAACGACGCCTGGTCGCGCTACTTCCTGAACTACGACCCGGCGACAGCGCTCGAGAAGCTGAAGATGCCCGTGCTGGCGCTGATCGGCGGGCTGGATATGCAGGTGGCGCCGGATGAAAACCTGGCGGCGATCGCGGCGGCGCTGAAGAAGGGCGGCAACGACAGGTTCACGACGCTGCGCCTGCCGGGGTTGAACCATCTATTCCAGACGGCCGTGACGGGTGCGCCCTCGGAGTATGGTCGGATAGAGGAAACCATCGCCCCCGTGGCGCTGGAAACGATTACGCAGTGGATTCGGCGCCAAACCGGATTGGAGAAGAAGTGATGGAATTCCGTTTCAAACTATGGCCCACGGCAGCCTCGCTGGCCGGACTGTTCCTGGTTTTCTCCGTCGGACTTTTCGGTCAACTGACGCCACCCATGGCAGGTCAATTGACGAAACCCATCGCCAGCTACGACCTGAAGGTCGCGCTCGATCCGAAGACGCACATGCTGCACGGCGGCGAAACGTTGACCTGGCTCAACGACTCGCCGGACACGGTGCCGGCGCTGCGGTTTCACCTCTACATGAACGCCTTCAAGAACCAGAAGAGCACGTTCATGCGCGAATCCGGCGGGCAGTTGCGCGGCGACCAGTTCGACCACAAAGAGTGGGGCTGGATCGATGTCAAGAGCATGCGCGTGGAGGGCGGCTCGGACCTCACGAGCGCGACCCGGTTCATTCAACCCGACGACGGCAACACGGACGACCAGACCGTAATCGAGGTCCCGCTCCCCGCGCCGGTGAAGCCCGGCGCGACGCTGCGGCTAGACATCGATTTCGAAACCAGGATGCCGACGGTGTTCGCGCGCACGGGTTACCGCGGGACTTTCTATCTCGCCGGGCAGTGGTTT
>Ga0187875_10001247_pt1 | contig 19872 bp, 24 predicted proteins | sample June2016WEW_17_1_2_FD_132978 | JGI IMG/M metagenome (GOLD analysis project Ga0187875, IMG submission 132978) | Peatland microbial communities from SPRUCE experiment site at the Marcell Experimental Forest, Minnesota, USA - June2016WEW_17_10 | ecosystem: Environmental > Terrestrial > Soil >... | reverse complement strand
GATTTGGCAACTCGCCAAAGGCCGCGACGGGTTACCAAGGAACCAGACTCTGACCATCGTCAAAAAATCGACAGTTTCGCCAGAAAATGCGCACCACAATTACCGTTCGGGCAGGCACCTAAGTCGCCCAGGCGTGTATGAGAGCCCGCCGATCGCTCAGGTGACTCGGAGTGCGGCATTGAGTGCCTCGAGCAGAGCCGTGTCGCTGAATGGCTTGAACAGGCACTCCACCGCACCCTGTTCGAGTAGTCGCGGGCGAACGGTCTTATCTGTGCTAGCGGTGATGAAGATGATCGGAATCTCGCTCCTGCGAAGCTTCAATTCCCGTTGAAGGTCGGGTCCGCTCATCCCCGGCATGGCGATGTCGAGGATCAGGCATCTGGTTTGGCCGACGCAATCGGACGCGAGGAACTCTTCCGGAGACCAGAACACGCGGGCTGCAAAGCCGAACTCCCTCAGCAAGTCGGGTAACGACTCGCGCACCGATTCGTCGTCATCGACCACCGATACAAGTGAACTTGTGCCTGTCATAGATTTTTCATGCCCCGCCCGCAGCCACAGGCTTCGGCGATAGGACCCTTGTATTCGCACCGCGTTGGCTGAGGAAGTCGATGTGCCCGTCAGGGAGTGTGCTGCCGATGCCAATCCGAGTAGCGTATCGAGACGCGACTGAGCTCGCTCTCGATGGGATCCTTTGTTAGCGGCTCCACAACACGAGGATGCGCCACTCCAGGGTTACCGTCTATTACACTTTGGTATTGGTTTGCCGGAATCAGAGACGAGGAACTCTTCGCAGATCAGAACCCGCGCTGCAAAACCGAAATCCTTTAGTAAGTTCGGAAACGACTTGCGCAAGGACACAGATTCCTCACGCCGCATCCGTCACGTCAGGAGCCCGGATGTCGCGATTACTGTCGGCGCCCGTCGCACCCTCGGATCCGCGAGGAATAGAGAATGAAAACGTAGCTCCCGGACCATTATTCGGTGTTACCCATAGACGACCATGATGACTCTCGATAATGGAGCGACTGACGGATAGTCCGATTCCCACACCGTCATTCTTAGTTGTGTAAAACGGTTCGAAGAGTCTGTCCGCAGCTTGAGGGTCGAAGTCGATTCCCGCATCTTGAACGCTCAGGCGCACACGATCGCCTTCGTCTCGCTCGGTTGTGATCAGCAACTGCCGCGGACAATCCTCGACGGTGCTCATCGCGTCCGATGCATTCCGGATCAGGTTCAGGATGACCTGCTGAAGCCGCAGCGATCGCCTGTGACAAGCGGAAGGTCGGCGGCCAGTTCAGGCCGCAGTATCACCCGGTTTCTCTGAAGTTCACTCAACAGCAGCGCAATCCCCTCTCGTGTGGCCTCGTTCAGATCCACCAATTCGGTCGTGGGATCCTTCTTGCCATAGAGCGCGCGCAATCGAGGCGATGAAGGCGTATCGGGAGGGGACGCCCCCCTTCCCGGACGGCACGATCCTTGCCAAGCTGGCCTGGAAACACGTGCCTTCGCTCGAAGTCGACGGAGCTTTCATTCCCGGGCACCCCACGGCGGTTCAGATCATGGTCAAGGACTCAAGAAAATACACCTCAACCGGCGGTTGGGGATTCGGGCGATTCATCGACGGCAAGCCAGTGGACGAGGCGCAGCATAAAACCTGCTTCCCCTGCCATGCGGTCAAGGTGAAAGGGCACGACCTGGTCTTTACGCGTTACGCCCCTTGAAGGCTGAAGGTGCGCTAGCCAACGTCGGTGATTTCAGAAAGTTGTGTAACACCGAGAACAAGTCCCGGCAATAAAGCGTCTTTGTCGTTTGAGGTTTGGATCCGTCGCACACCGCTTTTCGCGCCGAGTGATACCAAAGTATCAATCGATACCATCGTGCAATTGCTTCGTCTCTTCGGTTCTGGCCTAATCACACCTGCGTCGAATTGGATCCGAACCAATGCCATATCTTCAACCGGCAATTTTCTAATCAAAGAGAACACACCATGACCCGTGCCTTAACTCAAATCGAAAAGGTGCTATACACCGCCAAGGCGCACACAACGGGTGGCCGGGATGGAGGATCGTCCCGCACCTCCGACGGTCGCCTGGACGTTAAGCTTTCGGTTCCCGGCACCGCCGGCACCGGCACCAATCCCGAGCGGTTGTTCGCCGTCGGTTGGTCGGCGTGTTTCCTTTCGGCGATCAAGATCGTGGCTGCCAGAATGAAAGTCAATCTGCCGGCTGAGCTCGTCGTTGACGCCGAGGTGGACTTGGGCACAACCGGCGGCGGTTACCTTCTTCGAGCCCGCCTCAACGTCAACTTTCCGGGTATAGAGCGCGAAGTCGCCCAGGCGCTGGCGGACGGCGCGCACCAGGAGTGTCCATATTCCAAAGCCACACACGGCAACATCAACGTTCTGACCAACGTCGAAACCAGACCTGTCGCTCATGTTGCGTGATCGTGTTGTGAAAAAGACTGTTCCCCAATTGGAGAGAGGGCAATGTGCGAAGAAGTCGACCATAATCGCCGCCATCGCCGCCGCCTTCTCGGCATTGCGGCTATCGCCATCGCCGCCGCCCGGTTCAGCGCGATCGGTCCTGTGGGAGCGCAGTCCAGCAAGACAGCGGCTGCCGATCTGCGGGCGATCAAGGTGGAGCAAATGGCGATCACAGCAGTTCGATTACCGATCGAGGGTAAACTGCCTTCTCTCGGTAGCGCCACCGCGTGGCTGAATTCGCAGCCACTAACGCCAACCCGTCTGCGGGGAAAAGTCGTCCTGATCGACTTCTGGACCTACTCCTGCATCAACTGGCGGCGCCAACTTCCGTACGTCCGCGCCTGGGCCGGGAAGTACAAGAATCAAGGTTTGGTGGTAATCGGTGTACACGCGCCTGAGTTCTCATTTGAGAAAAACATTGATAACGTTCGTCAAGCCGCGAAGGACACGAGCATCGATTATCCGATCGTGATCGATAACGACCATGCGATATGGCGCGCTTTCAACAACGAATCTTGGCCCGCCCTCTATTTCGTGGATGAGCAGGGGCGGATTCGACATCATCAATTCGGCGAGGGCGAATACGAACAGTCGGAATTGCTTATTCAACAATTGCTGGCCGAAGCCCGAATCAGTGGCATCAGTCATGAACTGGTGTCGGTCGACGCCCAGGGTGCTGAAGTTGGAGCCGATTGGAGCGACTTGAGATCTGCGGAAAACTATGTCGGCTATGAGCGCACCGAGGGCTTTGCGTCTGTCGGCGGTGCCAAACCGGAAAGGCGTCACGACTATGCTTTGCCTGGGCGACCGAAACTCAATCACTGGGCTCTCTCGGGTGATTGGACGATGGAGAAAGAGGGCATCGTGCTGAACAAAGCCAATGGGCACATCGTGTATAACTTTCACAGCCGGGATCTTCATCTCGTCATGGGACCGGCAGTGCCAGGAACGTCCGTGCGATTTCGCGCGGATGTATCAGCTGATCCGACAACCGATGCCCATCCTTGATCGACAGTTCGAGATCGAGTTTCTCGATTCAAGCGTGGAGGCATTCTCGTTCACCTTCGGGTGATCCCAGGAAGCGATCGCGTTTAGCGATGTCGAAGAGGCCCAAGGGGAAGAACCATGACAACTGCAACGACAGCAATCCGGCCTCCGCTGCCTCCGTTCACACGCGAAAGTGCGATTCAGAAGGTGCGACTCGCCGAAGATGGCTGGAACGGTCGCGATCCCGGAAAAGTAGCTCTGGCCTACGCGATCGATTCACGATGGAGGAACCGCTCGGAGTTTATCAACGGACGAAACGAAATCTCCGCCTTCCTTTCTCGCAAATGGGCCAAGGAGTTAGATTACCGGCTCATCAAGGAAATGTGGGCGTTCACTGGAAACCGCATCGCCGTGCGCTTCGCTTACGAGTGGCACGAGGACTCGGGTCGCTGGTATCGCTCCTATGGCAACGAGAACTGGGAGTTCAATGGCGACGGGCTCATGGCGTCACGGTTTGCGTCCATCAACGACCTTCCGATCTCGGAATCAGATCGCAAATATCACTGGCCGCTTGGTCGCCGCCCCGAAGACCACCCCGGCTTGAGCGACTTGGGTCTGTAGTCTCCCGGTCTTACAGTCGGTCATACTGCGCGTCTCCGGCGATGGTGAGGGCTAGCGCAGTGATCGCCCGAAAATCGGCAAATTTCTAATCCGCAGGGAGATCCCCCGGCTCTGCCGGGGAGGCAGCAGAAGTTTGACAAATCCGGGAGTGGGCTTCGTTCAGGAGCGAGACGACCAGCGATGGATCTCCCGTGCCGAGACAGCCGGAAAGGCTTCCGTTCGCCTCTGCTCCGTTTGTGAACTTGGGATTTTGACTTTAACCGATTGCGATCAGGCCCCTTTGAGGGGCTCGCAATCGTAATACCTCCGGCTTTGCCGGAGGATACTTATTCCGAAAGTAAGGGCGTCAATCCGCTGCAACTCGGAAACACAAGTGTGTGAACATCGCTCCCATGTCTGACTGATACCAAAGTATCGCCAATACCATCGTCCAATTGCTTCGCCTCCACGCTTCTGGTGTGATGCGCTCATCGCAGCCGATGCAATCGGAGCTGCGCGGCGTAGAGCGGAAGCAGAGGGGAATCCCATGAACACGGAAGAATCGTTTAGTAATTGGATTTATGCCGACCAGACGCATATGGCGGAGCGCAAGTTAGGTCGTTTGAGGTGGCCGCCTAAGCGTGGGCGGCGGTCGCCATCCCGACAACCCGCAGGAGCCGAACGTGAAGCGCAGAGAGTGATCGCGACGATCTAGGAACACGGTAGATTCTGCGAGGGGCAAGTTGCGCGCTCGCAGGAACGGAGTCATGCAAAATGCGCCTTTTCACATCTCCCCTTTTGGATTCGATCCTTGCGGGCCTCCCGCATGAAACTCGTGGTTTCTTTAATGCTCGCACCATTTCAATTGCTCGCTCCAGCCCACGGAAAGGAACATCCCATGAAATATCCGACACTTTATCGCACGACACAGATCGATGGGCTCTCCATTTTTTACAGAGAGGTCGGTCCGAAAGACGCGCCGACACTCCTGCTGCTGCACGGACTTCCGTCATCGTCGCGGATGTTCGAGCCGCTCTTCGCCCGGCTTTCCGATCGCTATCATTTGGTCGCCCCCGATTACCCTGGCTTCGGACACAGCGACTGGCCGGATCCGAAAAAATTCGCATACACGTTCGATCACTACGCCGACATCATGAATCACTTCACCGAAGCGCTCGGGCTCTCGCGCTACACACTTTACATGCAGGATTACGGCGGGCCGGTGGGTTTCCTCATGGCACTTGTGCACCCGGAGCGTATCGAGGCTCTCATCGTCCAGGATGCTGTGGCGCACAACGAGGGCCTGGGGGCGAATTGGAAGACGCGGCGCGGCTTTTGGGCCGATCGCGCCCCGAACGAGAGCGCGCTGCGCACAAATCTGCTGTCACTGGCCACGACACGTACCCGCCATGTCGGAAACGATCCGAATGTGGAAAGCTACGACCCCGATCTCTGGGCAGATGAATTCTATTTTCTCAACCAACCAGGCCAAGCCGAGATTCAAAGCGATCTGTTCTACGACTATCGAACCAATGTGGACGCCTACCCGAGATGGCAAGCGTGGATGCGCGAGAAGCAGCCGCGCCTGCTGGTGATATGGGGTAAGTATGACCTCTCGTTCAACCTGGGCGAGCCGGAACGCTACCGCGAGGATGTGCCGAACGCACAAGTTCACGTTCTCGACGCCGGTCATTTCGCGTTGGACACGGCTGCAGATGAGATTGCCGCATTGGTCCAAGAGTTTGTGGGTTCTTCGCGTCGAGACCTCGCGTCCCGGCGCGCCGGCTAGGGGTTCGCGGAGCAGTTGGCCAGAGGCGCTCCGGAGCCAAATCAACTACGCTCCGGACGCTACCACCGGCCAGCGTGAGCTCCGCCGTCAACGTGGAGTATCTCTCCGGTTATTTGATCTGCCTGTGCCAGGAAAAGGACAGCGTCGACAATATCTTTTACATCCACGATTTTCCCCATCGGCTGGAACGTCTTGAGGAAGTCCTTGGGATCATCCTTGTGCAGCGGTGAGTCCACGACGCCGGGGGCCACGGCATTAAAAGGGATACCATCTTTCGCATACTCAATTGCGGGACTGCGAGTCACTGAATTCAGGCCTCCCTTCGTAATCATCGAAACCGATGCATTCACACCAGCGACTGGCTGATCGACAAGCGCCGCAGTGATGTTCACAACGTTCCCCGATTGATAACCCTTCTTCAGGAAGGCCTCGACCAAACCCGCGCCAATACCCTGCTGTGCTCCCGTGATGATTGCTGTTTTGCTGTCTGACATAGATGACCCCTTGTTTAGAGTCGAGATCGAATGCACAGCAGCGATTAGGCCAGAAGCGAAGCGCGGAATCTATTGGACGATGGTACCGATCGATACGTTCGTCCAATCGTTTCGCCTCCACGCGTCTGGCCTAATCGCGACTGTACATCGCGCCTAATTTGCGGGGAAGGTTTTATATGCCAGACAAGAAAAACAGTAGTCGTCACAGAATCCGAGCAAGATATGGTTCGCGCGCACCAGCCAGGCCAAGCCGTTTTCAAATCGGTCCTGCCCGAAGACACCGACTGGAAGCCCTTCGCGGCGTTCCCACTTTCGCTCCGCCTAGCCGTCGTTGTCGGCCAGCCTACGGAGGCCGACCCCTACACGACCAGGGTCAGAGTACCCCACGGCGTGAAGCTGATGCCACACCGGCACCCGGAGGATCGAGTTTATACAGTTATCTCCGGCGTTTTCTACATCGGCGGGTGATCAGATCAACCCCGATAAGCTGCAGGCGTATCCGCCCGGTAGCGTCATCGTTCTGCCCGGCAATACGTCCCATTTCCACTGGACGAAATCCAGTGAGTACGTCACGCAGGTGACGGCGATTGGACCGCTCGGACTTGAATACATCAGCGCGAACGAAGATCCGCGAAACAATAACTCTCAGAAGGCATCTGAGCAATTCCGCGACGGCGCACAGGGTGACATTCGGAGTCCACGATGATCATTGCTAAGATTGAGACATTTCCGCAGCGCATTCCAAATGCGCTTTCGTTGCCCTGCCATATTGCGCCCGAAATGGTTGTGGGGTTCGGACTGACCATGGGAAAGCTAGTCCTCTCTGGTCGGATCGACGAGGTGGTGGACACGATTAAAACCGATATTCGACATATCTGAGGCCGGCTTTGCCAACTTACGTCACGCGAGGAGGCGCTTGCGGGTTTGGCAGCCAATGGTAAGCTTGCAGGGCGAACTTTCACACGCGAGGCGAGCGTAGCATATTGGAGGGCGAAATCCGCGCACGTCACCATGGACGACACCCGATGGACACCGATCCGATGAGCGCGCCCGAAGCGGCAGGTGGATTGCCTGTCCTCGCGCAGGCAGTAGCTGCGCCGCTTACTCGCGCCGCGATCTTTCTGGTTGCGACGCTCAATCCTGGCCTCGACAATCGTGCAACCCTGCGCTCGTTCTGCGGAGACCTCGCCGCGCTGTTGCGCGCGGTGGAATTTCGCGACCTGGAAGGAGGACTTTCCTGCGTCATAGGGTTTGGCTCCGACGCGTGGGACCGCCTCTTCGGGCCGCCGCTGCCGGCAGAACTGCATCCGTTCCGAGAGATTCGCGCCGAAGCGCGCCGTGCGGTCTCCACACCGGGAGACTTGCTGTTCCACATCCGCGCCAAGCGCATGGATTTATGCTTTGAGCTTGCCACTCAGCTTATGGCGCGTATCGGAAATGCGGTCTCGCCGGTGGACGAAGTGCACGGCTTCCGTTACTTCGACGATCGCGATCTCATGGGTTTCGTCGACGGGACGGAGAATCCAAGGGGCGCGGCAGCGACCGACGCCGTGCTCGTCGGCGACGAGGACGCCGACTTTGTCGGCGGCAGCTACGTCATGGTGCAGAAATATCTTCACGATCTCGACGCATGGAACGCGCTCTCCACGGAGGCGCAGGAACGCATCATCGGCCGCACCAAGCTTTCCGACATCGAATTGGACGACTCCGTCAAGCCAACGTCAGCCCACAGCGCGCTCACGACCATCGTCGAGGACGGCAAAGAGATCAAGATCCTGCGCGACAATATGCCCTTCGGCCGGCCCGGCTACGGCGAATTTGGTACGTATTTCATAGGCTACAGCCGTTCGCCCCGCACCATCGAGCAGATGCTTGAGAACATGTTCGTCGGGCGTCCGCCCGGCAACTACGACCGGTTGCTCGACTTCAGCCGCGCCGTCACGGGAAATCTGTTCTTCGTGCCGTCGGCGACATTTCTGGAGAACGTCAGCGAGGACCAAACGAACGAAGACCAGCCTACGGTTGCGAAATCCCCAGCAGCGCCGGCGATGGCCGAAACCTCTTCATCCATCCCGGTGGTACGCGACGGTTCGCTTGGGATCGGTTCCCTTAAAGGAGACATCCGACATGAATAATCTGCATCGCGAACTTGCCCCCATTTCTGATTCCGCATTTGCTCAGATCGAAGAGGAGACGACGCGCACGCTGAAGCGCTACCTCGCCGGACGCCGCGTCGTCGACGTGCAGGGGCCGGCCGGCACCGGTCTCTCTGCCGTTGGCACCGGCCACCTGCGCACGATCACCGCCCCGGCGAAAGGCATCGTCGCGAGGCAGCGCGAAGTGAAGGCGCTGGTTGAACTACGTGTTCTTTTCGAACTGGATCGCCAGGCGGTCGATGACGTCGATCGTGGCGCGAACGACTCGGACTGGCAACCCGCGAAGGACGCCGCGCGACAGATCGCCTTTGCCGAGGACGCCGCCATATTCGAGGGCTATGCCGCCGCCGGTATCGGGGGCATCCGCCAAGGAACCAGCAACCCGATCATGACGCTCCCCGCCGACGTGCGCCAGTACCCGGAAGCCATTGCCCAGGGCTTGAGCCGGTTGCGTCTCGTCGGTGTCAACGGCCCCTACTCCGTGCTGCTCGGCGCCGACGCCTACACCGCACTCGCCGAGACGAGCGACCACGGATACCCGGTGTTGGAGCATGTCAAACGGCTGGTCAACGATCAAATCATCTGGGCCCCTGCCATTACTGGTGCTTTCGTGCTGACCACTCGTGGCGGCGATTTCGACCTGCACATTGGCCAGGACGTCTCCATCGGTTATCTCAGCCACACCGATGCCGCCGTCCGCCTGTACCTGCAGGAGACGTTCACTTTCCTCCTGCTCACCACCGAGGCTGCGGTCGCGCTGGTTCCTCCCGCGAAGGCGAAGAAGACTTGACGTGAGGCTCGGATTGCTCTCACGGTCAACTCGTGGCCTTTCAGAGGCTTTCGCGGGAGAAGCGACATTTTAGTCCAATAGCTACAGCGAGATCGAAAGCTCTTAACCATGCCGATCCTTCGCTCGATTTGCGCCTGCTGAAGGAGTTGGGGAAAGGAGGGGAAAATCAGAACCGTTGACAGGGCAGCGTTTGAACCAACTGAACTACGTCTTCACTTTGTCTTCTCACCGTTATTGGAAATCCGCGTATTTGCGGGCTTTCCTCATGTTCAATCGATTCGTCTGAGCCGCCTGTTCCAACCACGGGGTACCAAATACGGTAGATTCCGGTACAGGATTAAACCACAGACTGAGTGACAGTAAACAGCGTGTTTTCAGCACCGCTGGAGGCAACTGAAACCGGGGACTCTGGCATACCCGATTGGAGCGCAGCCAGAACTCGGTCTGGGCCAGTTTCATCTTCCTTTTTGCCAATCGCGTGGGGAGTAATCCAACGGATGGGTGAGGCATCCGCGCGGATTCTCTTCCGGTGTGCCGAATCGGAACTGTAGCAAGAACCTTGATTCCATACGCTTCGGGCCTCCAATTCTGGCTATGGCTTGAGGAATCGACTTCGCCCGTGAAGTGACACCTTGGATCAGAGAACCGAAAGTGGTGCGCTCTGAGTTTTGCTGACCAGGGGTGTCGAAGGGCCTGTCTCGCGACAGTGTCGAGACTCGGACACTGAGGTATCCAGGCCGTATTTTCTATAACTTAGCTACTATTCCGAAACGGAGACGTACATGCAAGGCCTAGCTGGACAGCAACAAACACAAAGTGGGCGAGGTTCGACTCATGGCATTCGTTAACGCGAACTCCTCATAGGTTGAGCCAGGTCCAGACGACACCTCTCGTGTTCAAGAATTACCGTTGCACACTCTTGAGGCCCGTAGTGGGTCGGGACGCTACTTAGCAGCGGTTGTGCCAGTCACAGATCAGAGAAGTCCCTTATCGGCGACTGAAGGGAAAGTTTCAAATGGCCGATAGACGAGATATGGGGTACAAGAGGAGTCTCTCTACACTATCACTCGCCGGTTTAATCTTGACGTCGGGGATGGCGTGGGCGCAGGGACAAACCAGTTCAGGAACCCTCACAGTCAGAGCCGAATTGGCCAGTTCGATCAACCTAACATTCTTGACGGACTCCAACGGCGTCGCGCTCACGGGATCGGGAACGAATGTTGCCACTTTGGATTTTGGCGCAGTCTCCCAATTCACCACCCCACCTCCGAAGGTAACCCAGACAGTCGCCGCAACCAGCTTTACGGTGAGCACGCCATTTGACGTCTCTGTGACCAAGTCGAACGTGACCAGTGCAAATTACGCTTTGACCGCCGAACTTCAAACCACGGATGCGGTGAACGGTTGGACCATCGATACGTTCCCGCTCACGACGGTTCCGGCGGCTGCTACTTCGCTGACGGTCACAGGGGTTTATGCCAGCAATGTCGTGCATACGCTGTTTCTAACGATCCCGTTCAGTGAAGGGGCCGCGACGATTTCGAACTCGATCAACTTTGTGGCAACGGCAAACTGATCTAACGCAGCGCTGACCCATGCGGAGCAGGGGCGAAGCGCTTACCAGCGGTCGCGCATGAAACGTATTGTGTTCATCTGGTTCCTTTCGGGAATTAGCATCTGTTTTGCCAATGGGCAGCGCTCCGCGCCTGCGGGCAGACGTGCAACTGCGATTAGTCCAGGAGCGCGCTCAGCGGCGGGAAACACCTCCATTACATTTCTGACCGTAACGAACGGCGCTCCTGTTCAGAGCGTGGGCTCGGGAGAAGGCATTCTCAACCTGGGTCGCTTGTCGAACGTCGCGCGATCGGATGAACACGGGGCGCAGATTCAGCCGCAAAAAGACTCGTTCGTGGTGTCAACGAAAGTCGGTCTGCGAGTCGACCTGTCAAATTCCAGCCGTGAAGGTACGGCAACAGTCAGCGCCTACCTTTTGAGCCCTGACCCTTTACGGACCGTGTCGGTGGACGGCGTACAACTGTCGATGACCCCGGGGATCATTGCGAGACAGGTATCCTATGGGGCAATCACTGAGCACGTACTGAAGATCGTGGTATCGGCTTCGATGCCGCCAGGGCAGCTGGTTGGTTTGATCGGCATGATCGTTACCCCCAACTGAGAGGCGGATGAGGTCAACCTACTTTCGAAGCTGGATTGCTTGCGGCATTGTGATTGGGTTCTGGGCTGTAGCTCACGTTTGCCCTTGGGCGGAAACTCAATCGGTTGGTCAAGATGAGGCGAGCAAGCCTTCGAGTCCATCCTCGGCCGCCGAACCGGCAGCGCCGCCTCAATTACAGCCAGCGTCCGCTGTATCTCTAGAACGCAGTTCCGTTTCGCTGTCTCCTGCGGTGGCTATGGTGAAGTGCAAATTGGGCCAAAGTGACACGCAAAGGCTGACGATCACGAATCAGACGCAACAGGAACTGGTATTCGAAATGATCGCGGAGGACGTCGTAGTGCGAGACGGAAAGAGGGTGTTTGTCGCGGCAGGCGAAACTCCAGGAGGAATCGCAGCCACTGCGGTCTTCACGCAAAAGGAAGTGGTTGTCAAGCCTCTGCAGTCCTCCTCGGTGGGTGTGACCTTTACGGTTCCTCCAGAAACCCGGTTGCGGGCTGCAGTGGCTGTATTTCGCGGATTAACAGGAATCTCTGGCCGTGGCTCGGTGAAGATGACGGCCTCGCTCGGAGCCCTGTTTACTTTCACGGCTTCGGAGAATTTTAGAATCGAGACCTCGCCGATCGCGGTCAGTGCACAGTCTGCGACGGCCAATCTCGGTATCTCGCAGATCCTCACGAATACGGGTTCGGAGCCAGTTGTCACCGACGGAGTAGCGGCCGTGCTGGATGAAGCCGGAGCGATTGTGGGCAAGGCATCTTTCGAACAACAGCGGCTTCTACCCGGCGAGCGACTCCCTTTTCGGGCGGAATATTCCGCAGAGCTCAAGGCGGGACGCTACCGCGTGTTAGCTTCCTTTCAATATGAAGCAACGGTCATCACCGACTCGAGCGATTTTACGGTGCCATGAAGCGCTGGCTTTTCATCCTGCTGCTGGCGGCGCATTCAGCCCTGGCGATCGCCCAATCGATTGCCGTGGGTTACCGCGAAACGATCAGCGTTCCTGTCCCGGGGGCGCTAGCGGCCTTCTCCCTGAATGATTTCTACGCCGAGGCTAACACGGAGTTTGAAACGCTAACCATCTTCGGAAAGAACCCGGGATCGGCGCATGTCGTAGTGGTGACCCAGGAAGGTAGCAAGACCATTGAAGTTCAGGTGCTTCCAGCGCCGCCCTCCTATCCCCCCGGTTTTGTTCGGCCCGTGTCCGGTGCGGTCGCCGGCGAGAGCGGCATTTACGAGTCCCGCTTCACATCCGACCCTTCCCAATCAGAAAATATCGTTGATTTTATGCGCCGCGAGGGAGATCGCTCAGCGAGCTTTCATTTGGCGGGGACGTTTCTGTTTACGTCCGTCGCGGATCGGAGCATTTTCGCCCTGAGCTCGATTTTCTATCAGATCATAACTCCACGCCGCGACATCACCTTGCTGGATCAGTTCATGAGGAATTCGCCCCTGACGATTGACGGCTCGACTGTGCGTGGATTCCACTTGCGGCAGGGCAATTTCCTTTTTCACGCCGGGTATGCGTCAGCCACCACTTTTGAGAATCTTATTCTTCCGTCACAGAAAGAAGCCGTCGTCGGCTTGGGTTACCGATTTTCAGCCGGGGACCATGCGTTGGTAACGCCCAATGCTTATTTTTTCCCCGGAAACCGAGCCTCAGGAAATCCCGTACAACGGGGCACTGTAGTTTCACTGGTTTATGACTACGAGCTGGAAAAGAACCTGGGGCTGCTGGTGGAGGCCGGTCTCAGTCGCGGCGTAGGAGCAGCAGGTCAGTTTCATTCTTACAGTGCGGGCGGTCACTTGACCGCAAATCTGCGTTACGAGCCGATAGATTTTGCCTCGTTCAGCTTCAACAGCTTACACGGATTCTATTCCAATTTCGATTGGACTCGTTATCTCACTCGCCGTCTAACTTCCACGTTCAGTTTTACAGGCAACCACTACAACCTTCCGGCGCTGAACCTAACCAATGTGGTGGCGAATCTAGATCTGTAATTTCAAATCCTCCGGCACTGGTCCCTGGTTTCAGGTACCAACTATGGACGCTCCCACGCGCAGATTCCGGGGGGCCCGTCAATTTCCACTCTGGGCGTTCCCGTGGGCCTCAGCTTCAACTCGGTTCATTTTCAAAGCAGCTTTCTGTATCAGTATTCCAGAGATTCAGGAGCGGTCGCACGCTCCGACGAGTTCCGGACGACCCTCGGCACGCATTGGGCCGGTTTTCACTGGAATGGCTTTGTGGATCGTCAAACGCAGGCCATGACAATCGCCTTTATTCTCGCCGAAACGCCCGGCCTGCAGGAGGCTCTCGATAAGTTGGGGATTTCCGCCACTGCACCAGACCAGATTGCAAGTGCGCTCAGCGAGACCGCAGGGCTGCTGAACCAAGGTCTCATCGAAGGGATCAATATCAACGTCAATCCGGTGCGGCTGCAGGCCGGCACCGACCTGACATGGTCCAATCGCCCGCAGTCTCGTCAGCGGATTGATCTCAGCTTGCTCTATACCAAGAACGAACTCTTTCAGGGGGAGAATCGGGCGGCGATTGGGACCTTCTCTTATTCGTTGAAGTTCAAGAGAGCGAATGAAGTTTTCTCGTCCATGTCTCTGCTCCGGGGCGGTACGCATACTGGACAGAACGATCCATTATTAGAGATTTCTATTCGCCGTCAAGTCGGAATCGCCCCTAATTTCATAATTACACGACGGCACGGAACGATCGCCGGCGTCGTCTTTGCGGATGATGGAGCGACCGGCACCTACCATCCGGGCGGGTTGCTGCTGCCTGACGTAGAAGTGGTCCTGGACGACACCCGTCGGATCCGCACGGACAAGAGCGGGCGCTACACGTTCTCCCGCGTCCCTTACGGTTTGCATAGCGTCGAAGTGATTTACCATTCAGCACAGCCCTTCTTTTTTACGACGGCGTCTAGAGTGCAGTCCGACATAAACGCCGAGGTCAACTTCGGAGTCGGCCTATCTTTCGCCCGGCTTTTTGGGTCTGTCCGTAGCGACAGGGGAATCGGCTTGTCCGGGGTTGAGATCAGCGTTTCCACGGGCCGACAACGGTTTCGCGCTCATACTGATGCCGAGGGCAGGTTTCGTGTGGAAGGACTGTCCACCGGCGAGTATGAAATAAAAATCGATAGAGATTCCGTCCCGCCGGGTTATTCGGTTACGGAATTAGAGACACAACGAACGATGGTCGATCCCTCGGCCCCTGCCCAGTGCGCGTTCACATTGAGGGCTATTCGCAATATTTCGGGACGAGTCACCATCTACGATCGCGCCTCCCAGAGGGAAATATCCGTGGCCCGAATTACAGTGCTTCTCCGGGAACTCTCGCGCGAGAGTATCACAGACGAAAATGGAGTCTATCTTTTTCGGGATTTGCCCGCGGGACCCTACAGCTTGGTGGTTATCTATAAAGGGAAAGAATCAACAAAGGAGGTTATGCTCCCGGATGCCCCTGCCTTTCCCAAAAGCGTTGACATCAACCTTGTCGCAAAGTAGGGTCACGCTTCGTCCAGATCCTCAGATTTCACGATGCTCGAACGATTAGCGGCATCGGTTTCGCAATGTTCGTCGTGGCGGCTCTAGGTTGAGCCGAAAGCCTCTGAACAGCAGATCGATTGTTTCGGATGGTCGGCTGCACAGGAGGTGAGATTCCACCTGTGGTATAGCGCCACGGAAAACTGGGCCGATCGGAGTTGGCAGAACGAGTTCATTCACGAATTGTCCGGACTCAGGGTTACTCCACTGGAATATCCCGGAAGTGGCCTCCCTGTCTGGCCAAGGCAGTGGCGGCAACATCCATTGCCACCCAAATCCCCGCCACCGAAACGATCACGAGCATTAATCGTGCAATGTTATTAACCAGAGCATAAGTAGGTATACATAGACTGGTGGTTAAGCCACCGCATACTGGGTGTCGGGCGTAAGAAAGAACATGCGGATGGTCCAGGGTAGCTGTCACAACTCAACGTTTGCCAAGGTGCTGGGACTTCTTGATGCCTGCGGCTTCTCCTTTGAAGGAGTCAACGGTGGCGCGGGCTGCGCCGGCTAAGAATTTCCAAGCAATTCACGCGGTCCTTGATCGGTTTCGCATCGCATTGGCGCCGCTGATCCGGTCGGTATACTCCTGGAGAACTTCGAAACCCCGTTGCTCTGCCAGCCGCCGCAGATCAAGCGCCTGAGTCTCCGGATTCTGATCGCAGAGGAAACTCGGGGTATACAGAACCGCCCGCTTCATTTATCAACCTTTCTCGGCTCACGACCTTGGATATCAAGGATTCGCAACCGGGCTACTCTTCCTCTCCGACCATGCCGGCTAGGCGGTTCCCGGTATCAATACGGAAGCCATTGTTGTCGTATGTCCAGTCGGTATCCGGCCGATAGGTCGCAACGACCTTACCGCCCAGATCCAACAGACGCTCCATGCCGCCTGCAACTCCCTAATGACACCCCCTGGGGATTGCCATTCTTATCGTTCAGAATCGTGCCGCCACGCCTCCTGCTTGAGTGATTACAGATAGTGGAACTTACCTATGACCACCACTAAGTATACAAACCGAAAATCAGGAGTCACTGGGACGGAACAGCCCACTGAAGTGTGGTTACTGTAGATTGATCGCTAAGGCAACTGTTTCTAGGATCCTGTCGCGGCACATCAACCGTCCGCAGTCACCAGGTCTGCCGAACGCATGAGGAGGATAGGTACACGCCGCCATTGTTGTGGTCCTGCTGTCGACGGAACCTGGCTCTTGATGTGAGCGTTCTTGATCAGACTTGTCCAGCATCGCTTTTGTAGACTTTGCGTAGTGGCACATGCCGCCACGCCTACGACTCCCAAAAGAACCCCGCCCAAGCTAGAAATCGACGCGACGAAGAATCACCTGAGCAAACGGGAAGGAAGAATGGGAAGGAAGAACAGAATTGCCGATTTACCTAATCGCGGTTTCCGGCCTCGCGGGAATAACCAATCCATGATCGCCATCACCTCGATTCGCGTCCAACGCACGTCCACGGTCCTCCGACCTGACCAGTCCCGCGTTCTTCTGCGCCCGTTCAGCCACGAAGATCCCGAGCGATCTCGCAGGATTATCGCCAGGATCATGTCGCTCCCAGAAGACCAAGTCGGGCCACTCCTGGACGAAGTATCCGCTGAATTCTCCCAGCGACACCAGCAAATCCGCAGATCCTTTCTAGAACGGTTCGAACAGGTCCGCGACTTCCTATTGACCGATAATGAAATTTCCGAACAGAGACAGCTGTTGATTGGTTCTTATTTCGTTTGCGAATACTCCTTAGAATCTGCAGCACTGTTCAATCCTTCCATCGTCCCGCACCCCGACCAGTCTGACCTGCCTTCCGGTGCTCTGCGTTTTATCCTCAGCTTGCGCGCCACGGGGGAGGGACATATTTCTTCCATCACTTTTCGAACGGGTATCATCCGCGCCGACCATCAGATCGAGGTCCTCCCCCCAGCAGGCTTCCTTACCGAGCCGCGTCAAATTCCGAACCCCAGTTACGATAAGGCGCTCTTTGAGCGGAAACTTTTTGAGCTGGGATTGAACAACGAATTTACACGCCGGGCGATGGACAAGTTTGGAGAGTCGTTTGGATTGGAAGAATTGCGCGCCAGTCTCGAAGTGGAGATGAATCAGTCGCGCGTGTCGGACCGGAACGCGATCCGAGGGATGTTGGCTTTGGCCCGGTCCAACTATGAGGTTCAGTTTCAGCCCCAACAGCCACTGTCTGAACGGGTTCTTTTCCCAGCCACGCCGTCGCAACGCAACGGTATCGAAGACGCAAGGTTCGTCTGCTTCCAGAAAGATGATGGCTCCCACGTCTACTACGCCACCTTCACGGCATTCGATGGCAAGGTGATTCTGCCCGAACTGGTAGAGACTTCCGACTTCCTCCGCTTTCGGTTTATCACGCTGAATGGTCCGGCCGCCGAAAACAAAGGCATGGCCATGTTCCCCCGGAAAATCAACGGCGTTTATGCCATGCTTTCCCGCCAAGACAATGAAAACATCTACATCATGTTTTCTGACAACGTGCACTTCTGGCATGAACGTAAAGTGCTGCTTAAGCCGACGTTCCCCTGGGAACTAGTCCAGCTTGGGAACTGCGGATCCCCCATTGAAACTGAAGCCGGCTGGCTAGTACTCAGCCATGGTGTCGGCCCCCTGCGAACGTACTGCATCGGCGCGTTCCTCCTTGATCGCAACAATCCCGGCAAAGTGATCGGCCGCCTCCATGAACCTTTGCTCAAGCCGAATCAAAGCGAGCGTCAGGGGTACGTTCCGAATGTCGTTTATACCTGCGGCGCTCTCGTGCACAACGCCGAACTGATCATTCCCTATGCCATGGCCGATCACGCCACTGGTTTCGCTACCGTTCCCCTCGATGAAGTGCTGGCTGCCATGGACTAGGAAGTGCCGCCGAACAGCTATGAGAGACCCCAACAAAAGAGTGGCGATCCTGTCGCCAATAGCCTGGCGAACGCCTCCTCGGCAATATGGCGCTTGGGAAACGGTGGCTAGCAACGTCACCGAAGGGCTCATCGCCCGTGGCTGGGACGTGACGTTGTTCGCTAGCGGGGATTCCGTCACCCGCGCCCACTTGCATGCCGTGCTGGACAGGGGGTATGAAGAGGATTCCGCCGTCGATTCCAAAGTAGCCGAATACCTTCACATCTCCGAAGCGTTCGAGCACGCTGCTGAGTTTGATCTCATCCACAGCCACTACGACTTCATGCCTTTGAGCTACACGCGGCTGATCAAAACACCGGTCCTAACCACCATCCACGGGTTCTCGTCAGCGAAAATCATGCCCATCTATCAGAAGTATCGTGACGGATATTTCGTTTCCGTCAGCGACTCTGACCGAGCGACAGGGCTCAATTACCTAGCGACCGTGTACAACGGCATTGATCTCTCGTTGTACCCGCTTCAGGAATGCGGCGGCGATGACCTGATTTTCCTCGGTCGGATCCACCCAGATAAAGGGGTTCATCTGGCTATCGAGGTTGCTCGTCTGAGCGGAATGCGTTTGATCATCGCTGGAATTATCCAGGACAAAGCCTATTTTCGGGAGCAAATCAAACCCCATCTTGACGATCAGAACATCCTCTATATCGGACCGGTGGACGTGAGGGGCAAGAACGAACTGTTTGCTCGGGCCCGAGTTCTCCTGCACCTGAACACTATCCCGGAACGATTCGGACTTGTCCTAGTCGAAGCCAATGCAGCCGGCGTGCCCGTCATCGCAATGGACCTCGGTTCTTGCCGTGAGGTGATCAAGGACGGGCAGACCGGTTTTCTGGTTGACAACGTCAATGAAGCAGTTCGGGCCGTTGGACGAACTTCTGAAATCGACCGAACTGCCTGCCGAAGCCGAGTCCGACAACACTTTTCGATCGAAACCATGGTGGAGGGATACGAGCGAGTTTACTCGACGATTTTTGATCTGGAGGCCAGACGAACATGAAGACCGACATTGTCAGGCGGTACAGCCGCAACCCCATCCTCACCAAGGCCGAGATCCCCTATCCAGTGGAGACTGTTCACAACGCGGCGGTCGTGAAGCACAGGAGCGAATACATCATGCTTTTCCGCTCCCATCTTCGCACCGGAAGGTCGATTATTGGCTTGGCACGCAGTGCCGACGGGTTCCGCTTCACCGCCGATCCACAGCCTTTTCTGACTCCCGACCGGGACGGCCCTTTCGCTGCCTATGAAGAGTTCGGCGTGGAGGACCCGCGCGTTACCCTGGTGGAGGGAGAGTTCATCATCACCTACAGCGCATACTCGCGAAATGGAGTGCGGATCGCCCTGGCCAAGACGAAGGATTTCAGTGGGGTGGAAAGAGTTTCCTTGATTACGGAGGCGGACTATCGGAATGTGGTGATCTTTCCCGAAAAGTTTGGTGGGCTATATGCCCGGCTTGACCGTCCTCATTCTGAAATCGCCCCCTGGTCAATCTGGATTTCCTATTCCCCGGATCTTTGCTATTGGGGCCAATCACAGCTCATCATGAGGCCTGTGCAATATCACTGGGATGAAATGAAGATCGGTCCTGGGGCGCCTCCGATCAAAACGGACCAGGGATGGCTGTCTATCTATCACGGAGTCTTCCGGACTATGGATGGATCGGTCTATCGTTTGGGGGTTGCTCTTCACGACCTCAGGGACCCCGCAAAGATCATCGGTGTGGGCGACTCGTGGATTTTGCAACCGGAGGATCCTTGGGAGATAACTGGATATGTACACAACGTAGTCTTCACCTGTGGCGCCGTTCCGGAGCCCGATGGAACAGTAAAACTCTATTGGGGGGGCGCAGACACGGTCATGTGCGTGGGCGAAGCGAATGTCTCCGATCTGAT
>Ga0187875_10001243_pt1 | contig 19895 bp, 18 predicted proteins | sample June2016WEW_17_1_2_FD_132978 | JGI IMG/M metagenome (GOLD analysis project Ga0187875, IMG submission 132978) | Peatland microbial communities from SPRUCE experiment site at the Marcell Experimental Forest, Minnesota, USA - June2016WEW_17_10 | ecosystem: Environmental > Terrestrial > Soil >... | reverse complement strand
TGGGCTGGTGGGCATGGCGTGAAAGCGAAAGGAAAATCTACCTTGCGACATTTTATTGCTTCATGGCGTTGGGAATGCTGGCGAAAGGTCCAGTGGCGCCGTTTCTTGCGTTCGTGATTATCGCATTTTACGCGGCTGCCGTTCGCGAACTCCATCTGGTTATGAGAACGCTTTGGCTGCCGGGGGTTGCTCTTTTCTGCGCCGTCGCGCTGCCGTGGTATTTTGCGGTGCAGATGCGCAATCCAGAATTTTTTCGTGCATTCATTGTGCAGCACAATCTGGGACGGTTCTCGCAAAATCTTTATCACCATACCGAGCCGCTTGGGTATTACCTGCCGGTCACGGCGCTCGCCTTGGTTCCGTGGACAGTCTTTACGATCACGGCGTTAAGTGAGTCGGTGAGCACGTGTTGGACTGCGCGAAGAGTGCCCGTGGCGTCGCGAAACGGGCTCGAGAATCAACTCGGTATTTTCGCGTGCTGCTGGTTGGTGGTGCCGGTCGTATTTTTTTCCATCTCGCAATCGAAGCTTCCCGGCTATATTCTTCCCGCGATTCCGGCGGGCGCGCTGCTATTAGCAGAATACCTGAGCGAGCATTTGGAACAAGGCGAGGCGAAGCCATTGCCCACGTGGCTGGTGACCATGCACGCGCTTGTCGCCTCGACTCCGATTGCTCCGGGGTTGCTGATTGCGTACCTAATCACCGAGCGCCGTCTTCCCGGAGGCCAGCCGATCCTGGTAGCTCTCGCCATCGCATTTATACTGTGTGCCGGAATTGCACTGACTCTCGTGCGCAAGACTGGCCTTCGCATGCTGCGATTTGTCACGTTGATTCCGGTCGTGCTCACGGTCGGGGCGGTGCTGAAACTCGGCTCCGGAGCTCTGGACCAAACTCTCTCAGCGCGACCGCTGGCTCATGAAATTGCCAGGGTTGAAACGCGTCCCCTGCTGCTAGCGGTTTACCACGTGCCGCGGGAACTGGAGTACGGTCTCACTTTCTATCGCAACCATTTAACTTTCAACTACGATTGGGGCAGAGTTCCCCGGGAAGAGCATCTGGTGGTCGCCCCGGAAAATTCGCAGGGGGAGATCGCGAAACTGGTAGCCGGCCGGCGCGTGTCGTATCTTGGCCACTATGCTCCGCGGCATGTGGACTATTATTGGGTCGCGTCGGCACGGGTAAATTCCCCTTAGTAGCACGCGCAGTTTGTGTGTTGCCGCCCGGTGTTCCGCCCGTTTGCCTCCCGTCCTCGGACGCACTAAACTCGGAGTTCTGCCGCCGCGAATGAAGTTCGCAGGAGTCCCGTGGAGATTCTCGACCTTAGACATTTTTCCTCCGTAGATGTGCGCCCCTTGCTTGACGATGAGTCTCGACTGTGGGCCAGCCTGCTCTCGTGGGACTACAGCGGGTCGGCGGAGATGATTCTGCGCTACGTAGATGCAAAAATTCTTCCCGGCTACGCCGCCATCGAACGGGGCCGCATCTTCGGTTACACCTTCTTCGTGTATGAAGGCAGCAAAGGTGTGGTCGGAGACCTGTTTGTGACCAATGGCAACCGTCTTCCGGATGCTCGCGAGGTGGAACTCAAGCTCCTGACTCATGTGATCGAGACGCTACAGCAATCGCCGGGAATTCACCGCGTAGAAGCACAGTTGTTGGCCCACGAATCGGGAAGTGTCGCTCGGCCGTTTCTCGATCAGGGATTCCAGCGGCATCCGCGTCTGTTTATGGTTGTCGAGCTAGGGAAAATCTCTCCCGTTACCGTCCCCATGCATCCGGAGATTGAGATCCGGCGTTGGAGCGAAGCCGATTACCAGCCCGCCGCTGCGGTGATTACAGCTGCATATCGCGGCCACGTCGACGCTCAGATCAATGACCAATATCACACGCTCGGCGGATCGCTGCGCTTTCTGAATAATATTGTGCGCTTTCCGGGATGCGGTCTGTTCGATGTGGAATCGTCATTCGCCGCTTTCGATCGCAAAGCCAAGAACTTGATTGGGCTGATTCTATGTTCGCGCGTGCGTGGCGACGTGGGCCATGTGACGCAAGTGTGCGTGCTTCCGGAATACCGTTCCCGCGGTATTGGCGAGTCGCTTCTGGCCGCGACGGTGGGTAGCTTGAGGAAGCGCGGCTTTTCCATGCTATCGCTGACCGTCACCCAGGCGAATGCCCGCGCGGTTGCTCTTTACCGGCGACTGAATTTTGAATCGAAGAGAGTGTTCGATGCTTTTGTGTGGGAGGGGTAAACCGCTACGAGCTTCCAGCCAACCCTTGCTGAAATCAATGAGTCTTGGAGCAAATCCCGGGCAGCCTAGCAAGAGGCTGGCGGCCAGAAGCGAGTTGCTATCTTCGAACCAACCACATCGCCCAGCCCGCCACAATAAGTCCGCCGAGGAACATCGCGAAACAAAACAGGCCGTAGCGAATCATGTCGCGGGTGGTTTCGCGGTGCGTGATTCCGAAGACGATTGACGCAAAAAGTGCGAACACAAAAGCCGCACTGAAGTGAGTGAGTTGCAGGGTCATTGTTTCTTCCCCATGGCAATGTGGTAGGCGTCCGCCACGGCGATGAAATTCAGGAGCCCGGCGACAATCATAAATTTAGTTCCGTAGTCCGCAATCGCGAACGCAATTGCCCCCTGACCGCCGTTCAACGCCAGAGTCGCGATGTACAATCCGCCCGCGCCCAGGTCGCCGACGAATCCGAGAATATCCAGAATGTCACCGCCGTTGGCCTTGTACACGTGCCCCTGCATCAGCAGCCCAAGCACGAACAAAGTTGCAATGGAGACGAGCAGCAGTAAGCCTCGAATCCACCTGCGCTGGATCAGGTGCCCCGCTCCTGGAATGAGCCAACCCACCGCGGGCGCGATTACGGCCATCATGCTGGTGGGCTGAGCCGGCTCAACCGTTCTTGTTTTAGTTGTGCTGGAATTTGCCATCAGATGATTACGATCTCGCGTTGGATGTTACCGGTCACTTCCGCCGACTTGGGTCGCACGAGCATGTTGACTTCGCTGCGCACGCCAAATTCCGGCAGATAAACGCCGGGCTCGATGGAGAAACAAGAGTTGGGAAGAAGCTGGCGCTCGTCGTGAATTTCCAGATCGTCCATGTTCGCTCCATTCGAATGCACGTCCGTGCCGATGGAATGTCCCGTGCGATGAATAAAATAATCGCCGTAACCCTTTTCCTTGATGTGGTTGCGGGTGGCGCGATCCACTTCCCACCCCGCAATCGGCCGTCCGGTGCCAATCGCCTCCGTCACGGTCTTGATGCCAGCGTCACGCGCGTCGCGCACAATCTCGAAGACCTCGCGCATGCGCGCGGTTGGAGTCAAGCCCACAAAGCCCATCCAGGTGATGTCATAGTAGACGGCGCCCGGAGCATTCTTTTTTCCCCACACATCGAGCAGAATCAGATCCCCTTCGCGAATCGGCACGGGATGATCGGCGCGGGGCTCGTAGTGCGGATTGCCGGCATTGGCGTTGACCGCCACGATCGGCGGATCGTCGGTGAGCAGATTCTCGCGGCGAAAAGCCTCCATGAACCACTGCTGGATTTGATGCTCGGTGGTTCCACCGTTGCGCGTCCGCTGGCCAATTTCCTTGAATGCCGCTGCCACGATGGAGTCCACACTATCGCGCGCGGCAAAGTGCGTCTTGATCTGCTCCTCGCTCCACGTCGCTTCAAACTGCGCCACCAGATCGGCGGCGCTGACTACGTTCTTGCCCAAGCCGCGCAGCAATTCGACCGTTCCGGCGTCGACCAGGGAAATTGTGAAGACAATATTATTCGGTGAGTATTGCATGGCGATGTCGCGGTAGGGAGCGAGCATCGACTTCAGCGTGTCGAATAATTCCTGCCATCCGGAATACTGGCGCTTGCTGCCGGGGAGAGAATCGAGGTGTCCGGCTTCGATCTTGTGGACCAGTTTCACCGGTTCGCCCTGCGCCGGGATCAGATAAAACCAGCGACGGGTGACCATCAAGCTCTCCGGTAGCCCGAGCACGCGATAGGCAATCGGGTCGCGATGGTGGTGGTCGTAAAACAGCCACGCGTCGATGTTACGTTCTCGCAGCGCAGATTGGATGGCAGACAAGTCCATGAGCAAACCTCTATTGTAAACAATGGGCTGGCTTTGAGCGAATCGAACACCACGGCCCTACTTCAATCGCTGGCAAGGCTTGAGCCTTGTTACACTACGCATCCTATGGAGACCACGGTCGAGGTTGTCCCAGCTAGGCGCGTGCGCCTCGAATCGATCGACGTGGTTCGCGGCGTCGTCATGATCCTGATGGCGCTCGATCATACCCGCGACTTCTTCGGCAATCTCGGTTTCAACCCGACCGACCCCGCCACGACCACCATCCCACTGTTTTTCACGCGCTGGATCACGCATTTCTGCGCCCCCGTTTTCTTTCTGCTCACCGGCACGGGAGCCTATCTCTCGCTGCGAAAAAAGTCCAAACGTGAGCTGTCGCGATTTCTTTTTACGCGTGGGCTCTGGCTGATCTTTCTGGAACTCGTAGTGGTGCGCTGTTTCGGTTGGCAGTTTAACTTCGACTACCGCGTGACGATTCTGAATGTCTTGTGGGCGCTGGGCTGGGCGATGATCGTGCTACCGGCTCTGGTTTATCTGCCGGCTTGGGCAGTCGCGGCGTTCGGCGTGGTGATGATCGCGACCCACAATCTGTTCGATTCCGTGGAATCCTCCCGTTGGATTTGGTTCCTACTGCACTCGCCCAACTTCATCGTGAATCAGCCAGAGCACGTCGTCTTCGTAGCGTATGCTCTCGTTCCCTGGGTTGGGGTTACGGCAGCAGGCTATGGCCTCGGCCAGATTTTCCGCGGGGAGTCGGCTCGCAGGAAGATGTTTTTGCTGCGTCTGGGAGCCGGCTTGACCGCGGCTTTTATAGTTCTTCGCTGCGTCAACATCTATGGTGACCCGCTTCCTTGGTCAACCCAGAAATCCGCAGTTTTTACGATGCTCTCGTTTCTGAACACAAACAAATATCCGCCATCGCTGCTGTACCTTTTGATGACGCTCGGTCCGGCGCTGCTTTTTCTGGGGGCGGTCGATGCCGGGACGCCGCGCTGGTTGCGGCCTGCACTTTTCTTCGGCAAAGTGCCGATGTTTTATTACCTGCTGCACATTCCGCTCATCCACCTGATCGCTCTTATCGTCTGCTATGCGCGCTATGGACAGGCGCACTGGATGTTCGAATCAAACACGATCCAGCAGTTTCCCATCAGCCGTCCGCCGGGTTGGGGATCTTCATTGCCGATCGTCTATCTGGTCTGGGCTTTCGTCGTGGTGGCTCTTTATCCGCTATGCCGCTGGTTTGCCGCTTTGAAGCAGAGTCGCAGCGATGCTTGGCTCAGCTACTTCTGATTGCAGAAAGGCTCAGGCCAGGATTTTTCGCTTGGCGTCCTCCTGCAGCGTCTCGCAGGCCGTGCGCAAAACCAGTCGCGGCGCGCGTGCGCGAATTTGCATCAAGTATGGAACCGTCCGTTTGGGGTCAAACTTCGCCGTCTCGCGAAGCAACCAGCCCAACCCTTTGCGCACTATGTCATCTTCGTCCGCCAGAAGCGAGTTGGAGAGCTCTGTGATCTCGGGGAAGAACCGTTTCGCCCGGGCACCGCGAATCAATGCTACACATGCTGCTCGCCGGTGCCAGCGCTTGGGAGACTTTGCCCAGCGAAAAACTATCTTCCGACGCGCGGACTTGGACGCGACCATCGGAGCAATGAGGTAATGCACGAGCGAATCGTGATCGGCCCAACTGCTGATGCGGTCCAGCCACGACTCGAATCGTTTGAATTCTTGGTCGCCAAACTCGGTCTCGAGTTTTTCCAGCAAAAAGACGGCGACCACTTTTTCTTCCAGCACCGAACCGGAAAAAAGCTGATCGGCAACGTCGATCAGGAAATTGAGTCCGTGTTCTTTTCTCACCTCCCGCCGAAAACGAACGGCGGCGCGGCGCAACTCCGCCGTGTACCAGCCATGAGATTTCATTTCATCTTGGAAGAACCACTGCACGTCGGAGGCATGCTCGACGGAACCGCCGTCTTTTAGCGCCCTGCGGATTTGGGCGGCGACATCTGCGGCCTTCATCTTGGATTGCGCCGCCGGAGGTTGGTCGATTGAAGGCTTCGCCATACACAGTTTATTGTGCCGCAATGGCGGCCACTCTGAAATATCGGTCATACACCCAAAGCAATGCGGTCGTAACCAGGCCGATGACCGTCACGCTCCACCAAATCCGCTCGGGCCGGTGCGTGACCTCTCCGAAATGATGCATGAGCGTCCCGCCGAACCAACCGCCGATCAGCGACCCAATCCCGATCGGCAAGAACGCAAAGCCCATGTAAGTACCCTGCTGCCCTGGGGGTGCGAGCAGCGCGATGTATTCGTAGTAGCGTGGCTGCTGCGTGATTTCTCCCAGCGCAAGGACGAACAGCGACAGAATCGCTCCCCAGATCGTCGGGTGAAAAGCCAGGATTGTCCACGAAGCTGAGGTGATCAGAGTTCCCAGAATTACGGCTTGGAAAGCTGGTATTTTTCGGGTCAGCAAATTTACGACGAGCGTGAGACAGATAACGGTCAAGCCATCAGTCACCAGAATAATTTCAACATCCGCAGTTGGGCGGATATAGCCGTGAATGTATCCGGGCAAACTGATGTATTGCTGCCAAAACACAATCCAGTAACCGGTGAAGATCAAAAGGAACCACATGAACCGGCTGATGCCGGAAAGCACCAATACGAGCAGCCCCACCCAAATCCACCAAACTACGTGAAAGGGGGGATAAATCCAGAGACCCATGCGAAGCAGGAAAGCGATCACAAGTACTGGAAGAACCAGGCGGTAATTGCCTACGACCACGCAAAAATTCCGCGCGACGGTGGCAATCGAAGGGGGAGGAGCGTCTCCGGGCTGGCGTGGTTCGCGAAAGAACAGCAGCACGAAAAAGAACATCGCGAAGACACTGAGGGCGGCCACGCGGTACACACTCTCGACGCCCAGATGACGATGTGCCCAAGAGGCGTAATAGGGCCCGGCAGCGCCGCCGATGTTAACCAGAGTGTAGTAAATCGAATATCCGATGGAGCGTACGTTCGGCTTCGAAGCGCGCGCCGTGGTCCCTACCACGCAAGGTTTCACGAGAGAAATGCCGAGTGCGGGTAGGATGAGAATGCATCCGACAAACAGTTCAAGCGGCACAGTATTGCGCACCGGAGCGAGCCAGGTTGCTCCAATGGAGCCAATCAGAAAATACGCGGCGGCGAGAATGAGATAGGCCAGCGAAAGAGCGCGACGGAAGCCTAGTCTGTCAGCTGCTGCCCCGCCGAAGATGGCCAGAAACCACACCATGCCGCCGAAGATTCCAGTCAGCGTTCCGGTTTGCTCTGCGGAAAAATTCAGCTTTTCCTGAAGGTAGAGCGCAAGAGAAGCAAACGCCCCATAGTAAGAGAGGCGCTCAAAGATCTCACTGATGTTGGCGATCCAGAACGGCCGTTCGAACCCGGTACGAATCTCCTGCAGGCGTTCAGAGAAACTCAATGACTGCTCCCTGGTGACTCGATTCGCTGGTAGCGCCAGTGTAAAAGACGCCGAGATGGCGGAGCTACTCTCCCATCCGCCTGCGTACTTCTTCGGCTGAAAGCTTAGCGATCCGAATGATCTTCGTGCGACTGGTCTGGCCGGAGGCAATGGTAACGGAAGATCGCGGCACCTTCAAAAGTTTCGCAAAGAATTCGATGCAGGCTTCGTTGGCTTTGCCGTCGATGGGTGGGGCGGTAAGCGAAACCTTGAGCGCATCGCCGAGTTCGCCGCTGACCGTGTTCTTTTTGGCGCGCGGACGAACCTTCACGGCAAAGGTTGCGCCGCCGTTCGACTCCTGAACTGGAATCACGCGTTCTTCCTCAGCGAGAACGCAGACTCTATCAGAAGAAGAGCGGCCACGAGCGCCACCTGCGGGTTGTGCAACGTGCGGGACTCCCCGATGCTCGCCATCAGAGCAATCGCGAATGCCAGCATCGTTACATTCGCAGTGACCGAAAACAGCCTGAGGCCGTGCACTCCGCAGCCGTTCCGAAGGCGCAACAGATTCAGCATCGCGGTGAACAGCAAGGCGAGGTCCGTTCCGAAGATCCAGATCCTGCCGGTGTAAGTTCTCGGCACGAGCAGGCAATCCGCGATTGCCAGCACAAAAAGGGTGCCCGCGCAAAGCCGGTCAAAAAGCGTCATCGCCCTCTCTGAGCCTCTGGGTCGGGGGTTTACCCCTGAGCTTGGCGAAGGATTTCTAAGCCTTTGTTCTCTCCCCAAAAATCGCCGTACCCACGCGGATGCCGGTCGATCCTTCTTCAATTGCCACTTCGAAATCGTGCGACATGCCCATCGAAAGCTGGTCCATCGCGATGGCTGGAAGTTTGCGCTTTTCAAGCGCATGGCGCAATTCGCCCAGCTTGCGAAAGTAAGGCCGCGCATCCGGAGGATTGCCGGTGAACGGAGGTACGGTCATTAGTCCGCGGAAAGAAAGCGCCTCCAATCGGGGCGCGGCCATCAGCAATTCTTCAAGCGATCGGGAATCCGGCGATGCGCCGCTCTTCGAATATTCGCCTCCGACGTTGATCTCGATGAGCACATCCAGCTTCTTGCCAAGCTTGCGCGCCGCTGTATCCAACTTCTCCGCCAGCTTCAGCGAATCGACGGAATCCACGGCGCGAAATAATTCTATGGTCTTTGCGGCCTTATTCGTCTGCAAGTGTCCGATCATGTGCCACTCGCAATCTTTCAGATTCGCGAGCGCGGCGGCCTTGATGGAAAATTCCTGAACACGATTTTCTCCGAACAAACGCTGTCCCGCCTCGTAAGCCTCTCGGATTCGTTCCGGTGGCTGGGTCTTGGTGACGGCCATGAGTGTAACGTCGTTCAGATCACGTCCGGACAGTCGAGCGGCCGCATGGATACGCTCGCGCACCCCGGCAATATTGTTCGAGATCGACATAGAAACACTAAACCACGAAGGGCATGAAGGGCACGAAGGAAGTCCGGAATTCCTTGGTGTTCCCTCGTGGCCTTCGGGGCGGTAGAAGTCACATGATCGCGGTTGGCGGCGCCGGTTCCTCGGGGCTGCCGGCATTCGCCAGCGGTACCCGCACCATTACTGCGATAAGCACAGCCAGTGCGGCCAGGGCCACCCGGAACGAAGGCGTCCAATGGACGAGAGTCACATCCTTGCCTGACCCCACCAGACCGGCGATCACCAGTCCGCACAAGGCCTCTCCGGCGATCAGTCCGGATGCGGTCAGCACGCCGGTGTTTTCGACCCGCGCCTTTTGCGCATCGTTGTAACCTCGCCGGTCGCGGAGTTTGTCGGTAACCCAGCGGACTACGCCGCCCACAAAAATCGCAAAGGTGGTCCCCAGTGGCAAATACATTCCCACCGCGAACAGCATCACGCTCTTCACTTCGATCATGATCATGGCGATGCCGAGCAGGATCCCAACAATCACCAGCGGCCACGCCATATCACCGCCGACAATACCTTTGGAAAGCATGGCCATAAGTCCGGCCTGCGGAGCGGGCAACGCCGCGCTGCCAAAGTGATACGCCCTGTCGAGAATGGCTAACGGAAAGAACAAGACCAGCGATGCCACGACCACGCCGAATAGATCTCCAATCTGCATTTTGGACGGTGTGCCGCCCAAAATGTGTCCGACTTTTAAATCCTGCAGCATCTCACCAGCAACTGCGGATGACACGCAGACGACAGCCGCCACGCCCAATACCGCCGCCACGCCTCCGGGTCCGGAGACTCCCAATGCCACCATCAAAAGAGCGGCAATCACCAGCGTGCAGAGCGTGAGACCCGATACCGGATTATTAGAGGAGCCGATTAGGCCGACCAGGTTTCCAGAGACTGCGGCGAAGAAGAAGCCCAGAACGATCATCACAAGCGCAGCAACTACCGCAGCCGTAAGGACCTGCGAAGTGGACAGGTTTCCCGCGCCACCGATGAAATAGTAGTAAAGCGCAATCATGGCCAGAAACACGACGCCAATACCCACAAAAATTGCTTTCGCCGGAAGATCGCGATCGGTGCGATTCGTGGCTGCATGCGCGGCGGCAGACTTCTTCAGGTCCGAGACGGCGCGTGCCATCCCGGCGCCCAGTTGCTTACGCATTTTGAACAGGGTGTAGGACGCTCCTACCAGCATCCCCCCCACCGCAATCGGTCTCACGATCGAGTAATAGATCGCTCCCGCCAGAAGCGGCCACGCGAGCGTATGTCCGGCAGGCTGTGCCGCCTGAATGTAAGGACCAATTGTGAACGTTAGAAGTGGAACCAAGAGTCCCCAGGCCAGCACGCCCCCGGCAAAATTGAGCGCCGCCAGCCGCGGACCAATGATGTAGCCAACACCAAGATAGGCGGGGCTAATGTCCGGGGCAGTCAACAGCGTTGCCCCTCCGGTTATCGTGGTGGCCACACTGGGATTCGTACCCGTGCGCAGCAGCAGCTTCTTGCCGAGCGCGCTGATGGTGACCGGAAATGTGTTGTTGGCGGCGAAGACATTGACGGCGCCCAGCAGATACATGAATCCGCCAAAGCCCATGTTGGCGAAGAGAATCTTGGCGGCCCTGGCGCCTTGTTGCCCTGCTTTGTGAATCTCGGAAGCAGCCACTGACTCGGGGTAGGGAAGGTCCGGATCCTCCACCATGACGCGGCGCAGCAGGGTCACGAACAAAATGCCGAGCGTGCCGCCGATCACCATCAGCGCCACCGAGTTCCAATATTTCTCTCGGGTCAGTCCCGGCCAAATTCCTGCCATCACAAATGCAGGGATCGTGAACACCGCCCCGGCCGCCACCGATTCGCCGATCGAGCCCACGGTTCGCGCAATGTTTTCTTCCAGCAGAGAGCCTTTCATCAGACGTAATAGAGCCATTCCGATTACTGCCGCCGGATAAGTTGCCGCAATCGTCATCCCGGCTTTCAGCCCGAGATAAGCGTTCGCCGAACCAAGAATCGCCGTCATTACCAGCCCGATCAGCAATGCGCGGAAGGTGAACTCTTTCATTTCCATGTTTTCTGGGACGTATGGAACATGCTTCTTTGGAACCGGTGGGGCGACCGCACTCATGGGCGAACTCCTGGCGACGGGATCAGTCCCGATAATCTAACTTTATGCGAAACCGTGGAACGGCGCACGTTAGCATGCGGGGAGGCTGCTTTACAAGGGCGATTGGGCTCGATGGGCTCCGATCATGGCCAAAGGGCGGCCAAAGCAGTTCCTCTTGCGTCCTACGCGGCTTGAGGTAAAATAGCCCTACTCGGTGGTTTGATCCCTTCAAAGTTTCGTTTTCCGAGGTGCAGTGTGACGAAAGATTTCCTCGACCAGCTGAGGTCCCAGCGGTTCTTTGAATTTCACTGCAGCGATTGCGGCAGCGACACCGGCTTCCGTTCGCGGCGCCGCACGTTTTCCGAACGCTACCTTCTTCCGTTTTTTCTTCTGCAGCCGGTGCGTTGCGCGGAATGTTTCCGGAGGGACTATCGGTTGATTTTCATGCCCGTGAGGGAACGGCTGTCGGAAGCGGCAGGCAAACAGAGGGTATCCGCGATCCAGCCCGGCAACACTCGCGACGTTGCCTAGTAGGCCTGAGCGCCGTTATACTGGCTAACAAGCAGGCGACGCGCAAGGCGTCCATTCTTGCGACGATCACGGAGGCCGTCTTCAGCAGTAGTGGAGACCGAATTCGGGCTATGCCGGCCAAGGCCGCAGCCGCAGGGCCTCCTATTGCTTCACACGCCCTGCCATCCTGGCCGCGGCGGGTTACTAGTGACCTCGGCGGGAGTTTTTTTGCGGTTCTTTTTCCCTCTGATTGCCGCGTATGTGGCGAGCCGCTGGTTAGAATTTCGCGTCTTCCGGTCTGCCAGCGATGCCTGGATGCCATGCGGCCGATTGGAGCGGGCGTCTGTGCCGTTTGTGGCGAACGTCTGTTTTCCGCTCATGCACTTTCTTCCGCTGAGGGGGTGACCAAGTGCGGCCTGTGCCGCCGCATCGAACCCCCGTTCACCCGGGCGGTAGCATTCGGCAGTTACCAGGGCGGGCTGCGCGAACTGATTCACTTGCTGAAATACGCCGGAGTGCGACCGGCGGCGAACGTTTTGGGGCGCATGCTGGCGGAGGCGATCGCACCGTTTGAAAACGAACTTGCCGCCGACTTCGTCGCGGTAGTGCCGGTACTCTTACATCGCGCCCAACTTCGCGAGCGAGAATTCAACCACGCGGATCTGATTGCGTGCGCCGCGATCAAACGTGCGCCAGCTTCCGCACGCCTTCGCCGGTGCGCCGAAGTACTCGGGAGGAAGCGTGAAACTGCGTCGCAAACTGGACTCACCAGCCACCAGCGCCGTGAGAATGTGCGCGCCGCCTTGGGCATGGTCCACCCTGAAACTGTCAGGGGCCGTGAGATGCTCGTGGTCGCCGACGTTTACAGGACCGGGGCGACCGTGTCAGAGTGCGCGCGTGTTCTGCGCCGCGCGGGGGGCAACGAAAGTATGGGTAGCGACCGTGGCCCGGCCTCTGAAGGCTTCTCAGAACCATGTGCCGATCAAGTTGCCGGACGAAGGGGACAGCGACGCTCCGTCCGAGGTGGAAGAAATTTCATTGGCTCGGGCGGCGGGCAACTGAGATGTGGCAACGAGGTCGGGGCAGCTGGTACTGGAAAGATGTCAGCGTCGACTGCGGCATCCTACTTATGAAAGGTCGGAATCGAAGCTAAGTAGTTTGGGAGACGAAACCAGCATCATGTCAGCCAGGATGGAAGCCGATGTGGGACTCACGGGCAGGCACGCCGCTGGCCTGTTTGCAGGGGCGGCAGTCCATCGCGACGATAATGGGCACGCGCTGCATGCGCCCGTGCTGGTTCTAAACGCGTCCTATGAGCCCATCAATGTTTGCGCAGCCCGCCGTGCATTAGTTTTGGTGCTCAAGGGCGTAGCCATGACGGAAGAGGAGAACGGGCACTTCCTGCATGCGGCACGGATCGCCATGCGCGTACCCTCGGTGATTCGCCTGCTGGAGTATCGCCGCATCCCGCACCAGAGCCGAGCCTTGTCGCGTAAGAATATTCTCTTGCGCGACCGCAACACCTGCCAGTATTGCGCCACGGTACTGCCTTCGAGCGATCTGACGCTGGATCACGTGATCCCCCGCTCTCGCGGAGGATCGTCCACCTGGGAAAATCTGGTTGCGTGCTGTCATACGTGCAACCGGCGCAAAGGAAACCAGTTTCCCGCAGAGTCCGGGATGAAGCTGATGCGCGAGCCGCGCGCTTTCAATCTCCATACCAGCCGCCACATCATGCGTCTGATGGGCCGATCAGACGATAAGTGGAGGAAGTATTTGTTCTACTGAGCCGACAGCGATCGGCGGTCAGCTCTCAGCCGTCAGCTCTCATAACGACGGCAAAAACGTCCGCCCCAGATGCATTCCACGCGCGCTTTGTCATCCCGTGTGAAACGAGGGATCTCGCCCTTGTCTGGCAGCTGACACCTATTGCTGGGGATTCGGCGCCGCGTCCGGCTTCTTCGGATCTGGACTTTGATTTGGAACCGGATTCTGATCCGGCGGCGAAGTTTGTTTTTTCTGCTCCGCCTTCGGAATTTCCTGGCCTTGATACAAAATCCTCACGTTCGATCCAAATCGTTTGTAGTCCTCGTACTTCACGATCTCGCGGATATGGATGTCGCCCGTGTTGAAGTGGAGCGTGTCGTCGGCGCGCGTATACGTTGGAAACCAGTATTTGTTGTCAATCTGCTGCCGCCACGTGGTGAACTTCGGGTAAAGGTGCTCTTCTTTGCCTCTTCGCTTCGTATCCTTTATTTCGGGAACGGCCTGTCCATACGTCTTCACGATCTGAAAATCGTGGTCGTCTACCCAGATGCGTCCCTGAAAGTAGCGCTTCTTTCCGACGATTTCTTTGGGCGCGATATCGAAGACATAGCAGTGCAGTTGGTCCTCCTGCTGCTGCCCCACATAAAGAATGTTGTACTCGGGAACCTCTTCGGTGGTCAGCACGAAAGGAAGTCGGTTGCGGAAGTCCTGCACGTCGCCCTGGTCGAGCGACAGGCCGCCTTGTTCCAGGGACGATTGCGGAGCGAACACCACGTTCTCGATGCGATGTCCTTTATCGTCGTAAAGAACGTCGAAGACTTCATGGTATTCCCCAGTGACCGTGTCGCCATCCCGAGTCTGAACTTTTATATCCTGCCGGTAGGTGTAATGCTCTCGCGCTTCCTTGAATAGCTTTTCCTGCGCGGCGAAACGCGTGATGATGGCTTCGGGCATGATGCCGGTGGGCTGAGTGCTTTCGAGAGGACCTTCCTGCGCGGCTGCGGTTGGGGCAAAAGATCCACATACAGCGATGGCGGCCATTAAGAGAAAAATGCGGTGCGACCGAATCATAACCCTTATCTTAAACGGATCAGGCACTCTAAGGCGAGGATGGCCGAAGGCACACCGCGGCAACCTTCCCCCGACCCCTCTCCGCTCAGTGAGGCTGGGGGTAGGGCGCTGCGGTTCTGCCGCTAACTTGGATGCCATATCAAGGAGAGGGTTGCCGTGTAGAAAACTGGGCTCAGGTGTCCGGCTTCGGCTTTTCACGTCCTATGATTTCGAAGGTCGCGGTGTTCGACTTGAGAATGTCTGGCGGCCCGCCAGATCATAATCCGCGGCCTAAGAGAAACAGAGAAACTTTGTCCTTCCGACCGGAGCGTAGCGAGCGAACGAAGTGGAGGAACCTGAGGTCCTCGCAATCGGAATGCTCTCCGGTTCGACATCAAGGACGAAGCTGGAAGCTCCCCACTTCCCCTGCTACACTCATCAGTCTGCCTGAGGGGTTCTGTCATGCGCCGTTGTTATGTCATTTTTCTAGCTCTCATCGCGCTCGCCCTTCCCGACTTTGCCCAGGCCAAGCATTCCTTTACCTTCGAAGACCTGATGAAGCTCAAGCGCGTGGGGGAGCCCGAAGTCTCGCCTGACGGCAAGTGGGTGATCTTCAGCGTGGTTGATGTGGATCTTGCGGCAAACACGAAAACGCCGCACATCTGGATCGTTCCCATGGCTGGTGGGCAGGAGCGCATTCTCCTTCCAAACTCTCAAGGTGACCGGCCGCGCTGGTCACCTGATGGCAAGCACTTCGCATTTATCGCAGACGGGGGGCGCGGCTCGCAGGTGTGGATTGCCGATTTCGATACCGCAGCAGGCACCGTCGGTGGCGCACACGAGCTAACGGCTATCGCAACCGAGACAGGCGGCGAGGTGTGGTCCCCCGATGGCAAAAACATTTTGTTCACGTCCGATGTCTACCCTGAGTGCGATGGCACTCCTGAGGCGGCAGCGGCCTGCAATGCGGAAAAATTGGGTGAACACGAGAAGTCGCCGGTCAAGGCTCAAATTTTCACTCATCTCCTTTATCGACATTGGAACGCGTACAAGGAAGGCAGACGCAGCCACATTTTCGTCGTTCCGGTTTCTGAATCGTCCCCGCCGCCGGGCCGCTGGCCATCGATCGGATCACTCACGCCCCGCGACCTCACGCCCGGCGATTACGACGCGCCCGTGTTTTCGCTCGGGGGACAGGACGACTACGCCTTTTCGCCTGACGGGCAGGAGATCTGCTATACCTCGAATCACGACAAGAATCCGGCGGCTTCCACCAATAACGATCTCTGGATCGTTTCGGTCAGCGGAGATCCGGCCGGATCTGTCCCAGCAAAGAACATCACCGCCGACAATCCCGCCAGTGACTCGACGCCGCTCTATTCGCCCGATGGCCGCTACATCGCCTACCGCGCCCAGCAGCGTCCCGGATACGAGGCCGACCGCTTCCGGTTGATGCTGTATGACCGCAAGACGGGAGAGAGGAAGAATCTGACAGAGGATTTTGATCGGTGGGTTGGAAGTTTCACCTGGTCTCCGGATTCAAAGCGAATTTACTTCGTTGCCGAGGACAAAGGAAGCTCGGTCTTGTATTGGACCGGAACCGACGGTATGCGCGATGCCCTTCTCGGAGGCTACAACGACAGCCCAACGGTCACCCCAGATGCAAGATGGATCGTGCTTACGCGCACGTCGCTGGAACACCCTAGCCTGATCTTCAAATACAACATGAAATTCGATCCGGAGAAGGCAAAACCTGGCCTGCAGAAAATAACTGAAGAAAATCACTTCGGCGACGCGCTGGCTGATCCCAACGAAGCCGTCCTCGCTCAAGTCGAAATGTCGCCGCTCGAATCCTTCTGGTTCCCGGGCGCGAACGGCGACAAAGTCGAAGGCTTCCTGGTCAAGCCACCGAACTTCGACGCCAGCAAGAAGTATCCCGTGAAGTTCCTCATCCACGGCGGGCCGCAGGGCGCCTGGGGAGACGACTGGAGCTACCGCTGGAATCCCGAACTGTTCGCCGCCAACGGATACGTGGTCATCATGATCAACTTCCACGGCTCGACCGGCTACGGACAGAAGTTCATCGACGCCATCCAGGGCGACTGGGGCGGCGCTCCGTTTGAAGACCTGATGAAGGGTCTCGACTTCGCGGAGGAGCATTACGGCTTCATTGATAAAGACCGCGAATGCGCGCTGGGCGCCAGTTACGGCGGATATGCCATCAATTGGATCCTGGGCCACACCGACCGCTTCAAGTGCCTGGTGTCGCACGACGGCATGTTCAACGCCGAATCGGCCTGGGGCACGACCGAAGAACTCTGGTTTAACGACTGGGAGTTCAAAGGCACTCCCTACGACAACCGCGCGCTGTATCAGAAATGGTCGCCGCACCACTACGCGAAAAACTTCAAGACGCCGACATTAGTCATCCACGGCCAGAAGGACTACCGCCTCGACGTGAGCGAAGGCTTCCAACTTTTCACCACGCTGCAGATGGAAGGCGTGCCGTCAAAGATGCTGTACTTCCCCGACGAAGGGCACTGGGTGTTGGAGCCGCAGAATTCGCAGCTTTGGTACAAGACCGTGAACGACTGGGTGGATCGATGGACGAAGAAGTGAGGCGGGCTTCGGCTGTCGGGCTTCAGCACAGCCCCTGTGGGGACGGCCTCGGCTGTCCGCCGAGCGCAACTAGGGGCCTGAAACTGCCTCGTTCGACGAAGATGATTCAGTCGTGCCTACGGCACTTGGGCCGCATTCTGTGGCTGCATCCCGCCAGTGAACTGGCGGGCTACGATCGATGGTCCCTCCGGGACATCATGCGTCAGGAGCCAGATCATGCCTACTCGGAAGTCGACGAATCGCAAACCGCCGAAGTCCCCGGCGGCCGTCCTGCAAGCTGATGCCGAGCAGCAACTCGATTCCTTCCTTGCGAAATACGACCGGGAGGCGACCGCCTTCGAGGGACGCTCAGGAGAATGCGCAAGCTCGTTCCCGGTGCCATCGAATATGGTCTACGACAACTACAACTGGCTGGTCGTCGGCTTCACCAACCGAGCGCCCCTCGGAGGCGATCTTTCCCCTGGGGCTTCCACCCGGCCGCGTGACCTTGTGCTTTCTGCAAGGCGCGGGCCTGCCCGATCCCGCAAAACTCCTGCAGGGAAAGGGTAACGTTGTGCGGAACATCCGGCTCTACAATGCGGGCGAGCCTGACGCCCGCGTTCTCGACGGAGCTGAAGTGCGCGATCTGATGAACCTGGCTCTGAATCGGGCAAAGGTCCCCATGCCGGCGAGAGGGCGGCGCAAACTGATGATCAAGTCGATCTCAGCGAAGCCGCGTCGGCGGCGACCGTGATCCCTTCCGCTCTGATTGAAGCAATCGTCACTGAGAGTCGAACCTTTCGATCCCCTCCTGCGGCGTCGCGGAGGTTCCCGTCGAAACCTGGATCTCAACTTCCAATCGTCCGCCAAATGATCCGACGGTCGGGTGGAAACTCGCCAGGCCATTGGCGTCGCTCGTGACGTGCTCTGGCCTGCACTCGAGATGACAGGCGTTGCCGTTTGTGTGGTAGCGGTATCGCCAGGTGCCAGCGTTAGATCGTTACCCGGAGGACCGAGCACAACTGGATTGAAACAGCACGGAGGCGCTCAAGACCTGGCTCCCGTTAATTTTTCGCGGAAGCGCTCAGGGCTGTCAGTTCGCGCCGGGCTTCTTGAGCAGGGATAAAGTCAGGGTCAACGTTCTTCGAGATATCGAGCAGCTGTTGGTAGGTTCGTGTCGCTGCCGCGCGGTCGAACTGTGCTGCGCGCGGGCGGTTCCCAGAAGGCAGAGTTCGTAATCCGGGGCCGGCCCGGCATTGTTACCCGCCTGCAGACTTAAACCGCGGTAACGGAGGCAGGGCTCAAAATCACTGACTGCCTGCTAGCTCGTTCGTGAGTACGGCTCCGGTTGGATGCTCCATCAAAGAGAGCGCCGGGCATGCCCCTCGGCGCTCAGGTTCGCTCCCGCCAGCAGCAGCATTCCTGACAAGAATGCCCAGAGCATCATGCTCACCGAGAGCGCGAAGGGGCCGTAGACTTCGCCAAAATTGAGCCACGGGAGAGCCAGAATATACCCATACTTCAAAGCCTCTGACAACAATCCCATGACCAGCGCTGCCGGCAGTACGGCCCGCGCCGGAACCTTCCCATTGGGCAGCACCCAGTAGACGAGGAAGAAAATGGCGATGCTGGCTGCGATGGCGAACAGTTTCATCACGGCAAATCCCGCCAGGCGAACCGTTCCAGAGCCGTGGCCGCGCAGCAGAAATTCCAGTAGAGCCACATTGCCCGCAGTCAGGGCGATCGATAATAGCGCCAACACACCGCAGGCGAACGACAGCCCCAGCGAGATCAACTGATTGCCGAAATAGGAGCGGTTATTTTGAAAATGCCATATCCGGTTAAGCGCGACTTCCAGCGGCATAAACACGCCGGAAGACGTTACCAGCAGGATGAGCAGCGAAACCGCTTGTACACGATGCCGGCTATTTACCATGGCGTTCAGGTTGCGAATGACGAACTCCTGGCCTGCTGGCAGATAGTCGCGCAGCAATTCCACCACCACGTCATACATCACACGCGAATGGAAGACACGGCGAATAAGGGTCATGAGCAGCACCACAAAGGGGAAAAACGAAAGGATCGAGTTGGCCGCTACCGACAATGCAAAAGTGTGCACATCGGTCCTCATGACGTACATCAAGGTCGAGGCCACCGCTCCCAAAGGACGTTTTCCGCCCAGTCGCTGCCGGCCGCTGGGCTCCGATTCGGCCGGCGGGAGAACCGGGATTGTGATCTGACCTGGCATCAGTGGTTGCGTTAATCCTATCAAGGGTTTGGCTCGGCGTCCGGCGGCCGGTGGTGACGAAAGTCGAGGGCCAGCGGGGTCGCTTTTGTTATACCCTGTTAAAGAATCGACGGGGACCGGCGGTCGCTTTTTGCCTAAACCTTCTAATTTTTCTTGTCAAACGATTTAATAGTGCTTATTATCGCGTGTGCTCGTAGCCGGGTGTGTGCCGCGGCGATGACATTGTGAGGCAGGTTGACGTCTTGAGTAGGGTCGTAGAAATCAACGTCGATGGTGCAGGGCTCCGAAGGTTTCCGCCGCAATTTCTGCGCGTGCGTTAAATCCAGGGGTCTTTTGTTTTTGGAGCGATTTCTTCGGCCCTCGCGAGTGCAGCCGAGTTCCAACGTCTTTCCTGAGGGGGCGTCCCGGTTCGCCGGGATAACAATTGGGAAATCCGGGGAACAATTCTTAACGAAGTGAAAGGAGTTTTCCGTGAGAGAGAAGGGAACAGTGAAGTGGTTCAACGGGGCGAAAGGATATGGATTCATCCAGCGCTCCACGGGGGAGGACGTTTTCGTACATTTCTCCGCGATACAGGAGAACGGCTAC
>Ga0187875_10001241_pt1 | contig 19900 bp, 19 predicted proteins | sample June2016WEW_17_1_2_FD_132978 | JGI IMG/M metagenome (GOLD analysis project Ga0187875, IMG submission 132978) | Peatland microbial communities from SPRUCE experiment site at the Marcell Experimental Forest, Minnesota, USA - June2016WEW_17_10 | ecosystem: Environmental > Terrestrial > Soil >... | reverse complement strand
CGTGGAAGAATTGGAAAACCTGAAGGCCAGGGCTGCCACCGCCGACAAGAATTGGGACAAATACCTCCGCGCCGCCGCGGAGCTCGATAACTATCGCAAACGCGTCGCCCGCGAGAAGGAAGACCTGGCCCGGTTCACGTCCGAACGCGTCGTGGCGGCGCTGCTGCCGGCGCTCGACAATCTCGAACGCGCCATCGACGCCGCCCAAAAACATGGCGCGGACAATTCGTCGCTCCTCGACGGCATTACGCAGGTGCACAGCCAGTTCCGCCGCACGCTCGTCGAGTTCGGCCTCCAGGAAGTCACCGCCAATGTCGGCCATCCGTTCGACCCCAAGCTCCATGAGGCCGTCAGCCAGATCGAGTCCGGCGAACATCCCGAGGGCCACGTGGTCGAGCAGCTTCAACGGGGCTACAAACTTGCCGACCGCCTCCTGCGGCCGGCGCGCGTGGTCGTCAGTAAAGGTTCACCCGCCGCGGCGGGTTCCTCCCCCGAAGCCGATTCAACCCCAGAGACCGGGGCGGCTCCCGAGAGTCCAGAATGACCCAGCGCGATTACTACGAGGTTCTGGGCATCGGGCGCGAGGCTACGGAAGAGGAAATCAAACGGGCCTACCGCAAGCTCGCGCTCAAGTACCACCCCGACAAGAATCCCGGCGACAAAGAGGCGGAGGAAAAATTCAAGGAACTCGGCGAAGCCTACGAAGTTCTCAGCGACCCGCCAAAGCGCGCCACGTATGATCGCTTTGGCCATGCCGCGTTTGCGCCGGGTGCCGGAGCCGGCTCCGCCGGCAGCCATTATCCAGGCGGCGGGTTCCACGATCCGTTCGAGGTTTTTCGCGAAGTGTTCGGCGGCGCCGGTGGCGGTATTCTCGACGATTTCTTTGAACAGGCGTTCGGTGGGGCCGCGGGCCGCCGTTCCCGGGGCGGCGCGCAACGCGGCAACGATCTGCGCTACGATTTGGAGATCGACCTCGAAGAAGCCGCGGGCGGCGTCGAGAGAGAAATCACCTTCACCAGGCCCGACACCTGCCCGGAGTGCCACGGGCGCGGGGCAGCTGCCGGATCGCAGGCCGAGACCTGCCCGACGTGCCACGGTCAGGGCCAGGTGGCCCACTCCCGCGGGTTCTTCACGGTCGCGTCCACCTGCCCGCGGTGTAACGGCGCCGGCCAGATTGTCACCAATCCCTGCAAACACTGTGGCGGGGAAGGCCGTATTCAACATCACACCAAATTGAAGGTGCGCACCCCGGCCGGAATCGAGGACGGTTCGCGTCTGCGCAGCTCGGGCAACGGCGAAGCGGGCATCCATGGCGGGCCCGCGGGCGATCTGTACGTGGTCGTCCATGTCCGCGAACACGACATCTTTACCCGACATGGCGACGATCTGCTGTGCGAAGTGCCCATCAGTTTTCCAACGGCGGCGCTCGGTGGCGAAATCGAGGTTCCCACGCTCAACGGCGCCGCGCGGCTGAAGATTCCCGCGGGCACGCAAAGCGGCACGCTCTTCCGCCTGCGCGGGAAAGGCCTGCCCAACGTCCACGGCCACGGTCACGGCGACCAGCACGTCCACGTTATGGTCGAAGTCCCCACCCGTCTCTCCCGCGCCCAACGCGAAAAACTCGACGAGTTCGCGGCCATCGCCCACGAAGACTCCTACCCGCAACTCAAGTCATTCCTCGAAAAGGCCAAACGTTTCTTCGGCGGCCGGTAGGGCGCGACCACTTTAACCCCATTTCGAGATCGGGACGAGCGCGCCGATCTCTTTGCGTACGCCTCCCTTCGTCATGCCGAGCGTGTCGAGGCATCTCTGTCGTTGCGCCAGTCTCGTGGCAAGCCCCACGAACAATGGCCTGTGATTCTCTGCTGACTGTGCTAACATGCAAACGGCATCATGGCCCCAGTTCGTCTCCAGCAATGGTACGCTCGACAATGCAACGGGGAGTGCGGTTTGTCCCGCAGCTAACTTCCGCGTTGCCATGCGCCGCTTCTTCCTCCCCAATCTGCAGCAGCCAGTCCTCACCGCCTCCGAGGCGCATCATGCGCTACACGTGCTCCGACTCAAGGTCGGCGACACGCTGACCGTGTTCGATGGACGCGGACACGAGGCGCAATGCGCGATTGCGGAAATCTCCAGGGACACCGTTCATCTCAAGGTTTTGACTCAATCCACCACACCCGCGTTGCCCTGCCGCATCATCTTGGCCCAAGCGATCCCCAAGAAGAGCATGGACCTGATTGTGCAGAAGGCGACGGAGTTGGGCGCCGCGGTCATCGCGCCGCTGATCTCGGACCGCACCGTGGTGAAACTCGACGATGATTCGAAGAGGCTGAACCGCTGGCGCGACATCGCCCTCGACGCCTGCAAACAATGCGGCAACAACTGGCTACCGGAAATCCGGCCGCCGCAACCAGCGCACGACTTTCTGGGATCGCTGCCCAAATGCGATCTGAAGCTGATCGCCTCGCTTCAACCGGACGCGAAGCCTTTGAAGGGCATTCTCCGCGACTTAGCGAATCCAAAGTCACTATTGATTCTCATCGGCCCCGAAGGCGATTTCACCCCCGCCGAACTCGGCATAGCGAAATCCGCCGGTTGCCTGCCGCTCTCGCTGGGGCCACTCGTGCTCCGCGCCGAGACCGCCGCCATCTACACGCTCAGTATTCTGCACCACGAGTTGCAAACCCGCTAGCTGGGACCTATAGGTTACACGGAGGTCGTTGATGAAGTTGAACAATGACGATGTTTCATCGGGCCACGGCGCAGGCGCGTTTCGGGTGCTGGTTATCGACAACGACGACGCCGACCGCGAACTCACCATCCTGCACCTCGGCGAGGCGTGGCCATTCGAGCATGAGATGGTTCCCGACCATGCGCGCACCGGCCACGAGGCTCTCGACAAAATGCGCGCGACGCGTTACGCGCTGGCCGTGCTCGATTGGCGACTTCCCGGCATGGACGGCGGCGAAGTGCTGCGCATCATGCGCCGGGAACGAATCCTCACGCCCGTCATTGTCGTCTCGGGACTCGGGAATGCCCCGCGAACGCATCCTGGAAAACCTCGCGCTTCTCGGCGCGGCATTTCTGAACAAAGACAAGATGGACTCTGTCGCGCTCCGCGACGCGATTGCCACCGCCCTTCATCGGTTCGGGCCTGGTCGCTCTCTGGCTGCGTGATCGGCACGGCGTCTTCGCACCGGCTCAGGCCATGTGACCGCGCGCGAGCAGGAACTTCTCGATGATCTGCGCCGCGCCGAACACCTCGTCCAACTCGACAAACTCGTCGGCCGTGTGCGCCTGAGCGGCGCTGCCGGGGCCGAACGCGACGGCGGGAATACCGTGCGCCGCAAAAAACGCCGCGTCGCAAAACCACGGCGCGCCGATGGTCTCCTGGCCAAGCGCGCGGACGAAGGGATTCTGCGGGTCGGCGTACAACGGACTGCAGACGCCAATCAATTCCACCTCCACGGACAGACGGTCGCGCAAGTGACGCAGAATCTCCTCGTGGTTTTCACCGGGCACCGTGCGGCGGTCAACTTCGATCTCGCAATATTCCGGCACGATGTTCAGTTGCGAGCCGCCGCGGATCAGGCCGACGTTCGTCGTCGGCGAACCGAGGATCGGGTCGCGAATCCGCTGGAGCGATTCGGCGTATTCGCCGAGCAGATAATCCACCACGCCGGCCATCTTTTTGATCGCGCTTTCCCCGCGCTCGGGCATCGAACCGTGAACGCTCTTGCCGCGGGTGATGATCTTGAACGCAATCGCCCCTTTGTGCGTGTGAACCACGCGGCAGTTCGTCGGTTCGCCCGCAATGGCGAAATCAGTCCGAAACCCGCGCTGCAGCAGCGCGCGCGCGCCGTGACTGCCGCTTTCCTCCCCCATCAGCGCGCAAAACCAAACGTCAAGGTCGCCTTCGCGAAACTCTTTCTGGCGGACCGCATTGGCCAACGCCGCGAGCATCGCGGCGATCGAACCTTTTGTGTCACAGGCGCCACGGCCATAAAGCTTCCCGTCGCGAATCTCGCCACCAAACGGGTTGATGGTCATGCCCGCGACGCTGACGGTGTCCGTGTGCGGCGCGAGGGCGACCGATTTCCGGCCACCGCGTGAAAAGAACTTCCCGACGACGTTCGGGCGGCCGGGTTCGACGTCGTGGAGTTCCACGTCGAGAGCCAGCTTGCGAAGAAAGTCAGCCACGTATTCGGCGATGCGCGATTCTTTCGTGTTCTTCGGTTCCGTGCCGGGATCGCCAAAGGGACTGACGCTCGGAATCCGCACGAGGTCTTGCAGCAGTTGCGTGATTTGCTCGTGGTTCATGGTTTGCGGGCCGGTGGTTGGACCAGCACCCACTGCATGTTCGCTGCCCTCGCCGACGCGATACCCGCCGTCGTGTCCTCAAAGACGAGGCATTTTTCGGGCGCGATACCGAGTTGCCTCGCCGCTTCCAAGAACGGATCCGGGGCTGGTTTGCCGTGGCGATAATCTTCCACGGTGACGATGGCCTGGAACTTCCCCAGGATTCCCAGGGCGTCGAGAATCTTCCGCACAATCTCGCGTTTGCCGCCCGATGCGACCGCCAGCGGCTTCACTCCGTGAAACTGTTGGACGAGTTCCACCACCGGCCTGATCGGCATCGTCTGCGGAATCATCTGAACAAACAGCGAGTCCTTGTACATCGCGGTCTCATGCACGGGCATCGAGTACCCGTGACGTTCGTTGAGGACCTCGACGATCCGCTCGGTCGGCACGCCGCCAAGCTCGTAAAACAGCGCTTCGGGGAAGTCGCACTCGTGCTCCTTCAAGGCCGCGCACCACGCCCTGTAGTGCAGCGGCATCGTGTCCGCGAGCGTGCCGTCGCAGTCAAAAATATAGGCGTCGAACTGCCCCTCTGGCAACTGGATCTTCATATCTGTTTCTCGAACCATTCCACGAACCGGCGAATTCCGTCCTCGATGCCCACCTGTGGATTGTACCCAAGCAACCGTTTCGCCTGCGAAACGTCCGCGCAAGTGATGGGGACGTCGCCGGGCTGGTTGGGCAACTGCCGGAGGTGCGCCTTCTTGCCGACCGCCGCCTCAATCAGCCGTACCAGCTCACGCAACTCAACCGCCCGCGATTCGCCGAGGTTGATGATTTCAAAACCAAACTCGCGGTCGAGGCACGCGAGGAAGCCCTGGACAATGTCGTCGACGTACGTGTAATCGCGTGCGGTCGTGCCATCGCCAAACATTTCCACCGGTTTGCCGCGCACGATGGCGCTGGTGAACTTGTAAATGGCCAGATCGGGGCGTTGCCGCGGACCGTACGCGGTGAATAGCCGCAGGCAAACCATGTCCAGACCATGAAGGTGGTGATACACACGGCACAACGCCTCGGCTGACAGTTTCGTGGCGGCGTACGGCGAGATCGGCCGCAACACGGCCGCGTCCTCACGAAATGGCGACGGTTGATCGGCGCCGTACACGCTCGACGAGGAGGCGAAGATGAATTTCTTCACGCCAAACTCGCGGGCCAGTTCGAGCAATTGCAGCGTGCCAAGAATATTGACCTCCGCGTAGAGCCGCGGATGGACCGTGGACGGCCGGATCCCCGCCCGCGCCGCCAGATGCAGAATGGCGCCGAATCGATTTTTCTGGAAGACCGGCCGCAACAAGGCGTCGTCCCGTATATCAGCTTCCACTATGCTCGCGCGTTCCCCGAACCCCGCGGTGTTGCGTCGTTTCAGCGCGGGATCGTAGAAATCGTTGAAATCGTCCACAACCACAACCTCGTGCCCGCGCGCCAACAACGCATCGACCATGTGCGAGCCGATGAACCCTGCGCCGCCTGTCACCAAAATCTGCATCGAGCGACCTTAACATGAAGCACTTTGCCGTTGCAGCCCCGAAAATCGACGCTATTATTTCGCCCCATGCGCCTGCCGTCCGTCATCCTGGCCCTCCTGCTGTCTGCCGCCGTCTCGGTATTTGCAACTGGCGTGGCCACGCACGTCGTCGTGGTGGTGTGGGACGGCATGCGGCCCGACATGGTCAACGCGACCAACACCCCGACGCTGTATCAACTGGCGCGTGAGGGAGTGTTTTTCCAGAACCACCACGCGGTGTATATCAGTTCGACGGAAGTCAACGCCACCGCCATCGCTACCGGCGTGTACCCAAACCGCAGTGGCATCATGGGCAACCGCGAATACCGCCCCAATATCACCCCTCTCAAGCGGATTGAAGTCCAGTCCCTCGAAGCTGTCCGCAAAGGCGATGAAGTCACCCACAATCATTACCTCCAATTGCCCACCATCGCCGAGATCCTCCAGCGAGCCGGCAAGCGGACCGCCATCGCGGGCACCAAACCCGTCGCGATTCTATTCGACCGCCTTGAGGCGGACCGCGCCTGCAACGACTGCGTAGACCTGTTTGACCGCAAGACGGTCCCGACCTCCGCCGTCGAACAACTCAATCTGCCGCCCTTCACACCGCAGGAAACCCCCAACACACGTCAGGACCTGGCGACAACGCAAGCGCTCATCGGCCCGCTGTGGGACAAGGAGGTGCCCTCGTTTTCGGTGCTGTGGCTCAGCGAGCCGGACTACGCGCAGCATTCCACCGGACCGGGCTCGGTCGCGGCGCTTCAGGCGATAAAGAGTTCCGATGATAATCTCGCTCGCGTCCTGAAGGAATTGGCGGCCCGCGGTGTCCGCGACAAGACCGATGTCTTCGTCGTTTCCGATCACGGGTTTTCCACGATCTCGCGCGTCGTGAGCGTGGTCGACACCTTGAACAAGGCGGGCTTGCCCGCCGCGCACGAGTTCCCGCAGCCGCCCGGCAACGGCAATGTCATGGTCATCGGTAACGGCGGATCGTCGCTGTTGTATGTCATCGGTCACGATCCCAAACTCGTGAAAAAGATTGTCGCGCTCATGCAGCAGCAGGATTTTGCCGGCGTCATCTTCACGCGAGAACCGATGCCGGGAACATTCACCCTCGATCAAGTTCGCATCGACACCCCCGATGCGCCGGATATCGTGGTTTCATTTCGCTGGACGGACGAGAAGAATGCCGTCGGCATCCCCGGCTCGGACCCCACGGATGGTTTCTTCGGAGCGAGACAAGGAATTCATTCCAGCCTCAGCCCGTTCGACATGCGCAATACTCTGGTCGCTGCCGGCCCCGATTTCCGTCAGGGCTGGATCGACGAATTCCCCTCGGGCAACGTGGACCTCGCGCCGACTATCCTGCGTGTGTTGGGGGTTGCTCCGCCCGAACGGATGGACGGCCGCGTTCTGGTGGAAGCCATGGTGCCGATGACCACCAACGTGTCCCCCCTTGAGGTGCGTATGCTGGATGCCAGTTGTGACTCCAGCAACACCGTCTGGCACCAGTACCTGCACGTCACCGAATTCAGCGGCACCACCTACTTCGACGAAGGCAACGGCTACTCCGCACCCAAGAAGTGAAGCCGGGCCAGCCGACTTGTTCACGGGTTATTCACGGCGCGCCCGTAACCCCGTCCGAACCAACCTCGCCACGCCGGCGCTTATCCCGGCCGTTGATACAGCGTCGGACGCTACTGGCTCCCCTCTACCTCTTCCGCGCCACCGCAACGAGACGGGTGGCATTCAGATCATAGGGCTGGCCGTCCAGATCACCGCACAATTTCACTTCGGCAAAGCCGGCCTGACGCAGTAGGTCCTTGAGTTCCTGTCCCGAGTAAACCGTGTGATGAAATTTGAACCGGCGCGCCAGGCTGCCCTTGATGAGGATCCACTCGTTGCGGATGCGCGTCCAGTCATCGAAGATCTCATGCATGTGGACCAGCAGGCTCCCATCGGCGTGCCGCTCCGCATGGCTCGACTGCATGATCCCGGCCAAGCGCTCCTTGCCCATCACGTCGATGACGCACACGCCGCCGGGCTTGAGGCTCTCGAAGATGTTCCGCACCGCCCAACGATCATCGTCCTTGTTGGCGAAGTACCCGAACGAAGTGAACACATTGACCGCGAGTCGAAAGGCGCCGGGCCGCACGAAATCGCGCATGTCGGAGTTCACGAACTCAACCTTCACCCGTGCGGACTTCGCGCGCTGACGCGCCTTGTTCAGCAAAAACCGCGTGCGATCCACACCAGTCACCTGAAACCCGCGCTTGGCCAACACCACAGAATGACGTCCGGGCCCGCAACACAAATCGAGCACCGCGCCGCGCCGAATCCCCGTTAACTTGAGGATCTCCTGCACCTGTTCGTCAGCCGCGGCGAACTGTTGCTCGTCGAACATGAGCGGATACATCTCCCGCCAGAAATCCTCGTTCTCAAACCACTCGCGCATGATCTCCTTCCCTCGCGCCCGATTCTGCCACGAGCGCCACTTGCATGCAGCAATTCATCGCGGGGATGACTTCGTCGAACACGCCGCACATGGCTTTCACGAGTTCGTAACCGGAGCACTCGTGCACTTCGCGCTCGGGCATCGGATAATACAGTTGGAACCCGACCCACTCCTGACCCTTCGGGTATTTCTCGGCTGCATCGCGAATCTGTCGGGCGGATGTGAAGTTCTTCTTCGTGAAGACGGCGTTCGCTTCCCAATCGCCGACCTCCACCACAAACCCTTCGTGCTCCACGAGCCTGTGCAGTTCCTTGTCCAACTCGGTGCCCGCCGCGCTTTGCTGGATCAGCCGATGCCAGTCCCAGTCGTCCTTCAGTAAACAACCCGGATACGGTTCCGGTCCCTGAACGTACCCGCGCTCGATCTGCAGTCCGCTCTTGAAAACTTTCGTGCCCGAGTCGGCGGAGATGAACAACTTGGCGCAACCGAAATTAATCTTGTTCGATATCGGCTTGGCCTCGCGGTTGGCCCGCGGCAGCCAGCAAATCCACTGCCAGTACACGCCGCGTCCCCAACGATCCGTCACAAACGGGGTGCGGTAGCGTTGCTCGAGGTAGAACTTCAGGATTTGGGTGATCCGCTCGTGTGGCGCGATATTGCCCACGCGGATACCGCGCTGGAAATCGATCCACCCGCTACGGAATGCCTCGCCCGTCGGCAATTCCGCGCCGCCATCGCCCCGCTTCGCCAGCGGCAGCCAGTTCTTAGCTGACGCGGACCGCTTCACGGCGTCTCCTGTTTGCCTGCTGGAGGATCGAATCAAAAACCAATCGTCCGTCTTCACTGCCGAGCAACTTCTCGCAGGCGCGTTCGGGATGCGGCATGAGGCCGAAGACGTTTCTCGCTTCGTTGCAGATGCCGGCAATGTTGTCGAGGGAGCCGTTCGGGTTGGCAGCATCGGTGACGTCCCCGTCCTTCGTGCAGTAGCGGGCGAGGATGCGGTCGTCGCGCTGGAGTTGCTCGATGACCCGAGGCTCGGCGAAATAGCTGCCCTCACCGTGGGCAATTGGGATACGCAATACCTGGCCCTTCTTGCAGGCTTTGGTGAACGGCGAGTTGGTCGTCTCGACGCGCAAATGCACGTGGTCGCAGATGAATTTCAACCCCCGATTCCGGATGAGCGCTCCCGGCAACAAGTGCGCCTCGCACAGAATCTGGAAGCCGTTGCAGATGCCGATGACGAGTCCGCCCGATTTCGCGTGTTCGATGACCGCCTTCATCGCCGGCGCGAACCGCGCAATCGCGCCCGTCCGCAAATAATCGCCGTAGCTGAACCCGCCCGGCACGACGACGCAATCCACGTCGCCGAGCGCGGCGTCCTTATGCCAGATGTAATGGGTTGGCTGCCCGAGCACATCTGCCAGCGCGTGGTACGCGTCCTGGTCGCAATTGCTGCCGGGGAATTGGATGATTCCTAATCGCATGGTTACTTGGGCCACAGATTCACACAGATGTACACCGATTCATCCGTGGAAATCCGTGTGCATCAGTGGCTAATTTCAAATGTGTACTCTTCGATCACCGGATTGCTCAGCAGCTTGCGGCAGGCTTCGTCGACTTTCTTCTGCAGCTCGGGTTGGTCGCCGCCTTCCAGGTCGATCTCCATGAACTTCCCGACCCGCACGTCCTTGATCCCTTTGAACTCCATCGACTCCAGTGCGTGTTTAACAGTCTTCCCTTGCGGGTCGAGCACGGTCTTCTTCGGCATGACGATGATTCTGGCTTTCATCACTGGATTCCGACTTTCTTGAACGTGTTATCCACCTCCCGGAAGTGAACGTTCAGGTCGAAAAGTGCGTCCACTTCGCGTCGTGTAAGATGGCGCATCACCTCATCGTCCGCGAGGAGAAACTCCTTGAACGTCCTGGAACTGGTCCGGGTCTTCATCGCGTTGCGCTGGACGAGGGCGTAGGCCCGTTTGCGCATAAATCCTTTGCGCGTGAGCGCGAGCAACACTGCCTGTGAATAAATCAGCCCCTTGCCCGATTCGAGGTTGGCCTTCATCCGCTGTGGATACACGAGCAGCTTGTCCACAACGTCCGTCAGCGTCACGAGCATGTAATCGAGCAGCGTCGTCGAATCCGGCAAAATGATCCGCTCGACGCTGCTGTGGGAGATGTCACGTTCGTGCCACAGCGCCACGTTTTCCATCGCCGCCACCGCATTGCCCCGCAACACCCGCGCCAGTCCGCACAACCGCTCGCAGGTGATCGGATTGCGCTTGTGCGGCATGGCGCTGCTGCCCTTCTGTCCTGCTGCGAAAAATTCCTCGGCTTCGAGCACCTCGGTGCGTTGCAGGTGCCGAAACTCCAACGCCCAGCGGTCAATCGAGCAACCCACGAGCGCAAGAGCGCTCATGAACTCGGCGTGACGGTCGCGCTGGACAATCTGCGTTGAAATCCTGTCCGGTTGCAGCCCGAGCTTCTTGCAGACGTAGGCTTCGACGCGCGGGTTCATGTGCGCGTACGTGCCGACCGCCCCCGAAATCTTGCCCACGGCGATGATGTCGCGGGCCAGCACGAGCCGTTCGAGCGCTCGGCCAAACTCGTCGTACATCAGCGCCATCTTCAGACCGAACGTGATCGGCTCGGCGTGAACGCCGTGGGTCCGGCCAATCATCGGCACGACCCTGTATTTCTTCGCTTTGTTCGCGATGACGTCGCGCAGCTTCTCTACATCATCGATGAGAATGTCTGCCGATTGCGCCATCTGCACCGCCAACGCCGTATCGACCACATCCGACGACGTGAGGCCCTCGTGGATGTGACGTGACGCCGGGCCGACGTTCTCGGCGACATTGGTGAGGAACGCGATCACGTCGTGATTGGTCGTCCGCTCGATCTCGCCAATCCGTTTGACGTCAAATTTCGCGCGCCGCTTGATCGTCGCGAGGTCTTTCGCGGGAGTCCTGCGCGCCTCGCACGCCAGAATCTCGATCTGCAGCCAGATGAAGAACTTGTTCTCGTCCGTCCAGATTTGGCGCATCACCTCGCGGCTGTACCGGCGAATCATACTCCGGCGAGGCTAGCGGACGACCCCGGTGTTGTCAACGCGCGGGCGGGTGCTATGATCGCGCGCATGACCGTGAAGGCATGCCGTGCTTTGGCATTAGCGCTTTCGGTGGGCGTTTGGTTCCTCACCAATGCCGAATGGACCGTTGCGGAAGTTCCCGCGCCTAGCACGCAAGACGTGGTTGCCGGCAACACCGCGTTTGCGCTCGACCTGTATGCGAAGTTAAAGACAACCGATGGCAACCTGTTCTTTTCCCCCTACAGCATATCCACCGCGCTGGCGATGACGTATGCCGGCGCGCGCGGCGATACGGCAGCGCAGATGGCGAAGGTGCTGCATTTTCCGACGCAGCAGGATCAACTGCCCCCGGCCTTTGCCGCCCTTGAGTCCAACCTCCTCACAGATCAAGCGATCCAGAAAACAGGCACGGTACGTCTCGATGTCGCCAACTCGCTCTGGCCGCAACAGAAATATCCATTCCTGCCCGACTACCTCAGCCTGCTGAAACGATATTACGACACTTCTGTTACCCCACTCGACTACGAGAAGGCTCCCGAAACCGCGCGCAAGACCATCAACGACTGGGTCGAACAGAAGACGAATCGTAAAATTACCGATTTGATCAACCCCGTTACGCTGAATCCTCTGACGCGTCTCGTGCTTGCCGATGTGGTGTACTTTAAGGGCGATTGGTCCAAACCGTTCGATTCGAAACAAACCGCAGAGCGCCCTTTCCATCTTGCCTCGGGCAAGGACGTGAAGTGCCATATGATGGCACACAACCGAGATCAGGACGTGTACCTATACGCCGAGACGCCAGACCTGCAAGTGGTCAAACTCCCTTATAAATACAGCGATCTCTGCATGATTGTCCTCCTACCGCGAAAGAAGAACGGGCTGAGCGCCCTGGAGAGCGAATTGACACCAGCCAAGCTTGCTGAGTGGAGCGGAAGGGACGGACGACTCGACTTCAGCAAGGTCAATGTCTTCTTACCGAAGTTCACGCTCACACGCGAAGTCAGCTTGGGGCAGACGCTAGCCGCGATGGGGATGACGGACGCGTTCACCAGCAAGGCAGACTTTTCTGGCATGGATGGACAGACGAACTGGTTATACATTGGCGAAGTCGCGCACAAGGCGTTTGTAGCGGTATGCGAAAGGGGGACCGAGGCCGCCGCCGCCACAAGCTACAAGGGGATCGGCGGAATTGTCCCAGAGGGCAGTCCCAAGGTCTTTCGTGCCGACCATCCATTTCTCTTTTTCATCCGGGACGATCGCACCGGCAGCATCTTGTTCCTGAGCCGCGTGATGGACCCGACGGCGCAGAACTGAGCGGCCACGCTTGCAATTGGGCGTGTCTGCCAGGTACTCTGGCGGCGGATTCGCCATGCAGCCGACTATCCGCCGACTCTTCAACGCGCAGCAGTCTGGTCTGCTCCTGGTCATCCTGCTGTTGGGGGCGATCCTGACCATCTTTGCCGGCTCGCACGTGGAGCGGTCGGCACGATTTATTTGTCGCGGACGGTGATGGGCCGGCACGGGCGACATTCGTCTCCCGCCAGGAGATGCTGCGCCGCGCCAGGGAATATCTCGGAGCGATCCGGGCCGGGATCGATCCGTCCCGACGGGTCGGGGAACTGCGCGGCGGCCGAATCGTCGGCGACGTCGCCCGCGCCCAGGCGACCCAGTCAACCCTGATGCGTCTCATGGCCGGCATCCCGGCGGAGGGATGAGGGCGGAGTTGGCGGCGCAAAAAAAATTTCGGCTTTCCTGAATTTCGGAGTTGCATCCGGACGCGAACTTTGTTACCCAATTCTCACAAGGAGGTGGGGGAACACGGTTCCCTCATGCATAATGATGGAATGGGGCGCCGCCCGGATACTGGCTTTGCGCAAGCACGCCGGTATGACTCAGGCTCGATTTGCTCAGTGGCTTGGTGTATCCGTCAAGCAGGTCAAATACCTCGAGCACCAACGCCGCAATCCCAGCGGGCCCAGCCGACGCCTGCTCGATATCCTGGCTGTCCAATTCCATTTCAGCGGAACGGAAGAGGTGCTGGTCCTCGGGGCCGGTGCCACGCACCTGAAACCACCACCCGACAATCCAAAACCGCAGACTGCTTCCGCCCAACCCCGCGACGCTGCCAAATCGCCGGATAAGCCGCCAGCGCCAGACGTGGAGAAGAAGGATGCGGTGGTTCCCGTTTCTGCGCCTGTTCCCGATGATGAGGCTTTCGTTTGGCGCTGAGTGGTGATAGACTCACCGTGTGAGTGTTGGCGCGCGGCAAACAATTTCCAGGTGGACAAAGTGGGCGCGGCGGACTGCGCTGGCTGTGCTCGGTTTGGTCTTTCTCCTTGGCTTCTGGCGGCTGGCCCTCGGCGGATTCATCCTGGGCCGAATGGCCGATATCCGTGGAAAAGGGTATCCGGTCACGCTTGTCGAGTTGAACCGATGGTACCCACGCGTCGCGCCCACGGATAATGGCGCGATCCTGCTCGACAAGGCATTTGCCAGTTTCGCGCGCGAGTCAGAACGGCCCGACAGGTCCCGTGACGAACCGGTTTCTGATTCTTCGCGGCGCGGGTTGCCCCCAGACTCGCCGGCGCAAACCGCTGCGGATTCCGCCGACGCGAACGACGATGTTCTGACCCTGCTCCACCAGGCTTCGAATGCTCCCCGCTGGCGGTTTCCGATCGACTTGCGTTCGCTGTCCATCATGCCCTACCCGCATTTGGGCAATCTCATTCGCGCGGCGCATTTGCTGGAGGCCGACGCCGCCGACCACACCGTTTGTGCCGAGCCTCAGCCGGCCATCGTCTCCGTCCAATCCTTGTTCGCCCTGTCTCACTCGCTGGACAAGGAACCGCTCGTGCGCTCTCATCTGGCGCGTCTGGAGTGCCAACGCATCGCCGTCAACAGCCTCCAGAACCTGATGAACGGGACCGTCCTGACCGACAAACAGCTTGACGCGCTTGGGGATGCTCTGGAGAAAGCCGAGGATCAACGCGGCCTGGCGCGAGCGTTCATCGGCCAGCGTTGCATTGGCATTTACGGCTTCGAAACGCTGGAAAGAGCGATGGATCCAGTGGCGTTACCGGTGGCCCGTTCGTATCCGTTTGGCCAGAGATTCCTGATCAATCTCGACGTCCTGTTCAGTTCGCCCGCTTATTTGTACAACTTGTGTGGATCGCTTCAGTGGGATGAACTCGAGTACTTGCGGCTCATGGATCGCTGCGTCCAGGCGGCCCAATTGGGTTTCCCCGAACGGATCGACGCCGCGCAGGCGTTGCGTCAATCGCTCGAACGGGAGAGCGAGACGCATACGCTTTCGCGGGCATGGCTGCACGGAATGAACGGCCCACGGATCATTCTAAAAGACGCGGCCCTAGCCACCAGACTGCGCGAGGCCCGGGTCGCGATCGCCGTGGAACGCTATCGCCTGGCGCACTACGAATTACCCCGCACGCTCTGGGAACTCGAATCGTCCGGCATCGGGACCATACCGGCTGACCCCCTTAGCGGTCGCCCCCTGCGCTACACCCGGCTCTCAAACGGCTACATCATCCACAGCGTTTGCCAGAACACCGCCAGCAAGGACGATGGCACCGGCTTCCGAGACGCTACGTTCATTGTTGAACGCTGAGCGGTAGGTTGCGGCAGTCCCATTCTTGTTAGCCACCCGATAAAAGTCGCAGATTTGCTGTGCTGTTTGACCGCTAGCTCAAGCGGGATGGCGAACAGCCGACCGAAGCCGAAAGCGGCCCCTTGATGGAACCCTCTTGTCTGCAATGGGTAAAACGCCTATCTCGCCATTTTCCAACCACTTGGAGCAACAATTCACACTTCCGGCACGTCTGGTGCTCTCACCCGCTTAACGTCATACCGTTAAGGACCGATGGCAAGCTCCACCATCTTGGTTGTCGATGACGATATCGTGGTTCTCACCGCCCTATCGAAGATGCTCAACCTGTTCGGCTACATCGTTGCCGGCGCCTCAAACTCCCAGGCCGCAATGGATTACGTCGCAAATTCCCGCAAACGCTTCGACCTCATCATCACCGACCTCGCGATGCCGGGCATCGACGGCGTCCAATTCACGGCCGCAGCCAAGAAGATCTTTCCCGACACCCCCGTCATTGTCATGACGGGATATTCCGAACGCTGCACGCCTGAGGAAGCCCTCCGCTTGGGCGCGTTTGCCTACGTCCCAAAACCCTTCAACATCCCCGAAGTCATCAGCACCATCGAACGAGCGCTCCGTCCAGCGCCGGTCACAGCTCACCGATCCCGCCCTTCGTCAATAGAGCGGACCGCGACCGGGCTCCCCATGAACCCGATCATCCCGCAGGGCGTCAACGCCAGCAGGCCGGCGGCGAGCGCGTTCACTTCGTAGCCTCATTTCACTTCGAGACTTGCCTGTTGCGCCACTGCTGCTTTCAGGATTTGAACCTGCCGAAAAAGGCCGATTTCTCCAAGGAATATGAAGGCGGAGCACAAGTTGGGTATGCACCTGTATCGAGTCGTGTAGCCGCACTCTTCAGGGTGCGCAGGCCAAGCCGAGTCCGCGCGACGCCGCGTGTGTATCTCCGGCGGCAACCGACTACAGAGCCTACCGCCTCAGATCAAACATTCGCAGCGCTAGTAGACTCCCCAGTCGATGCCGACACCGGCCAACGAACTCTTGGTCGCGGTGCTGATCTGGATTTGACCCGTGCCGGTCACGCCAGTACCGCCCCACTGGTTGCCGAGCAGGTCGATGGTATTCCAAGCCGTCTTGAGGTAGGTACCAGCGGCTACGGAATCGACGGTGGTGCCATCGGCGATGCCGCTATTGACCGACCACTGGTCGATGGCGGCGTCCATTTGACGGCAGTCATTCATGATGCGCCGTCCCTGCGACTGCTTGCGGGCCTTGACGAAGCCGGGGACCGCCAGCGCGGCCAACAGTCCCACAATTGCGACGACGATCATTATTTCAACCAAGGTGAAGCCCCGGTTATCCCGATTGAGAGTATTGCGACTCATACGTCCTGTACTCCTTACTTAATATAACTTCGGTACTACGGCCATTACTGGTTTTCCCTGGGGAGCATCGGAAATGCCAACGAATTGCCATGGAAGCGTGCAAAACGGTGCAAGGTGTGGGCGCTTACTCAATACCGATGCAGGCGGCGCTATTGACCGTCAAAGCCCGGACTTGTGGCTCGTCCCCGTCTCTGGATGCGTCTCACCCACGACGCGAAGGACAACCACAGTTACAGCGATCAGGCCGCTGAGAAGACTGACGAGAACACCGACCTTGAGGACGGGCGGCGAAAACCGCACCGCGATTTCACCGTGCCCCGGTTCGGGAATGACGATGCCTTGAAATGCACCGAATACTTCAACCATTCTGAACCGGCCACCACCAGCAACCCAGCCCGGGTAAGATGACTGCGAAACGAAAACCACGCCCGGTTGAGCCACATGATACGTGATCGAATACGCCTCCGGCGTCTGGCTGGCGAACTGGATTTCGTCGTTTGTTCCCATCGAGGCCCCGGGCCGGACCAACTTGTCGATGTCATGAGCCGCAGATCCCCACACGGCCGTTTCTTTGTGCCAGTCGAGTTCGCCTCTCTCCAACGCGGTCAGAAGCGCGTCACGAGAATCATACTGCCGAATCTTCGTAAAAAACCTGGCGCGCGGGAGTGCGTCGCTGTTCACCGGAAACTTTAGCCCGTACTGGCCGTCTGGTGACCGCTCCTCGTAAACCAGCAGCTTGACGTTTTGGATGCCCAACCGTGCCTGCAGATTCGTGGTGGTTTGGAACCGTCCGATGGAGTCGAGAAGAAAGCTCGTGTAGCCCTCGGGCACCTCCAGCAAATCACAAAAATACGCCAGATTTCGTTGAGTCACCAGGCACTCGTAACGCTGGTCTGCCGAGACTTGTCCAAAGCGAAAGAAATCAAACTCTTTCCGGTACTGTCCCAACAGTGGAACTGGCCAATCGTCCCGCGAAAAAAAGTCGTCAGGATTCGTAGTCCCGCGGTGGAAACTTCCATACGCGTGGTGAAAATCTGCCACCGAAATTGCCAGCAGCGTGCACAACCCGATGGCTCGTGTCCAGCGACCCGTGCATCGCACAAGGCAGAACATACTTGACGCGAGCAGCACCGCCGGCGTGAGCGCCCAAAGTGTTTCGTGCCGCGACCAGGCCATGTTCTTGGGGTTGCGTAATTCGTTGGCCAAGCCGCCCCCGCCGAAATGCAGCACGGTCAAGAGGCCAACATACGCCGCCACCAGCAGGCACCCCGGCCATAAGCGCAACCGGCGGCCGTCGTTCCACACCAAATCCGTGAAGGACCCCGTTAGTACCGCCGCAGCAAACACGGCGACGCACGACATCTTGGATGGCCCGCGGAAAAGAGATGCGCCGGGCAGAACATGGTACAGGGCGTTGAACAACCCCCCGAACCGTCCGAGCGCGAACCATATTCCCGCGAACCAGATCGCCAGGAAAAACCCAACGGTTCGTTTATCCGCCACCCGACGCCAGTTGAACAGGGTCAGCAGAAACATCAACAGGAACAGTTGCCCGGCGTAAATCCCGAATTCCCAGTACTGCCAGTAACCACGCAGGCCGGCCGGTGTGTTGTCCGCGATGGCAGTGGGACTGCTCTTGTCATAACCCCAAAACGGGCGTTCAGGATCCTCACACGCTGAGATTCCGTAGAAATTCGGCACGAACAACGTCAGAAGCCCCCGACGGGGCACCGATCCGTCGGCAAGGTTGGCAAACGATTGATGGGGACGCGCGGTACGCGACCAGTTTTCGACCGAGGGGAAGACCATGATGGCGCTTAATCCAAAGACAAGCACGAAGCTCCCCGCGATTTTCGCCATCTCTGCTCTCGCGCGTAGCCCCGCCAGCCGACTCCAGCGTTCACCTGCCTCCGTCCTGCCCGGGCAAGCGCGATACAGCCAATACAAAATGACGAGGTACCAGCAGTAAAGCGTCGTCTGTGGATGTCCCGCGAAAAGTGATAGCAGCAGGGAGCCGATCAGCCCCGGCCAAGCCCACCGGCTTCGCGCAGAACGGAGCTTGTCAACACAGAGAAGCTGCAACGGAAGCCACACGTACACCTGGATCATCACGAAGTTGACAATTCGCAGTGACATGAAACTCGAGAAACAGAAAGTGATTGCGCCGCTGAACGCGCCAACTGCGCTCAGCTTGAGTTGCCTCAAGTAGGCGTACATGAACGCCCCGCCAAGCAGATAATGAAACACGATGTACCACTGGTACACCAGGTAGGGCAGTCGCCCTTTGTATACAAACAACGGCAAAAGCCATTGCGGCGGGTAGAATACCGCCATCTGTATGTCAGAGTAGAATGGCATCCCGTCGCGGACGCCCGGAAACCAAAGAGGGAACCGACCCGCGCGGATCGACCTGGCAAAGTAGTTCACCCCCGGATAGAACTGCTCCAGCGTGTCATCCCAGATGTACCAACTCCCCATGAGAAAACGCCGATAAAACCAGACGAGCAGGAGTGCCAGGAGGGCAATGGCGCACCAATCCGCCGCGCGTCGGCTTGTCCATGGAGTCTGTGATCGTGGTTCGGGCATCATTCGTTGGGCACCTGAACAGATTAACTATATTGCTTTCGCTGTTTATCGCTCAACGACGAACGTGATGTCCGTGCCCGGCACGTAGCTCAACCCCTTGGCATTCTTCTCCGTGCCGCCGTTGTCTTCCCGGTCCTCGCCCACGCTGTAAACCACATAGCCTTTCGCGAGCGGCTTGTAGCGGAGTGGCTTCCCATCGAATGGGTCGGCAGGGACGGCGGGAAGAAAGGTCGGGGATAATTCGCCAAGTCGGTCCGGAAGCTTGCCGTTGGCGAGCCGATAGCGTTCCACCGCGATGGCCGTCTGCGCATCGCGGATCTTCGCGTCGCATCGCACCGCTTTGACCAATGCTTTATCCAGCGCAGGCAGCAGCATCCGAGAAACCACACACCACCGGGGCACTTGATTCGTCTCGTCAACCACAGCGCTGGCTGCGGCCATGTTTTCGGGCGGGGGAAGCTGCGTCGCCTTCACGTACTGTTCCATGAAGTCGAGATACTTCTCCTCATCCAATTCCAAAAGCCCCGACGCCCGGTACAGCGCCGACAGCGGACGGATCGAAAGCCATTGGCTGTCCGGGCTGCCGATCTCTTGCAGAGAAAACTTCCCGCTGCGCGCACCTTCAAAAAAGCCCGCCCCACAGCACCGTTCCCCAACAAACGCCCGCGTCATCGCCTGCGGGTCTTCCGATCCCTCCAGCGCTGCCGCCAGCTTCGCCAGTTGCTCTTCCGTCAGGGGCATCCGGTTGAGAATGCGCTCCAGGCTGTCCAAACTGATGCCCTGACAGGCAATGCGCACAAGTTGGGAGATGAGCACCGGTTCCTGATTCAACGAGCGTGCCACGCCCAGCGATACCACCACCGATTCGACCGCCGCCTGCGGCTTCTGCTGCTCCG
>Ga0187875_10001233_pt1 | contig 20000 bp, 23 predicted proteins | sample June2016WEW_17_1_2_FD_132978 | JGI IMG/M metagenome (GOLD analysis project Ga0187875, IMG submission 132978) | Peatland microbial communities from SPRUCE experiment site at the Marcell Experimental Forest, Minnesota, USA - June2016WEW_17_10 | ecosystem: Environmental > Terrestrial > Soil >... | reverse complement strand
ATGGGTTACCTATTATTTGGAAAGGTGATTTTGCTTCAGCACCTTCTAATCCTTCAACAAATTGGGCTTATCGAAATACTTCATTGGGAATTGCTTATGTATATGATGGAGCATCATGGCAAATTATGGTTCAGGATGGGATTCCTGGTGCAGACGGATTACCCTATACCCAAGGTCTAGCATCAGCATTACCTGCTACTTGTATAGTCCCTACAATATATTATGCAACGGATACGTTGACTTATTATGGTTGTACCACGGCAAGTAATTGGAGTAAATTATATGCAGTAGGGACTGCAGGTCAATATGGAACATGGCAAAAATCAAACGGAACAAATACAGTTACTTCCCCAGATGTTAGTAATTATCCTTATGGGTGGAATACCGCAGGAGCATCACCTCATGGGTATTATTATGATGGTTCAACAAATAATGCTGTGCAATACATAACAGCTATATTAAATGGAATTAATGCTTTAACTTGGGTAAGTGGATCTCCTCACGTTACGATGACAGGAGCAGGAACTTTTGGATTGGATACAAATACATATTGTGTTTCTGGTTCTGCTTGTTCTGGATATCAAGCTACTCTTGGAGCAAATGCTTATGACCCTTATGGAGCTGCCGCCAATATTACCCTTGCAAGTCTAGGAATTGTTTTGGGTGTAGGCGCAAATGATGTACCGCAAATGACCTCTGCCGGTAAATACCCTGCGGCGGACGGTTCTTTAATAACAAATTTTACTTCCGGACAAATAGCAGCAGGGAACGGATGGGTAAATGGTGGACTTGCTCCAGTGTCGGGAAAGCCTCTCATGGCCGGTACAGGCGCAAATGCTTCTACAGCAAATATTACTTTACAGGGTACTGCAGGCAGCACGTACAACCTCGATACGATGGGTGGTGGGCTTGTTGAGCAGATAGTTGCTATATTTGACGGAGGCGGAGCTGTCATTCCAGTAAATTCGATTGCATATGTCCATCGAGATTATGCAATTTCTTCAATCAATGAATGGACGGTCACCTGCAACGCCGAAGACGCGACACCAATAGTAATTGATGTTTTTGGACAGGCATATTCAGCCAGTTCCTTGCCGTCTTCTACACTATGCAGCACAGGAACAAAGCCCACAGGAGGCGGGGCGTCAGCCTATGGAAATCAAGCCACATGGAACTGCGGTACCACATCCAGCGCGGCAAACTATGACTATGCTTTTAAAGTGACCACAGCACCGAGCACATCTACATGGTGTGTAGTAACACTGAAAGTGACGAGGTAATAATCATGAAAAAAATACTCTTATTAATAATCATTTTATTTTTCTTCATACCATCACAGCTTTGGGCTTATACTTGCACCGCTACAAAAACCGGCAACTGGTCAGATTCAACTGTATGGTCTGGATGTAACTCTACAATTCCTCAGGCCGGAGATACTGTCGATTTAGTATCTTATACCGTTACATGGGATTCACATGCGAGGATTCCAGATACTTCTGGCTCATTAGCTTTGATGGAATCATCTGCTGGTGGTCAATTTGCTTTAAACTTGAGTTCTGCATTTTGCAACTCTGGATGTTCGCTTAATGTTACTACATTTAACGATGGTACAAATAGCTTAGGTACCTATTTGATTACAGGGACGACGAGCAATGTGCTGACAATTAATACAGGGCTAAACTCCAATTCTCAAGGTATCATATTAACTTCTGGTCAATATATGTTTGAAGATTCTAGCACTGGTACCATTAATATAAACGGAGATTTAACCGGAGGCTCGAATAGAGGATATGAATGTTTTACTGCTACTGGAGCAGGTACAATTAATATCACTGGAAATATAAATACCGGTCTTGCTGCTTACGGGACAGCAATGGTATTTATCATGGGCGGGGGAACTCTCAATGTTACTGGGAATGTGATTGGGGGTTCAGGTGCAGGGGGTGTAGATGCGATTTTTACTACTAATGGCACAATATCTGTTATAGGAAATGTCTCAGGTGGATCTACTGTTGGATCACAACCGCGAGATGGATATGCGACTTTTGGAATAAGCTCCAATGGTAATAGTGTAACTGTAGTAGGAAATGTAACTGGGGGTTCGGGAAATTATAGCGGTGGCATCTTAATGGCTGGTGGGACATTATCCGTTACAGGAATTATAACCGGTGGGACTGCTTTTGGGGCTGTTGGAGTATATTATTATGCTCCAAGTAACCAAGTCACATTAGGTACGGGGACTCTTCTTGTGCAAGGAAGTGGTGCTTCAGCTTATTTTGGACCGTCCCCAGCATGGACTAGTTCGTCATCGAATAAAGTCCAATTTTATCAAGGCGCATCTTTTAATCAACCCGCAAATACGACATTTAGTACTGGCGGAGGCGGTTCTTCCGCACACTCGACAGCGTATTAATGGGGGTAACAAAACCTTGTAAAACAGTTTTTCAGGATTATCGGCAGGCAGTTATACGGTAACGCCGAGCAAGACAAATTATACTTTTAGCCCGACATCTTTAAACGAAACGGTAACATCAAGCAATATTACAGGTGCTAATTTTACGGCAAGTGTAATTGTAACATCGTTTACAGGTGGAATGTTTGGGGATGGTATATTTTCAACAGGTAGTTTAAGAAATTAAGTAGGAGATAAATTATGTATTTTGAAATATGTAAGATAATTAGGGATGAGAAAGATAATTTACAGGGGGATTTTGGTAAACTGTATTTTGACACAAATTATTTTTGTGAAGTATTACAACCTGACGTATTGGATGAAACACAAACTCCTTCACGATTTCATCTTCCTGCAAATGATGAAGCTAATCCTTATTATGAATGTGTAAGGTATAATTCACCAAAGCATGGTTGGACATTTGTAATACAACGACCTACAACTCCTTATTATGTTGATGGTCATAGCTTCCTTGAGTTCCATGCTGGGAATATTGTTGAAGACACATTAGGTTGTACTATAATGGGAAGTACCCGTGATAAAGTAAAAGGCGAACGTGCTGTTCTTAATTCAGGCAATACCTTTAAGAAATTTATGACTGTTCTTGAAGGCATTGACAAGTTTCAACTTATTGTTGTTGATAATTATGTGTGAGGTGCTTTATGAATATATTATTACAACCGGGAGATGTGTTTGCAACAAGAAATCCTCAATCACTAGGTAAGTTGATTACTTTTGTTGAAGCAATAAGATGCGAAAGTAAAACAGCAGAGTATTCTCATGCTGGTATTATTTTGGATTCTCAAGGAAATACTTTTGAAGCTGTATGGAATATTGAGCAACAAAATTTATTTACAGCTTACAAAGGAAGTAGAGTTATTATTGCTCGTTGGGAAGGAATGAATGTTGAAAACTTTCGTAAAGGTTGGGATGCTGTAAAAGGTGAAAATGGTAAAATTTATCCCTATTGGAGATTACTATTACATTTAATAGGGTTGGCAAGATGGATTCATTTGGGTTCAGACACGGTTTGTTCTGAATTAGCTGAAAAGTTTTTAATCAATGCAGGGTATACAATGGGATTAGCTAAAAAGAATTGGTGGGGATTAACACCACAAGAGTTAGTTGATGAGTGGAATATTTCAAAGTATATTAATATTATTTTTGAAGGTGAAATATGAAAAATTTATTATTTATAATATTTGTGTTATTCCTTATGAGTTGTTGTGAATCACATGCTCAAAAAGTTACATTTATTTTATTTTCTGGTTTAGGGGCACAATCAGATAAAGTGTATAAAGCTGAAGGTAAATTAATTATGGGGGATATAGCTGATGCAATAGGATTAATTTATAATGTAAAACTTATTAAATTATGCCCATGTGAAGATAAAGATATGTTGTTATTGAAGCATGGTTTTTACTATTTGGAATTTGATGATTTATTTCATAAAGGAACATATATAGAATTAGTAAGAATGTTCAGTGGAACAGAACAAAATTTTTGTGAATCATATAGTTTAGGAATGAATAAAGATGCATTAGAAAGTTTGGAAAAACATAAGGTGATGTTAAGTAATTAACAATTTAGTAACCAACTTAAACAAAGGGAGAATGATTATGAAAAAGTTAAAGAGTGTTTTAGCAGTAGCAATGGTCGTTTGTTTTTTAACAGTAAGTGGTTGTAGTGCAATATCAAGTATATTAAGTAATCCGCAGACACTGATTACAATTGCTACAGATTTAGGTGGTTTGATTGCTGTGGTGTATCCTTCATTAGCTACGCAGATAGTTAATAATGCGACATCAGCACAAGCTACTACAAATACAGCAGTTGTAACTGTTCAAACAGTTGATGTCAGTTTGCAAGCTTTACTAACCGCAATTACAGCAGCAAACAATGCAAATCCTAACAGTAACTTTGCTACAATAGCTGGTGATATCAATACAATATTATCTGATACGTCATTGGGGGCAAGTGATGCAGAAGCTGTGTTGAATGGTTTTATTAAGGGATTGTCTTCTGGTATGGCAAGTAAAACTTCACTTAAGCTTAAGAAATTGAGTAATGTAAAACTTACACCGCAGCAGATTATAATTGCTTTGCAAAATTTAAAATAGTAGGTGAATTATGATTTACAAATTAGGTCGACAGCCAAGAAAGTTTAATCCAGCAGTTCCGCATATGAGTTCATTAAGAAGTCTTGCTACTTCAATTACACTTCCTGATGAATTAAATTATGCAGATGGGATGATACCTGATTTAGGAATAATGCTTAATGATACATTAGGTGATTGTACTTATGCAGGATATTATCATGCCCTTCAGCTTTGGAGTTTTCATACTAATAAAAAAGATGGTATGATTACAGAAGTGGATAACGATGTATTGTCTTTGTATCAACAAGCATGTGGTTATAATCCATCAGATCCAAATACTGATCAAGGTGGAAATGAGCAAGATGTATTATCCTACTTGTTAAATACTGGTGCCCCCACTGGTAATCAACAACAGACACGACATAAGTTAAGGGCATTTGTAGAAACAGATCCTAGAATTATTACGGATTTGAAACGTGGAATCTATGAATGTGGTGTTGTTTATTTAGGAATTGATGTCCCCACAAATATTGTTCCTGACAATGCCCCTTCTCCCAGTGTTTGGGATTACGTTCCTAACCAACAGATAGAAGGTGGTCATTGCATAATTGCAGTAGGGTATCAAAAAGATGGGAGTTTAATAATAAGTTCATGGGGGCAGTTATATCTATTAACTCCAGCATTTCAATCTCATTATCTTGATGAGGCATATCCTTTGTGTGATATTGATTGGATGGATGAAAAAGGATTATCACTTTTGGGAATGTCTGTAAAAGATTTAGAAGCACAGATGGTTTATTTAAAAAAGGAGGCGTAAATGAAAAAGTTTTGGTTAATTATTCTATCTATCATATTAATGGTTGTTTACCCATTAATTGTCTTCGCATCAACTATGCAGTTTTTCTGTAGTGAAATGTTTGACAATGATTGGTGTAGTTGGGTGATGACTAATTACTCAACAATCATTACTGCTGTTCCCATTTTGGTAGTCAGTATTTTAAAATTAATAGCAGTATTCAATCCTGCTATTGTTTCAAATAGTTTGGTTGATCAAGTACAGGCATGGTTCACACCAGTGAATAAACCTACTCTTAAGAGTAATGTTGGTGATGGAGAAAAAACTATTTAATTTTTGGGTGAGTACCTCAGTGAAATATCTGAGGTACTCAAAAATAATGTTCATAAGGAAATAAATGATGATGACTTTAATAGCTTTTGCAGAACAATCAGTAAAAACAACACAATTAACTACAAGTTCCAGTACAGGAACACCAGCATTACTAAATTTTTCATGGGAGAATCTTGTTACATTTATTGTTTGTTTTTTATTGTATTATATTTTTTCACCAATCATTGTTGAAAAGTATAAAAAAGTGATTGATGAAAAAGAAAAAGAAAAAGAAGGTAAAAGAGTTGAGGCAGCAGATATAATTGCAAAAACTTTAAAGGAAAGAGATGAAGCAAGAAATCAGATTGAAACAGATTGGCATAATACAGTTATTGCAAAATTTGTAGAACAAGATAAAAAGCTTACACAATATTGCAGAGGAAATTTTAATGAACATGATGGTATGTGGAAAAGAATAAATTCACATAGTCATCTTGTTGATTGCCCAGATCCAAAATGTCATGGTGTCACTATTGGAAAAGTTGTTATTACAGAAGATGATAATGCTCAAAGTAGAAGACAAGGAGATTTTAGTTAAATGCTTTTACGAGATCTAAAAAGAGTAAGTAATGGAAGAGTTTTAAATTACGATTCTGAGGAAGCAGATATCAGAACAATTTCACAATTTTCTTATCCTGTCTTTGCTATGTGTGCACCTACTTATGTTGATGCAAAAAATTCTTTGACTGGTAAAGGAAAAGAAATTAATTATGAAAAGTTTATTGGTGATTGGATTAATCTTTACCATCTACTTTCGTTTGAATCACTGATTTTATTAATACCACCAAAAGAGGGACTTACATTTCAGACGTATATGAAAGCATTTGTTTATTTACCTCATTTAGACAATGTTGTTATTCTTAGTAACTTTGGTAATTGGAATAAGTATCTTGGAGAAGAGATTGTTGCAAGTGATACCCTAATTGAAAATGGATATAAAGTGATTAACGCCCCGTTCAGGTTTAATGGATATAATAATTTAAAACATCTTAAAGGAAATATTTACTTTGGTGGTGTTAATCAATTTGTTGATAGTAGAATATATGATTGGCTTGAAAAAACTTATGGATTGCGAATAATTCGTATTGAATTAAAGAATGATTCATTAAGTAATAATTTGTTTGTTCTTGATATGGAAAACGTGATGATGAACAGTTCTTTACCCAGTGCTGAAGTAAAGAAAGTAGCAAATGTTATTCAAGTACAAGCTGATATGTGTAATTGTGGAATATGTAACAGTATACGAGTAAGAACTACTTTGATAAATGTTTCTCCATTGCAGTCAATGACAGCAAGTGATGCTACTTATAATCGTGAATTGAAAAAGAATAATTTACTTATTGAAATATGTCGTAAGTTGAATTATGATATTATATTTTTGCAAATGAATGAAAGTCAAAAATATGGAATAACTGGATGTTGTGATTTTATAACTCCGTTGAATGTAGGGTTTTCAAAATGAAGATGCATATACGTGAATGGATGAACTCACCTGCTGTACTTTCTCTTAAGAAAGAGAGTAAGGGTAAAATGTATACTGAATTGTTTTTTCGTGATCCTATCAGACCTACGTATTTTAATAATGATCTGATGTATTCACCGGCAGATGGTACAATTCTTTATGCTAAGGAATTTAATCCAAATAATTTCCTTGAGATAAAAGGAAAAGATTTTACAGTAAAGGATTTATTAGGAATTGATGATTTTAATGAACGTGCTATTGTAGTGGGAATATTTATGACATCTTATGATGTACACACAAATAGAGTTCCTTGTGATGCTATTTTTGTTGAATCAAAATTTTGTGAAGTAATACAGACACATAATATGTCAATGACTTTACTTGAAGAAAATTTGTTTTATGACTTTGGGTATAAGAAAGATCAAATGTCTTATTTATTCCAAAATCAAAAGAAGACAAGTGTCTTTCATTCAAATATGTTAGGTCAGCGTTTTTATATTGTACAGGTAGCTGATAAAGATATCAATACAATTATTACATACGATGATCAAAAAAGAATGAGGCAATGTTCTCGTTTTGGTCAGGTGCGTTACGGATCACAAGTTGACTTTGTACTGCCATTAAATAAAAAGTTTGATTATGAAATACTTGTTAAGAAACTTGATCATATTGAAGCTGGTCTTGATCCTATTATTAAAATTTGGGCAAGGAGTAAATGATGTTGTTAGGTAGTCATCGTATAATTGGTGGAAGATTTAAATTGGTTACTGATGCAGAAGATTCAGTTCTTTTTGAAAAAGAAATTATTATTCCACTAAACAAAGGGAGAAATTTGTTGCAATACTTTAAAAATTGCGTAGCAAATATACTTTCACCAAACCAAACACTTGTTCGTTTTGTTGTTACAAAAACAGATAGTGAAGGCTATCATTGCGAATTAGGAATATTGAATGATAGTGGTGTTGAGGATCAAACAAATGATTACGTATTTGAATACAAGCAAAGAGAATTTGAAAATGTTGATAAATATAATGTAGTGATGTTGATCCCTACTGGCATAGGTGCAGAGATTGGTGGACATGCAGGAGATGCTACCCCAGTTGCTCGTTTACTTTCCGGTGTGTGTGATACATTAATACTTCATCCGAATGTTGTTAATGCTTCTGATATTAATGAAATACCATCAAATAGTTTATATGTTGAAGGCAGCATTATTAGTAGACTGTTCATGGGGACAGTAGGTTTAAGACGTGTTAGAAGTAATAAGATAGTGATGGTTGTTGATAAGCATAAAGAAAATGAAGTAAATGAATTTGTTATTAATGCTGCGTCTGCAGCAAGAACTACATTGGGTGCTGATATTGAAATTGTTATGATAGATCCACCCACTCACGCTGTTGCTTCATATTCATCTTCCGGTTCTGCTATTGGAAAAGTTGAAGGTATTGGAAGAGTAGTTTATCGTTTACAGCAAATGAAAGATTATGATGCTGTTGCTGTTATTTCACGGGTTGATGTTCCAGAAGAACTGATTGAAAAGTATTTTAAGTCAGGTGGAAAAATTATTAATCCTTGGGGTGGTGTTGAAGCTATGATTACACATTCAATAAGTAGTTTGTTGAATCTTCCATCTGCCCATGCCCCCATCATGCAGACAATAGATGATTTGGATGAAAGTATGGGAGTTGTTGATCCACGTATGGCAAGTGAAGTTATTAGCAAAACATTTTTATATTGCGTACTGAAAGGATTACATACAAGTCCTACAATAGTAACAGACGATATTACACAGTCTGGTGTATTATCTGTAAATGATATTTCATGTCTTGTTATTCCTGATAAGTGTGTAGGTATTCCAGTTCTTGCTGCTATTGAACAGGGTATAACTGTTATTGCTGTTAGAGATAACCGTAATAAGATGGAAAACGATCTGGCAAAATATCCCTTTAAAAAAGGTAAATTATATTTTGTTGATAATTATTTTGAAGCAGCTGGTCTTATAACATCTTTTAGAAAGGGAATAAATGCAGGTGCTATTTCACGTCCTGTTAAAAAAACAGTGATTAAATGAAAAATAAGGTTGAGATTGAAAGTATTATTGGAAAAGAAAAAGGTGGTCATTTTGTTAAAAGTCTATATGGCAAAAGAGGTGTTTTCAAAATATTTTTTGTTGATAAAAATTGTGTAAAATGTGTGGATAAATCATTTGATACATATGGTCATTCAGGGATGTTTAATTTTATTCCTTGTACAGAAATTTGGATTGACAGATTTATCAATAAAGAATTTATACACGAAATAATTAACTCAATTCTAAGAGAAAGAGGTTATTAACCGTGCTATCAAAAGAAACAAATATTGTTGGTGGAAGAGTTGTGAATAAACCAAATCAAATAAATTTTCAAGGTCTTTCAATTACTATTGAAAATCCTGAAGGTTCAGTAAGGGAATGGAAGGGCGAAGAAGGTAAAGGAAAAACATTAATGTATTATAAATACGGGTATATTAATGGAACCGTGGGTGTTGATGGTGAGGAAGTTGATTGTTTTATTGGAAATGATCCATACGCACCAATGGTGTATGTAATTAGATTAGGGAAAGATGATAGGGAAGAAAAAATAATGTTTGGTTTCACAAGTCAAGATGCAGCACGTGATGCATTTCTAGCACATTATCAAAGTTCTGATTTTCTTGGAACAATAATAGAAATGCCAATGCACTTATTTAAAGAAACTTTGGAATAAAAGGAAAATACAATGATAAAGCGAGCGATGAGAAATAAGTCATTTACTGAAGATTCATTTTCCAATTTTATGGCGAATCTTGGATTGGGTACTGACAACCAGATGTCTGCTTCCACTTATTCGTTGAATAACTTGATAAGTAGGAACAGAACATTATTGGAAGCTTCATACAGAAGTAGCTGGCTTATAGGTCAATGTGTTGATGCTATTGCTGAAGATATGACTAAGATGGGAATTACGATGTTGTCAAAGATGAAACCAGATAACATCAATAAACTGAATGTAGCATTAGATGATTTTTATGTTTGGAAGTCTTTGTGTGAAACAATTAAATGGGCAAGACTATACGGTGGGTGTATTGCTGTAATATTAATTGATGGACAAAAATATGAAAACCCTCTTGACCTTGACCGGATAGGAAATAATACATTTAAGGGATTGCTTGTACTTGACCGTTGGATGTGTGAACCTTCCTTAACTGAACTTGTTGATGATATGAACAAAGATTGGGGAAAGCCAAAGTTTTATAGAATGCATACTTCAATAGGAAAGATAAGATTGCCACAATTGAAAATACATTATAGTCGTGTGTTACGGTTTGATGGCATTACTCTTCCATTCTATCAAAAAGTGTATGAGAATTATTGGGGATTGTCCGTTATTGAACGTATGTATGATAGATTGATTGCTTATGATAGTTCAACTCTTGGTGCTGCACAACTTGTTTATAAATCTTTTTTACGTACTATTAAAGTAAAAGGTTTACGTGAAAAGTTGGCAATGGGTGGTCGTGAAGAAAAAGCTATTCTTAAGATGTTTCAATACATCAAAATGATGCAGACAAATGAAGGAATTACTCTTCTGGATGCTGCTGATGAATTTGATATTAAGACAAATTCCTTTGGTGGATTAGCTGATCTGCTAAATCAGTTTGGTGAACAGATATCCGGTGCTACTGGTATCCCCCTTGTTCGATTGTTCGGACAATCACCTGCAGGATTTAGTACGGGTGAAACAGATTTGAGAAATTACTACGATGGTATAAATCGTGAACAGGAAAATACACTACGTCCTAATTTATCAAAGCTGTTGGAAATAATGGGTGTTTCACTATTTGGTGAACGCCTTCCTACTGATTTTGAGTATGATTTCAATTCATTGTGGAAGATGAGTGATAAAGAAAAGGCTGAAATCAATACATCAGTCACTACTTCTATCAGTGAGGCAATAACAGGTGATATCATTACAAAGTCAACTGGTCTTAAAGAATTGCAGCAGTCTTCTCGTGTAACAGGTATATTCACAAATATAACAGATGAAGAAGTTGAAGCCGCAAAAATTGAACAACAAAATGCTCCCCCTCCGGGATTAGGTGGAGAAGAAGGGTCTGAATCTGAATTTGAAAGTGGTGAAGAACATCGTGAACAAAATGAGGAATCAATTGAAGAAGACCCTAAGACAATAATTCCTGAGGTTGAAGAACAAGCCGGAGCTGATAAGAAAAAACGTATTGATTCAGAATCAAAACTTCCCTTGAGTAAAGGGAAAGATAAGAAAGTTATTAATTTAAAAGAAGCTAGAATACTATTTGGTAAAGCTATTAATGAAGCAAAGAAATTTGTTCATGATTCATCTCCTAACAAGGAATGGATAGGTGTTGACTTTGATGCTACGCTTGCCGAATATTATGGATGGAATGATGGTAAGTTGGGTGAACCAATTCCCAAGATGATTGATTATGTAAAAGAACTTTTAGATGATGGTGAAACTGTTAAAATATTTACAGCAAGGGTTGATAACAATCCAGAAGCTGAACATCAAATAAAGTTATGGTGTGCTGAGAATGGATTGCCTGAACTTGAAGTGACCAATAAAAAAGATATGTGGATGAAAATGTTACTTGATGATAGAGCAAAACAAGTTAAGGCAAATACTGGAAAAATTATTGATATTGACACTGAAAAACTTGATATTTCAGGTAGTCTTATAAAAGATTTTGAAGAGCAAAAACATCCTCGTGCCAAAGGTGGAAAACATGCCGGTGAATTTACAGCTAAAGGAAGTGGAAGTAGTTCTTCAAGTAATTCTGAAAAGACAAAAGTAAAACGTGCTGAGCGTGGAAAATACGAAAAGCATAAAGCAGGAAAGGATGCAGAATTTTCAGCAGTAAAAAGGGATAAAGATGGAAGTATGAAACTATCAGATGGTAAACCATTGCCAAAACATCTTTCATCTTTAAAGATGCCACCTGCTTATAAAGATGTAAAAGTTAATCCAGATCCTAAGGGAAGTTTACTAGCAACTGCTATTGCAGAAAATGGAAAGAAGCAATGGTTTTATTCAAAGAAACATGATGAACAAACAACAAAACAAAAAGATGGAATGATAAAAGATCTTAGTAAGAATTATGCTAAGATAGACAAACAAGTTGAAAAGGATTTATCAAAAGGAAATGAAAACGCTCTTATTACAAAATTAGTTTCTCATACCGGAATAAGGATTGGCTCTACTGAAAAACAACTTGGTGAGAAGAAAGCTTTTGGTGCTACACTATTAGAATCACAGCATCTTATTCCACAAAAGGATGGTTCACTTAATCTTGAATTTACAGGCAAAAAGGGTGTTGATAATGTATTTAAAGTAAGTGATCCTGCATTAGTTAAACAACTTCTTAAGTTGAAGAAAGAACATAAACAGGGTGAAAAAATATTTGCCACGAATTACAATGAATGCTTGAAGTATATAAAGAGTTTGGATGGAGGCAGTTTTACACCTAAGAATTTTAGAACGAAAGTTGCTACAGATTTAGCTGTAAAAGCTGTTTCTGAGACTGAACCTCCTACATCAGAGAAAGAATATAAAAAAGCTGTAAAAGCTGTGGCAAAACAAGTTGCGGAGAGATTAAATAATACCGCAGGAGTTACTTTACGAAAATATATTGTTCCCAGTGTTTGGTCTGACTGGCGTAAGAAAGCAGGTATAAAATGACAAAAGGTAAACTTATAAGGGTTTTAAATAATCTTTTGCCACGAGGCACCTGCGAGCATGATTTAAGGGTAAGATAGGGGTAATTACAGAGGGTATTGAGGTAAGTATATGAGTAAAAAATTTGTTAAAGATGAAGATCAAGAAATTGACTGGAGAAAGATACAAAAAGATAGAGAAGCTGCTGGGGATATTGAAGATCCTGACGGTGAAGATGATGATGTAGATGATATTTCAACGCAGGAAATTATTAAACAAATAGGGTTTGATCCTGATGAAGCAGAAGACGAAACCAAGTAGAATATTCAGCTGGTCACTTACAAAACGTATTGAGAATCAATACAGACGTGACCTTGTAGCTATTAGCAGAGAAGTTGATAAAATAGTCAAGAATTACTTATTTGTTAATAAACCGAATTTTGGTGCAAAACTTAAAATCGCTGATATTAGAGGATTGGAAATAAAATTAAAACAATATTCTGCTCGGATAGTTGATTGGGGAAAAGCTTCAGTTGGAAGAATGATTGGTTCTCTTGAAAAAAGTGATTTAGCAATGTGGGAACGTCATTCAAAGGAGATAAGTAATTTATTACGACGTGAACTAACAAAGGGAGAGATTCATGACAGGATGCAGGAATATATGGATGATAATGTTGATTTGATCACATCACTACCTTTGAAAGCTGCTGAACGTGTTCATCATCTTGTCAATAATAATTTAAAGACTGGAGCACGTGCTGAGACATTAATTGCTGAATTACTTCAAACTGGTAAGGTTACAGAATCACAAGCTAAAACAATAGCAAGAACGGAAACGTCACGTGCTGCTACAGGATTAGTAAAAGCAAGGGCGGAGAGTATTGGGATAGAATGGTATGTGTGGAACTCTACAGTGGATTCAAGATTGCGGGGCAGTCATAAATTTATGAATAAAGTTGTATGCCCTTTTAATGATCCTCCAGATCCAGAGAAATTATCTGGTGAAGGAAAATCGTATGGGAATTATCTTCCTGGTGCTACATTTAATTGTCGTTGTTTTCCTGCTCCAGTTGTTCTTATAGAAGATATACATTTTCCAGCAAGAGTTTATTACAAAGGAAAAATTGTTAAAATGAATAAAGAACAGTTTCTAAGTATTCCAGGTAATGAAGAATATAGGAAGGCTGCTTAATAGAATTAAAATATTGGAGGATAAATTATGTTAGTGAATCAAATTGAAAGCTGTGATGGAAAGAGAATTAGTCATAAACCGTTTGGAAGTAAGAAGTTGACGAAGGATGATGTAAATTGGAATTGTTGGGTCTTATTAGATAAAGATACAGGAAAAGTTTTTAAAAAAGGTCTAACTGAAACTGAAGCAAGAACAATTATTAAAAATAATCCTGGAAAGTATGAACTTAAAGCAGAATCAAAAGATGGTGATACTTTCACTCAAGATCCCCCGACGAAGGATTCTTATTTTTCTAAAGGAGATAAAGTTACAGCAAAGGTTACTGCCCAAGGAATGATTAAGGGAGAAAAATACACAGTAACAGGTATTGATCAAGATACAAAGCATTCTGGACCTTGGGGAGATATTATTTCTTATGAATTAACATCTTCAAAGGGTAAAAAGATTTGGGTTGGAAATTCTCATCTTTTACTAACAAAAGACAAATACATTGCAAAGGATGAAGATAAAATGTATTGTGTTAAAGATTTTTCAACCGGAAAAATTATTAAAGATAACTTAACAAAGGAACAAGCTGAAAAGTTAACATTTTCTTTAAATAATAAATCGAAAGATATTAGATATAAAGTTTCAAAAATGATAAAAGACAAATACACTGGTGATCCTTTACGTGAAGGAAGTAGTCAATCTACAGTATCTCATAATATATCGGTTGAACGTAATGCAGGGAAGAAACAGTCTCAAGCTGTTGCAATAGCACTTAACAAAGCTGGGAAGAGCAAAGATAGTAGTAAGGTGAAAGATAAATATGATCCAATTTTAGAAAAATTAAAAATTCATTTAGAAGAAGCTAAGAAAAGTGGAGATGAAAATAAAATTAAAATTGCCAAAGATAGAATAAAAAGATATGAATTTGGGGAGTCAGCAAAAGTTGGTGATTCAGCAGATGATGTTACACTTTGGGTGTATTTTAAAGGAGATGAAGGAAAAGAAATAAGAAGTATTATGAGTGGAAAAAGGTCAGATGGTTCTGGCACAAATATGATTACAGGTGAGGAAGATATTTCATACTCATTTAAATCAAAGAAGGAAGCTGAGTCTTACAAACAAAAATTACTTTCAAAAATACCAAAAATAAAAGTAAAAATATACGATTCAATAAGTACCAAAACTTTAAAAGCACTTGATTCTTTGAAGAAGGGAACTGTGTAACTAATGGTGATGTTAGACAAGTATATGAAAGTTTTTGGAATGATCTTAATCCAAATTCTAAAGACATAGTTAAAGTAGATAATGTTGTTAAATTATAAAAGGTAAATAATTATTATGGTAAACGATGCAAAGAAAAGATTTTATATTGAAGAACAATTAAGTGAGCACATGGGGGAAACTCCTGAAGGCTTTTTAATTGTTACTGATGTTCCAATTGCTAGGACAGGAGAACAAATTTATAAAGCGGATGAAGTTCCTATTGAACCAAATTCGTCTGGTCTAGTTACAATTAAAAGAACTGAAGAAGAAGTTTTTAAACCAGATGCTATAAAATCTTTTGAAAGTAAACCGTTTACACTTGACCACCCCAAAGAGATGGTTACTCCTGAAAATTGGAAAGAATATGCTCATGGTGAAGTAACAAACATAAGGAGAGGAGTTGGTGAATTTGTTAATTTTTTAATAGCTGATATTATTGTTAAAACACAGAAAGCTATTGAAATGATAAGAGGAGGTATGCGACAAATTTCGTGTGGTTACGATGCTGAATACGTTCAACTTGAAAAGGGCGTAGGAATGCAGACAGATATCACCGGGAATCATGTTGCCCTAGTTATGAAAGGAAGAGCGGGAAATAGATGTGCAATCAGTGATAAGGAATGTTCTGGTTGTGGAAATTGTAAATGTAATCCTAAATTAAAAAATCTTTATAAGGAGGACGAAGATGCTATGAAATTTAAAGCAAAGCTAAAAGGAGTTTATAAGCAACGCATATTAGATGAAGATTTTAAAAAGCTTCCTGATGATGAAAAAGCTGATAAACTCGCAGATGATGCTGTTGAAGCTGTAGAAGCTGAAGGTGCCGATCCTGATAACCTTCCACAGAAAGATGCAGATGAGGAGGATCCTAATGAAATGGAAAAGGATCGTAAGACAAAAGATGATGATCAGTTTACAAAACTGGATAGTAAGATTGATCGTCTGATAGGAATTATTGAAAAGTTTGTTGAAGCAGCTTCTTCTATTAAAGAAGCAGTTGGTGCAGATGCAGATCCTGATCCGGCTGATGACCCTCAGAATATGGATGGGGATGATCCTGATGAGAATTTGGAAAATCAGGATGCTGATCCTGCAAATCCTGATAAGGTTGAAAAACCTGAAAATCAGGATTCAGATGAAGATCCTGATGAAAATCTAAATGATGATGCCGATCCTGAAGATGAAGAAAAGAAAGCAGCGGCAGCGTGTGATTCAATGTGGAATGATATTTCCTACCGTGCTGATTTGCTTTATCCTGGAATCAGGTTGGCAAAACCGGCAAAGGATCATGCAAAGAGTTTGGAAAAACTTCGCCAGAAAGCTTTAAAATATGCTTTGACAAATGATGCAGCTATCGCTGGTATGATTGATGTTAAAGATGTTGGTAAGCTGACAGGTAAAGCTTTACAAATTGCGTTTAGAGCAGCTTCTGATTTTACACGGGATAAGAATAATAGATCAGTACGTGATTCTATTATTACAGACACAGGAAAGGTTGTGAATACTATCAAAGGTATACAACAGCGTAACAGAGAATTTTGGAATAGTAAAAACAAATGATATTAAATAGGAGGTAACTTATGAGTGACAAGAGTGTATTTTACAAAAGGATGCCGGGAGGTATTGCTGGTCAGGTAACACGTGAAGAGATGGCAAAGAAAGAGCCGCAGATGATGAGTCCTACTGCTCCTCCTCTTTTCTATGGTATTCCTGTTAAGATGGATGGGAATGGAAAAATAACTTTCATTACAGATGCTGGTGATAAAATTCGTGGGTTCTTAACACGTCCGTATCCTGTTCAAGAAGAAAGTATTAATTATGAAGGATTTTCAATGGGTCAACCTTCAGTCAAACAACCGTGTGATATTCTCCGTAGTGGTTATATGATGGTTCAATGTCTTGCAGGAACTCCTGTTCTTGATGGTCAGGTTTATGTCCGTTGGGGAAATGATTCAGGAACGCAGGGAACTATTGAAGCCGTTACAAGTGGAAATCAGGTCGCTATTACAGGTGCTTATTTCCTTGGTGGAGCTGATGCTGATGGCAATGTTGAAATTGTCTATAATATTTAATGGAAAGGAGGATATAAACTATGTTTAAATCAAACATGATGACTTTTGATAAAGATACCATGGATAGTACTGGCTCTTTCCTTGTGGGAGAGTTAGAGCGTTTGGATCAAACACTGCATGAACCGTTGTATGATGTTACGTGGACACGTGATATTGATTTACGTGAAGACGTTTCAATTGCTGATGAAGTAAGCAGCTTTTCATTGAGTTCATTTGCGGCAGCTGGTTCCCCGAATCCTCAGGGTATAAACTGGATTGGTAAAAATTCAAATGCTATTCCGGGAATTGCGTTGGATATTGCGAAGCAGTCCCAACCTTTGATTCCTTGGGGCATGGAAATTGGTTACACCATTCTTGAACTTTTAAGTGCTCAGCAGCTTGGTCGTCCAGTTGATGCACAGAAACATGCTGGTATGGCTATTAAATACCAGATGGATATTGACCAAATGGTTTATGTTGGTGATGTTGCAGTTACTGGTAAATATGGTATGCTCAATTCACCGTCAGTTAATGTTGCTGCTGTTGCTGCCGGAGGTAGTGGCTATACACAGTGGGAAGAGAAAACTGCTGATGAGATTTTGGAAGATGTCAATGCCCTTCTTTATCAGGGCTGGAAACAAGCTGGTTATGCCGTTTGCCCAAGTAAGCTTTTGCTTCCTCCGGAAAAGTTTGCATACATTCTTAGCCAAAAAGTAAGTACTGCTGGTAATGTTTCAATTCTTTCATTCCTTGAGGATAATTCAATTGCTCTTAAGAAAAATGGTAAGAAATTGGATATTCAACCTGTTAAGTGGTTGGAAGGTTTGGGAACGCCGATGGGTTCTCCGTTACAGGCTACTGATCGTATGGTTGCTTATACGCAGGATGTCAATCGTGTACGTTTCCCGTTAGTTCCTATTCAGCGTACCCCGTTGGAATATCGTAGTTTGTCGCACCTCACCACCTATTATGGTAGGATTGGTGTTGTGGAAATAGTCTACGCATCATGCATGTATTACGCTGATGGCATTTAGGAAATCAATTATTTCTTAAAAAGGAGAAATGATATGAGTAAAAAGGTCAAGATCAAAACTAAGAGAGTTATCACCCTTTCGGATGATAAGAAGACTCGTCTTGATATTGGTGTTCACGATATAGACGAGGAACAATTTAATCATTGGTTTATTCAGGGACTGATAGCTGTAGGAGATGTCAAGCTTGTTGGTAAGCAATCTGATAAGCTATCAGTCTTACCTGAAAGCCATCAGGTAAAAGTATTTTCACCTGTGGCAAAATCAAAGATTACTGAACTTCCCAAAGTAGGTTCTAAATTAAAAGAAGAAGAACCTACGGAAGAAAAGAAGCGTGTTCCAAGAGTTAAGAAATCAAAAACAGAAGATGTTGAATCTAAAACTGCATAGGTGAATTATGTGTGTGCCAATTGACTTATCAACTTTTGCTGCTAAATTTAGAACGGATTTTACAGAGTTTGCTAATACTACAAATTTCCCAGATAGTGTAATATTATTTTGGGCAGGATTGGGTATTAAACTTATGAATCCGAAAAGATGGGGTGAGATACTGTATGAAGGATTGGAATTGTGGGTTGCTCACAACGTCACATTGTCGGCAAAAGATAATGCTTCTGTTAATGATGGTGGTCTTCCAGGGGATAGTTCAGGTGTAATTTCTAATCAAAGTGCAGGTGGCGTGAATGTTAGTATTGATACAGCAGCTGCTCTTGAAGCAGAAGGTGGGAATTACAATCTGACTCCCTATGGAACACGATTGAAAAGATTGATTGATATTGTTGGCTGTGGAGGTGCTCAATTGACATGATAAAAGGTGTTGTGAAATCTTTTGTTAAACTTGATTTAACAGAAAAGCTTATAAAGCAATATCATGAAATTACTAAGTCTTCTGTATTGGTTGGTATTCCTGAAGACAAGGATTCCAGAAAAGAAGATGAAAATGGTAAAGTTCCTATTGGTAATGCTGCATTAGCTTATATTCATGACAATGGTTCTCCGTTGCAAGGAATCCCAAAACGTGAATTTATGAAGCCAGGAATCAAAAAAGTTAGTGATAAAGTTTCAAATGAATTTCTTCAAGCAGCTGCATGTAAGATGAATGAAGATGATGAAGGTGTTAGAAAACATTTGAACAGGGCTGGGATGATTGCATCTAACAGTATCAAGCAAGTTATTAATGAAGGTGATTTTACTCCTTTAAAACGTGGTACAAAATTGGGACGATTGAGGAAGTTAAAAGGTGCTAAGAAGTGGGATACTGATAAGCGTGAAGATGCAATGGAATCATTTCATCCACTGGTTTCTTCTGGGCAAATGCGGAACGCTGTGACTTATGTGGTGAAAACTGATGAATAATTCACTGATGAAAAGAGTAACACGTAGCCCTTTACTTAATTCTCAAGCTTTGACAATTTTGAGAAGTGTAGGTGAAGAAGTTGATGGTCGGTGGGTTGAAGGCACACCAATTATATTAAATATAAGAGGTGTTGCTTCACCTTCTACCCAAAAAGAATTAAGACAATTACCAGAAGGTGATAGGGTAACTGGAGCAATAACTTTTACAACTGTGGATGAATTATTTGTTT
>Ga0187875_10001224_pt1 | contig 20110 bp, 22 predicted proteins | sample June2016WEW_17_1_2_FD_132978 | JGI IMG/M metagenome (GOLD analysis project Ga0187875, IMG submission 132978) | Peatland microbial communities from SPRUCE experiment site at the Marcell Experimental Forest, Minnesota, USA - June2016WEW_17_10 | ecosystem: Environmental > Terrestrial > Soil >... | reverse complement strand
TCGCACAGACGCCGAGTCCAAGGCGTGCCAGTCGGCCGAACACTACCGCCCTTGCTGCATTTGCCTCAGTCGCAGCGTACAGCGCAATCGCGCCGCAGAGTAAGGAAAAGAACAGGAAGAAGCTCCCACCGTATCGCTCATAGATGTTCGATGCGGCAATGATGTCAGGGATACAAGCCAGCGAGAAACACAAATAGACAACGCAAAGTACGACCGAAGCCAAACGCGCGGTGCGCGGGTACTGTATCCCAATCCCACCCGCAATTTGAGCGGTCATGAGACACCCGCCAATTAAGGTGCCGAAAGGCAGGCTCCAGATATGTTGCAAGTTTTGCCAGGTATCAGCGTCGTGCCACATCAGTGCGATGACGCCGAACAAAACCGCCGCCGCGCCAAAGACGATCCGTCCGTACAACGCCGTCTTCATACACAAAAGGTAACAGACATCTCGGAAGGCGGGGGGATCAACCTGATCCGGATATTTACTCGCAATGCAAACGTTAAGCGGCCTGGAGCAATGCTCTGTGACGCTCCCACAGATGCACCAGGGGGTTAATGTAATCGGGAGTAGAGTCGAGAACAGGCGCAGTCACTGTAGACTCCCGGTGGTTATTTGACTGGGCTTTCGCCGCGTCACCTCAGTCCGGTTTGGCCTGGTTCTGTTTCCTGTTCCCGCTCATCGAACCGGACTAGCAGATTTCCCGCATCAGATGTGTTCCAGCACATCTGATGCGTTAGTTTTTAGCTCACCGGCACGGCTCTACGATTTCTTCCCTACCCTCGCGCTTTACCGCAGCCGCGCCGCCGAGCTAAAAATGCTCTGCGTTATGTGGTCTTCCGATTTATGTGGCGCCAGGCTCGCAACCCCTTACTGCGGGCTCGGGGACGGTTTATGCCGTGGACATCAACCCGGAGGCAATTCATGATGGCAGCGGCATCGAGCGAGGATTTGATGTGCATCGCGTAATACTTCTCGATCATCCCGACGCTCGTGCGGCAGTTCTTAGTGATTTGACAGATGTCGGCGCCCTCCATCAACCGCAGGCTGATATACGTGTGCCGTAGGCTGTATGCCGGACGCGGTCGGCCTTCGCGGTCGGAGCGAAGATTTTCCTCCTCCAGGATGGTCTTGAAGAGCTCGCGCTGCCCCTTGGGAAAAATGAGGTCGGTCCGGGCGTGCGCACGCCATCAACGCGCGCCGGGCGGAGCCGGCTTCTAACTCGCTCAAAGGGCCCGCACTCCGCGCGACCCGTACCTCATGCCGTTTGCCCTCCGTTATCACCGCATACTCGCGCAGGTAGCCGTCGTGATCCAACAGCAGATGCAGCTTTACCGCTCCCTTGGTCTGGCGAAAGCGCGCCCAATCAAACACACTGGCACACAGATCGATCACCGTGGCATCCCTACTGAGCAGCTTGTTCTTGAAGCGAAACTTCCGGGTGTGATCCCTCCGGCTCAAGGCCACTGCCTGACACTTCCCCAGCAGTTGATCGAACACCGCTTCGTACAACTGCCAAGGCCGATGTTCATTGGCATATGCCAACGTGGAGCGGCTCGGCGCCGTGGGTACTCCAAGATGCCGAAGTTTCCCTTCGCTGGCCGCCAACCCCCCCACAGATTTCGCGCAAAAACTTGGCATGGCCTAACTGACGGAACAACATCGTCACAAACTGACCCCAACTGCTGAACCCGCGCGCGTGCCGCTCTGCGATACTTGCGCACCGTCGCTTCAAATTCCACTCGCGGAATCAATTGCAAGATTTGTGAGAAAATGCTGCAGACTCGAGTCAAAAGGCTGATCCTCCTTCGTTGTTTTCGGTTGTGAACCGGATGCCAACTTATCAGAGTTCAGCCTTTTAACACTCATCCCTGCACTCAATTCAGAAACCTAATTTGGACAGGTGTGAGTTGAACCATCCGGGGGCAATTGCGTTATATTATCGGGCACTCAAAAACGGACGATTCATAGGGTGCCAAGATTTATTTGGAAAGTTCGCAACTTCCATTTCGCAACTTCCATGTTGCAAAAAAGTTGGAATCATGGCATCTTTTAGCATTCTTCAGAGAAAGGACGCCCAAATTGTCGAATTTGACCAATAAAACGATACGCGGGCAACATCGGCCAATCACTTGGCTGAGTTGCTATAGGGCGTCACTCCAGTCGCGCTAGTCGACCTTCATCGCTCTTCCGCAAAATCAAAGTTAGCTGGGTGGCGCAGGCCGCGGGTACTTCGACTGTTCATCGACCCACCGCTGCCACTCATTCCCCCAGCCTAGCTCACAACGGTCGGTGGTGATTGGCTACGGATACTTCTCTGGGTGAAACAGCCTTCGGGCTGTGAGGTTCGAATCCTCGTGGGCGAAAACCCTGCCGTGGCCGCCTGTTCCCTGACCAAAGTAATCTTTGTACAGAGCGTGGAACGACCGGTTGCGGTAAGAGTTTCGCCGGCGGTGAAGAGGAGAGATACTTTGCACCAATGAACGACGCGCGGGGCGGCGGCCCTGCGGGGGATCATAGTTCAAGGGACGGGGGCATAGTCCCGCAGCAAAAGGTACCTGGAGAAGTCGCGCCCCGAGTCGGCTATTCTCGTTGGTTCCCCGGCGAGTTGTGAAGAATCAAGTTTGACCGGTGGTGAAGACTACGGTTACTTCGCCGATGGAGCGGGAGATGCAGGTTCGAATCCTGCTGCGGGAATTATGCCGCGTAGCTAAACGGTAAAGCGCCTCATGTTCCGTTGTCGCTTATTCCCCGGCCAAGAATGTATCGCGTGCAAATTGCCCAAACAACTCCAGCTTTGTGCCGGTTAGAAAATGAATATGTTTCTCAAGTTCTGAAACGTATGCTGGCTGGCCGGAACGAGTTCGCCTCCGGCGGGCTGCTGCTCATGATCATCGGTGGCGTGAGTGTATGGCTGAGGGCTGTGCCAGAAACTTCCTGGTACTGGATCGTCGGCCAGAACATAAAAGAGTTCGCCGGTGGTGAAGACGGGGGTTACTTCGAACTCCCAAAGTCGGAGGTTCGATTCCTGCCATGGCCTTGGGTCATGTAGCTCACTGGTAGAGCATCGGAACAAATACCGTCGTCGCTTTATTGGCGAGTCTCTAGCGAAACCGGACTTAGTCACAACGCTAATGGCCAATTACTAAGTGCCCCAGCGTCTAACCAATTAGTGGAGGCTGGGGAAGAAAATGAAAGGAGGCCATAAATGGCCCGACTGAACCTGCTGAATCTCAACTTCGGACCTCGCACGCACGAGGGTGCGGCCGCGCGTCACATTTCTCTGGAGCTGCAGCTGCGGCGCTCCGTACTGTCGTGTTTGCTTCTGGGAAAACCAGTTCTATGAGGACGGAGTCGAAATCGCCGGCCGTATCGCCGAGCTGGTTCCAAAGGTTGCGTCTGAGAAGGTGGCTGCTCTGGCGATCGAAGGGCGCGAGGTGATGAAGCTGCGTCATGCGCCCCTTCTGCTCGTCCGCGAGATGGCTCGCCACAAGACGCACCGCACGCTGGTCTCGGAGACGCTGGCCCGCATCATCTACCGTGCCGACGAGCTCGCCGAGTTCGTCGCCATCTACTGGAAGGACGGACGTGTGCCTCTTTCCAGCCAGGTGAAGAAGGGACTGGCAGCGGCGTTTCCGAAGTTTGACGAGTACCAGCTCGCCAAGTACGACCGCGGCGGGCCCATCAAGCTGCGGGACGTGCTCTTTCTCTGCCACGCCAAGCCGCGCGACCAGGCACAGGCCGACGTTTGGAAGAAGCTGGTTGCGGGACGTCTTTCCACGCCCGACACGTGGGAGGTCGCCCTCAGTTCCGGCGCCAGCAAGCGTGAGGTGTGGGAGCGTCTGCTTCGCGAAGAGAAGCTCGGCGCGCTCGCCCTGCTCCGCAACCTGCGCAATATGCGCGAGGGCGGAGTGGACGAGTTGCTCGTGCACTCCGCGCTTGGTTCGATGAGCACGGCGCGCGTGCTGCCGTTCCGCTTCCTGGCTGCGGCTCGTCACGCTCCGCAGTGGGAGGAAGCGCTTGAGCAGGCGATGCTGAAGTGTCTTGCTTCGCAGGCGAAGCTCGCTGGCAAGACTGTACTCGTGGTTGACGTTTCGGGCTCGATGCAAGGCCGCCTTGCTCGCAACTCCGAGCTTGACCGCATCGACACTGCCGCCGGTCTTGCGATTCTTGCGCGTGAGATCTGCGAGAAGGTCGTCGTGTACGCGACTGCCGGCAACGACCATACGCGTGTGCACGCAACCGAGCAGGTGCCTGCTCGTAGGGGGTTCGCGCTGGCTGATGCCATCCGCAAGTCGGCAGGGCCGCTGGGTGGCGGAGGCATCTTCCTCGTGCAGGCGATGGATCACATCGTCAAGCAGGAGAAGAGCGCTGATCGTGTGATTGTGTTTACGGACGAGCAGGATTGCGATTTGAAGCTCAATCCCGCTCAGGCAAACGCATTCGGGAAGCACAATTACTTGGTGAACGTGGCGTCATTCAAGAACGGCGTTGGCTACGGCAAGTGGACACACATCGATGGCTGGAGCGAGGCAGTCATCGAGTACATCCGCGCCCTGGAGCAGACGGCGACGCTCAAATGAACCGTGTCGGGGCGGGCAGCCAATTGCCCGCCCTGCGCGAAGCTCGAACAATAAGAAAATCTGGTGCCAGCGGAGAGATTCGAACTGAGTCCGATCCCCAACGGACGCTCGATTCCATGTGGCCCAAACTGTCTAGAGAATCAGCAAACGCAACTGTGGAAAAGGCTAAAAAGGCTTCGATTCTTTTCCCCGCATCTGTGCAACGGGCGCAAACCACCAGCTCCGCTTCTTTCCCCATTAGGGCTAGGTTGGTTTTGAAAAGATAGCCCAAAGTCACGATGGTCGAGTGTGGCGGGAGATCAGCGATTCGCCTCAACTACATCGCGCACGTTCGGGGTGGAAGCGCCGTTAACGGTGGTGATCATGTATCCGACGCGTATTCTGCTTTGTCACCTCGCCGATAAAGTGATGGCCGCAGCGTTCGCCACGAGGTGTTCGACCCCCGGCGCTACGCTTCGGGAGTATTGCTCGGGTCGTACAAGTTTGGCGCGGGCCAATTCATCGTCAACAATTTCCCGATTCTCGAAAATACTGCCAGCACTCCCGCCGCGGACCGCCTGCCGGTGAACCTCACTCAGCATGCGGCATCTTCCATGACTGCGCCAGCCACGCTCTTCCCGCGGACTTTCAGGTTCGCCTCATGGAGATCGGATACGCCGATTAGCTTCGCACAACCAGCAGGGTTATCCCTAGCAGAGATGCGATTCGGACAACTCGCAATGCGGTCCTACGGCTTACCTGTCAGTTGCCGAATAAGATCCACCTCTGCCTCGCGGTACGGCGTGCCGTCCGCTTGGAGCACTTCATGGAACCACACAGGCGGCTGACTCAGAATGTAAGGATGCTCCCATGATTCCCAGGGTAAGTAAGTCTGCGTCTTGCCCGCCACGAATCCCCAATTGATGGCTCCCACACGCTCCTGCTTGGCAATCGGCAACACCGTGTCAAAGGTGCTGCCCGCGGAACGCGCCATGTATTCTGTGCAAATCAGCGGCCGGTTGTATCGTCTGAGCCATTTCACTTCGCTCTTAAAGTTTTCGGGCCAGCTATAGTTGTGGAATGTGACGACGTCGGATTCGCGCAGTTGAATTTCCTGTAGTTTACCCAGATTCTCTCCGTGCGAAATGTCAACGGCCCAGACGCCGCTGGTGAGGGGCTGCGTGGGATTCGCTTCCCGGGCCCACTGGAAAACCTGCGGCAAGAGCGCGGCGACTCGGGCAGTTTTGTCTTTCGGTTCCTGCGCGGAATAACTGCGATCGTTTTCGGCGCCGGGTTCATTCCAGAGGTCCCAGCCCAAAATGCGATCATCCTTCGCGAAAGTCCCCAATAATCCCTGGACGTAGGCTTTCAGCCGCGGATACTGCTTCTCTTCCGTCAGCGCCAGCGCGCCCGGACTCTGCACCCAGCCTGAGTTATGCACTCCCGGAATCGGCGGATGCTGGGGACCCAAACGAGGCACTGGATCCCAGCAGGAATCGAACAAGACAAACAGTGGGCGGATGTGATGCCGCGAAGAAATGGTCAGGAAGGTGTTAATGCGCTTCTGAAAACCGGCCGCGTCCTGCTGCCACAGCAGGTCGTGCAGGAAAACGCGCATAGTATTCATGCCCATCGCTTCGGCCCAGGCTAACTCCTGGTCGATCTGCTCCGGATCGAAGCTCGCTTCCTGCCACATTTCCAACTGATTGATGGCCGACCTGTTGATGTAATTGCTGCCGACAAACCAAGGTTGTTGCGCGTACCAAGCGTTCGCCTTCTGCTCGCTCCAGCGCGAGGTTTGTGCCCGCGCCGCACTCACGCACACGCTAACTACCATCAGGATCAACAGCGCTCGAGACCCGACTCTTTTCAAAATGGGACCTCCGCCCGCATCTGTGATCAACACATCATAAGGGCTGCTCAATGATCCCACAGGGAGTTGGTCGATGGTTTGGTTTCTTCATCATAAAGCGGATCCAAGCGGCGCATTTGCCATTGCTGATTAGAATTCGCTCGCCGATTGCAAGGGGATCGGTATCCGGTTTCATCGTTTTGCCGGTCAAAAAAACTCATCCGGCATTAAAAAAATGCTGCCACTATCGATCTAGCCACCTCTGCAGTGCGCGGAGTAAAGGGGACATACAAAACCCGAAGATGTATGTGTCTACGAGAGCTTATTTGAACGCCTGCGACGCGAATCGCCTCCCGATGCAAAGGACGGTGCCGTCCCTCTCTACCCTGATGACCGCGTCTACCAACTTTACCCAAAACCGACAGCTACTGTTCCCCCGGCCACCGCTATGCCAGTCCCGGGTGAGTCGATCGACGAACTGCCCACACCGCCAAAGTCTGGAGTAGTAAAGCACTTACAGTCGGACTCGATACCTCTGAGTCGGGCTCGGGGCCTCTCATTCGGCATTTATTGTGCTCCGCTTTGTGCTCCAATTTTCTCACGATCTATTACGAGGCATCTTGGGTTCGCGACCGGCTCAGCGTCAGTCCTCCAGAGCCAAAAAAACCGAGGCGTGCGGATTTTGAGTTTTTCCCTTCTCCGCCGCGATGAGCTCATCATCCGACTTCGAGAGTGCTGATGTCAGGCTGGAGACCGCATCGTTTTACAATTGACGCGCGGGAGCGACGAATGAACTCGGCAGATAGGACACTACCGAATTCAGAGCTGCATTGCCTTTCGATGCAGGTTCTGATGGAATGGGCGATCTGTCGGTCAAGAAATCAAAAAAACGAGGAGCCCCGATGCGGTGGTATTTCCTCTTTTTCTTGGTGTCAGGCTTCTGCAGCATCCTTTATGAGTTGATTTGGCTTCGGCTGGCCATGGCGCAATATGGAGTCACAACCCCGCTTGTGTCGATCGTTCTCTCGACATTTATGCTGGGACTGGGCCTTGGCTCCTGGGGTGCCGGACGCCTGATTAGGAAATGGAGAGGACGGTATTCTTTCCCGTAGCTACGTCTGTACGCCCTAACAGAGTCTTTGCCGGGCAAGGCACTAATTTCCGAAATCACTATAGGCTGAAACTGGGTTCCCCGTTTCAGAGAGCCGCGCGCGCGCAGGAAGTCTCCGGAAGTGATCCTCCGTACTAATTGCTGCGACCGATCTAATCTTCAGTAGTTGCTTCCCTCACGATCCTAGCGGTCGTTTGCCTGGCATCCTCCTTGTATGGGGTCAGCTTGTTCATCGCAACCGAGCGAATAGGGTCGCCCAGTGACTTCTGCCTCGATACATCGAACTTCTCAATATCCGCCGTTTGTCCGTCTGGGGAAACTCCCACAACCCTGTAAACTCCGACCATGCCGTCCAGAACTACGACCTGACCCGCCGCTTTTATCTGTGCTTTCCCCATGTAGACAGTTTCCCACAGGCTGGAGCTGATTGCTACTCCTGTGGATTTCAAACTGATTTCATAAACGGGTCGGCTCCCTCGAACTGAGTAGACTTTGGTGTATCACCGATCAAGGGCTCGGAAGGAAGGAGCCGAGCGTGATGATTGTTATATTAGGCGTAGATTATCACCCGAGTTTTCAGCAAATCGCGTTTGTGGATGCCGAAACCGGAGAATGTAGCGAGAGGACGCTTATGCATATGGTGGAAGCCGAGAGTTTCTATTGCAAGCTGACAAAGAGGAAGGAAAAAACCGAACACGTTGGCGAATCGAAGAGGCCACCAGTTGTGAATACTGAACTACAAGCGAATCCATTTCCGTCTGCAATGCAGCTGGATCGTCTATCTGCCGAATCCGCGAGTCCCAATCATCAACAGGCTCCGAGTTCGGATTCTGCATGTTGGCCCAATCGTCTGGATACTGACCCCGAAAGTCCTCCACGAGCTCTCGTGCGTCGTTTCGCGGGGCGTCACAAGCTACCGCGTCGGCCTTCTGAGAAAGAACAAAGGATCCCGTTCCCCTGGCGAGAGTGCTATCGCACCTTTATTATTTCAGAGACTTCCAGGGCGTAATGAGCACCTACGACGCAGATGTAGTCATTATTGGCAGCGGGTTCGGCGGTAGTATCTCAGCCAACCGCTTGGCCTTGGCGGGCCTTAAGGTCCTGGTGTTGGAACGCGGACCGTGGCGTGATTCGCTGCCAGTCCGCTCCATAGGAATTGACAGACGAGCACCTTTTCCATACGGCATGAAGGTTGTCACGCATCTGCTGCGAACCTTTCATTCCGGCGGTTGGCACCTGACGTTAAACAAGTCCGGCCTGTACGAGGTGTTTTCTTATCCAGGGATCGATGTCTTTGCGGTTTCGGGGGTGGGCGGGGGCAGTCATGGTTGGTTCGGCATACTCGTGCCACCGCAAGATCCGGCTTACTGGACAGGTCGTCATCCAGATTTGAACCATGGTGAGATAGAGAAATACTACGACAAGATCCTGGCCGACATGGGGGCAGTTCCATTGTCCCAAGACCTTTTCCTACCTCACTCGATTTGGAAGGAACTGCCCGCGTCGCCCGGAGACCGATGTCTCCCGGCCGCCCCGCAGCCCTGCATGGCGATCAAGGTCCCCCACTCCAAAAGCGAAGTCGGGCAAGTAACCGAAGGCGATGGAGGGGTGAAGCGCCAGACGTGCGCGTTTGACGGGGACGGCTTTCTGGGATCGAGGGGAGGGGCCAAGGCGTCGGTCGATTTCATCTATCTGGCTCCCGTGCTCAACAAAGGTGCAATCGTTCGGGACATGTGCGAGGTTTCCAGAATCGTTCGAGACTCGGGTGCTGGTCCGGCGAAGTACGCCGTGCATTTCTCTGGTCTCCGCGATGGGCAAAAGGAAATAGTCTGCACCAAGCGGGTCATCCTTGCCGCTGGAACGATGAACACGCTGCGCTTGCTGTTTGCCAGCAGTTTGGGGCCAGGGCATCTCAACCCGATGCCGCCCTTGGGACGTACGTTTGGCGGTAACGGAGATTTAATTGGCACCTGGTTCAAGAATTCTGCCCAACCTCCCATGTTCGAGACCGTCCCTGTTCTTGGCCGCTTCAAGGTGGACGGGCAGGACACTCCTTTTACCGGGATGTGGGCTTTGGCCGGCATCGGTACCGTGCCGCTGTTGCCCAGCTGGAAAAAGAAGCTAGCGAAGACAGTTCCACTCGTTGGAATGGGAGCGGACACAGGAGCGGCGTCGGCAAGGTTCGAAAACGGGCGCGTGGTAGTGGACTACGACGCAAAACAACAGCCGATCTTCGAGAAAGTACGGGAAGCTTTCCGCATGCTGGAAACCGAAACCGGCCTGAAGACCTGGGCGATCAAGAAACCCATTACCGTTCACGCATGGGGTGGGGCTTGCCTTGGCCCAACTCCGGATCGCGGCGTCGTCGATCATAGAGGCGAAGTGTACGGAAATCCGGGTCTGTTCATTGCGGACGCGGCGGCGCTGCCGGCGGCGGCTGGGACGCCTCCGTCTCTCGCGATCGCGGCCTGGGCGCACCATGTTGCCGATGGCCTGGCACAAAGGGCCACTTGAAAGTTTATAGGACGCCATAATTCGGGACTCACGAAACCAGCAACCGATCACGAACCAAGAAGAAATCAAGCTGGGCCATCGATGGGAGAAAACGATGAACCGCTTCGCGAATTCATTTCCACTCTGATGGATTTAGACCGAAGAAACCACACTTACTGCAACCTAAATAGCAAACCATGATAGCGTTTCCTACGGAAGACGATTTCCCAGCAACCTATGAGATATAAAGTGGCAAAAACTGGAAGAGACCAAAAGCCGTTATGATGGAGTGCGTATATCGAATATGGAAACCAAGCATACAAGAACGCTAATAAGTCCACATAATAGTGGATCTTCAATCTTCGTTGCGAAATAGCCTTCTTGTTTCTCTTGACAACCAACGGTACTACTTTGCCGGGGAGGCCGCAGTTCCACGTGCCATAGTTCGGGCACCTGGTGCACGTCGTCTCCGCCGTGTCGAGGATTCGAGCGACATACCACAATCCCGTAATTACACCGTACCAGCGGTTGATTAAAAATGCCAAGATCAGCGCGATCAAGGCGTAGGTTGGGACACCAACTCCAAACCACAATTGAAAAGCAGATCGGTTCGCAGCATGGTCGACACGTTGGTGACGACTCGGAATAATTGTGAAAACCGAAGCGTTGTTAATGGGATCTCCCTTGGTAATCACCGATGGCTCATCCATGTCAACCTCCGAGGGGATCGCTAGGTTTAGCATGCTAAATTGAATGCCCCCAGGCGACGGCTTGCCGTACTGTGGTGTCTACACAAGCCTCACCCATTCGTTTAGCACCGACCAAATTGTCAGCCATGGTGTGCTCCTGGCTTTTTGCAACGATGCGCGAGTAGCGTCAGCCGCCAAGACTGGTTTTGATCGCTTACTGTCATCCGAGATGCCGCCGATTCTGATCAACCGACCTTGCTTTGCCCCAGAGACGGCTTACGATCGCCATCCCCGCTGCGATGGCCTGCGTCTTCCATCGTTGGACATTCAGGCCGCAGGCCAGGATGCCGCGAGCAAAGAGAGGCTCCGGCTACCGGCTTAACTCATAGAAGAGAGCCGTCACAGCGATGTAGCAAGCGCTCACGATGAGGTCGACTACCAAACTCAACCTGCCGTGAACGAAGAGGACGACTCCTCCCGTCACTATGGTGACCAAATAAAAGACACCGGTGATTCTGGACTGGAAACGTGGTGACGCTTCTGCAATCCGTTCCTTCATTTCAGCTATGCTCATATTCGTTCCTCCCTTCGCGAGCGACTGAATCAAGTGCGAATCAGATGGGTCGTTGATAGCGGCGCAGCCGGACCGCTGCAACAAGACATGCCGCGGCGACTATCAGTCCGAGCCACAGACCCGGGCTGCTCAGGAACCTCCTGGCAGCGAGTTGCGTCAGCGGAATAAAATGCGCATCGATAGGCACGCCATTCTTGTCCTTGAGGTCGAAAGCGGCCGCGGTGAATCCAAACAACCGGTCGTGCAGCATGGATTCGAGATACGAAGTGCGGAACGCAATCTTTTCGAAGACGGCAATCGCCAGCGGCGGCAACACTGCCCATAGAAATGTCGCGCGCCGCGCCCAGCCGGAGACCAGCAGGAACCAGCAGTAGATTGGCGCATGCCATAGCGCAAGCACGATCAGAGCGTAGAGCAATACCAATTCCATCTCGAACAGCGGCGGAGCCCACAGCGTCGCGGTACTCGCATGGCTCATTAGCAGGACGGCTGTGTTCAGCAGCAGCATGATGAGTTGCAGGGTAACGGTGATCGCGAAGGCGAGCAGCGGCAGAACCACGAGCGGAATACTCGCCTTCGAGAGCACGGTCGTAAGATCGGAAACCGGCAGTGACTTCCAGAACAGGATGCTGCGATCACGGCGTTCGCCGTGCAGCGCGTCGAGCGAGTAGAAGATCCCGACAAGGAACGCGGTCAGGGTAAGCAACATCGCAGCGTGACTGTAGGGCATAGCAAGCACGATGACAGGAGGCATCGGTCCGTGCGCCGCCATTCCGCGCATGCTGCGCGGCACCCAAAACAGGCTGATCAAGAAGCCGAACAAGTAGACGGCGGCGGCTGCGAGCGGAGCAATATAGATGGAACGGTTCTCCCAGAATTCGCGTCGCAGCGACCAGTACATGGGCCGAGTCGCCGACATGGCGGCGGGTGCGATTGCCTGCGGGTCGAGGGGAGACTCGGGCACGGCGTTCGATTGAGTATTCATTTCACTACTCCTTGTGCCTCGCCGGCTTTATTGCCCGGCTTATCTCCCAACAGGGCAACGAACAAGTCGGTGATGCTGGGTGTTCGCAAGTCGCCAAGAGCGGCGAGTTGCTGACGATCGACACGCTCAAGCTTTAGATCGAAGAGCAGGATGCTGCGGCCGAACACCTGGCGCTCGTAGATCGGTTTGAGCGCCCGCGCTGCGGCAACACGCTCGGGATGCACTGTCACTTCCAGATAGCGCGACTCGAATTCTTCCATGCTGCAATCGAGTACGATGCGACCGCGGTTGATGAACATGAGATCGGTGAGGACGTGCTGGACGTCTTCCACCTGATGTGTGGTCACGACGATGGTGCGGCTGCGATCGAAGTAGTCGTTCAGCAGTGAATCGTAGAACTGCTTGCGATATAGGATATCGAGGCCAAGCGTAGGCTCGTCCAGCACGAGCAGTTTCGCGTCGATGGCCATGACCAGAGCGAGGTGCAGTTGGGTCACCATGCCCTTCGACAATTCCCTAACTTTGCTGGCGCTCCCGATGTCGGTCTTGGCAAGAAAACCTTCGGCCTTCGCGCGATCGAATCGCGGATGCACGCCGGCCACGTAGTCGAGCGCCTGCGAAACCTTGATCCAGCGCGGCAGAACGGCGACATCGGCAATGAAGCAGACATCCCGCATCAGCCGATCGCGCTCGCTCCAGGGGTCGCGTCCGAGCACCCTCAGTTCTCCCTGAAATGAGGTGAGGCCGAGAATTGCGTTGAGGGCGGTCGTCTTACCTGCGCCGTTGGGGCCGATGAGTCCGACGATGCGGCCCTCCTTGATACGCAAATTCACACCATCCAGTGCGATCGTTTTGTCGAATGCCTTACGGAGACCGCGTGCTTCTATGCATGCCATGGCTTCAGCTCTCCTCCTCGGGGAGATTCGACTCGGTGGTTTTCGACTGTGCGGCATCCGAAGACGACTGGCTGGTTGCCGCATCCAGCAATTCTTCCGCCCCCAGGCCGAGCCGCTGAATGGTTGCATAGACTCTGGGCCATTCTTCGGCAAGAAACTTCTGGCGTTCGCCCTGCAGCAGGAGGTTGCGCGCCCCCACATTGATGAACATGCCGCGACCTCGCTTACTCTCGACCAGCTGCTCGTCGACCAATTGTTGATAGCCCTTCAGAACCGTGAGCGGATTGACCCGATATTCGGCCGCGACATTGCGCACTGACGGCAGCGGATCGCCTTCTTTGAGCACGCCGTCGAGTATCATGGCGACGACACGGTCGCGAAGCTGTCGGTAAATCGGCTGACTGTCGTTCCACTCACGGTCCATCATGGGCTCCAGGTAGAGCTTACGAAAAATACCCTCCCGTCACTTGGTCCGCTGCAGATCCATGTGCGCGTGCATCGGCTTGTCCCCAGGCATCATGAAAGTCCAGTCTTCGGCGTGATGGTTCGCGTCGATCACAGTAAAGACCGCATGGTACATATGTCCGTACTGCGTGCTACCAGCGACATCGAGAAAACTGAATTCCACTGTTTTTCCGTCCGGCGACATCTTGCCTGCCATCCGGGGCCGATTCCCGGCGTCACAATAATGGGTCAGGAGCAGGCGGTCCCCGTCCAGATAAAGCATGGTGATCGGATCATCGGGCCTTCCACCCATCGTCATCTCGTGCATGAGCGCGTTACCCATAGAAGTCGCGCGAAGCGAGACCTGGGTGAGCTTTCCTTCAATGGTGGCATCCTGCGGGACGGTCGTCACGTTGCCTTCCCAGGAACCCGCCAGAGTTTTCAGTTTGTCGAAGGACTTTTGCGTGTCGGACTGGCCAAAAGCCAGGGTGGAGAGCGACAGCAGAACCAGAGACAGCATAAAACGAAGGGATTTCATGTTTGTTCTCCTTAAGAAAGCTTCTTGTGCAAGCGATCACTCCTGATCCTAGTTATATAGTTAACTATAACACTATATCAGATGTCAAGTTTTTTCTAAATATAGAGGTTTCAGCGTCGGAGGTGCCTGTTTCGCTTTTTGACTTTGCGCGGCAGGCACGCAGTCAGGTGCGAACCAATTTTGGCCGCTTGTGGGCCGTCGTAGAGGCCACTTTCAGCCACAGAATCGCCAGCCCTTCGCCTTTGTCGGTTCCGGAAATTCTGACCCCCTTGATTCCGGAAATTCTGGCACGCCTAAGAACCTCCAGAAGCGTTAGAAAACTCCCTATGCTCCGGCTGTGCCGGAAGCGGAGAGAGGAGGGTGTTGGGGATGCTAAAACGACACGAAGTCGAGATTTTGCTGAAGGCCGGTCATGCGAAGACCGAGGTAGCGCGCTTGAGCGGCATATCGCTGCGCTCGGTAAAACGCATCGCGGAAGGGACCCGTGGGGCATGTCGATGATGCGAGGGAGCGTGCCCAACGACAGATCGGCCGGCCCAGCACGGTCTTCCCGGTTGAAGTACTCGCGCTGGGTACGGGTGAGTTTGGTGCCGGATGAGGGGGTGGAAAGTTTGGTGCGCACCTTGGCCGAGCATCTGGCCAGCTGGGGCGGACGTCCCCTGCTGTGTGTGTTTGATCGACCGAAGACGATCGCTCTGAAGTGGCGCAAGAACGGGGAGGTGACGGAATGGAATCCGGTCTTTGCCTATGCCACGTTGGAGATGGGCGTCGGGGTGGAGTTGTGCTGGCCGTATCGAGCCCAGCAAAAAGGCAGTGTCGAGAACCTGGTCGGATTCGTAAAGTCTTCCTTCTTTAAAGTACGCCGGTTTCACGATGAGGAAGATCTTCGTCAGCAACTGCGCGATTGGCATCGCGAGGTGAACCAGGAACGTCCATGCCGGGCAACCGGAATCATTCCGGCCTTGCGTCTGGCGGAAGAAGCACCGCGATTGCGTGCTTTGAAAGTGCAGCCGGAGCAACTGGCTCTACGGATTCCGGTCTATGTCGGTCCCACCGGAACGGTGCTGCACGACGGCCATGCGTATTCCATGCCACCGGAAGCGATCAGCATGCCGGCCACGTTGTACTTGTATGCGCAACGAGTGCGCATTGTGGCGGCACGGTATGAAGTCGAACATCCCCGAAAGTTTGGTGCGCAGGAGAGCTCCTCATTGCCGGAGCATCGCGCGGCGATGGTTGCGGCGGTCTCAGGGAAACGCGGCAAGCGTTATCTGAAACGGCAGCAGTTGTTGGAACTGGGAGAGCCAGCGATTCGCTATCTCACCGAGATCGTTCATCGCCGACCACGGCAGTGGTACGAGGATGTCGATCGGCTGAACCAGATTCTGCAGAGCCACGGCCCGGAAGTTCTGCGGCGCGCCATGGAAGAAGGCCTGAAGCAGCAGATCTTGGGTGCGTTTTATGGAGAGAGATATCTCGCACCCAAGTTGAGCTTTCCGCAGGTGGTGCAATGAAATCGGGCAAAACGGGGGATGCTAGGGGTCGACCGAGTTGGAGATCGTCGTTCTTAGGCGAAGCTGGCGCAACATTTTCTGGTGGAAAACGGAACCCAGGCACATAACCAGAAGAAGACCCTCCCTACGAAGAAAACTCTGTGAGGTCTTTTTATTTTTGCTTTTCCTCCTTAGCGGAGCCGGTCGCAGCGGTCGAGGGCGCGCCGTTTTCTGGCGCGGCGAGAGCGCACCCTTGACGGCGAGGACCGATGCGAAAGCATGGGCGCGGGAGGAAAAGACCTGTTCTCATGCATGCAAGATCAGTGTCACCACGGAGGCAGCAAGGATGAGTAAGAATGCGAGTAATCCTGACTCAGAGCCGACCTCGAACAAGCTGCAGTTCGCCGAAGGGCAACTGGAGTCTCTGTTCCGACGGTTGAATCTTCGCGCCCCGAATGCGATTGGGTTCCTGGCCGGGTTTCATCTGAAGGCTCTCGCCCAACGAGTTGAAGCAGAAGCTACAAACGGCGAAGAATCTGTAAACGTCTACGAGAGCGCCGCCCCTTCAACTCCTCGACCGTGTCAGGAGAAAAGCGCTCCGGCATTAGGATTTCGCCCTTCGTGCGCTGACTATTCTCCCCGAGATCGGAAACGTCCAGGTCACGTCCAGGTCTCGTCCTCCTCGGACCCGAGCGGAATGCGAACGTGAGTCCAAACGCCAGGCCTGCTCAAGCAAGCATCCAGTGGCGTCCAGCCCGTGCAAACGTTGCATGACCATGACGATCGAGGCCTTTGCTGGGTCGTTGAGCCGGCTACTGAGAAGGGAGCCACTGGAGAGGCCCCCTTGATCGTTACTGTTTGACGAGCGCTACTGTGCCGCCGTCATCGTCCCCGTGATCCGGAAGTCTAAGCAACCACGCTCCCTGACCGTGCGAAGCAGCGTAGAGTTTGCGCGCGTTCTCTACAAGCGTGAGTCCGGCAACTTCGATGTTTGGCATGCCCGGCGCGGCCAACCTCCAGCTCCTTTCGGACTCAACAAGCCGATAAACGCCAAAGTCGCTGGATGCGAACAAGTCGTGCGTTACTCCGTCGCGCACGAGACCCGTGATCGGGATATCCGCCAGATCGAAGCTCAGGTCTTTCCACGTTGCCGTGCCAGCGACGGGATCGTACGTCACTTCGAATACGTGTCCCGGCGTGGCGGGAGTGGAAGCGCTGAATCCACTATATGAGATCCATGCCCGGTCGCTATCGTAGGGATCAACGAAAATGGTGCTGATAAACCGTCCCGGACTGTTGGGTGCCAGTGAATCCAGCCGCGTGAACACGACGGAAGTTTCTGGTTCCGCATCCGCGTTCTTGCTGATGAAGACGCGGCCCGCTGCCGTGGTTGCCCACAGCGTGTGCAGGTCCTGCGGAGTTCGAGCCACCGCCGCAACGTCAATACCGGCCCGGTCCTTGCCGTAATCTGAGCCGGTTAATTCTCCATTTGCTGATGGGTCGCCGAGCGGCACCCAATCGCCGCATGTACCGTCAGGATCAACGCCCGTGAATTCGTTGCAGTTGGCACGGAATGCGGCGAGAGTCCGGTTTCCAACGCCCTGCGTTTTTGTCCGAAACACATGAGCCATGCCCGCGAACATTGTTTTGTGAACCGCAGGATCCATGATGATCGGGAAATAGAATTCCGACGGCTCACCGGAAAGGAAAAAACTGTCGCCGATGAAATTCCAGTCCGAAAGCAGACCGCCAGAGAAGTTCACATCCGGTTCAGGACCGGCGTAAGTGTGCATGCGGAACTGCGGATTCGCGAAATCAAAACCACTCAGGCCGCCATCGCCGAATATGGTCTGGTTCCATTGCGAAGGGTTCGCCGTGGTTTCCCAGGTTCCGTTGTCCTGCGTCCCGCCCTGGACATCATTGGAGTTGAAGGGATTCACCGACAGGGACTGAAACTGTAGCGTCGTTAACCCCTTGTTGACGCTGGTAAGCCTAGTCGGTACGAGCGAGAGCAATTGCTGGCATCGCGTGAGGGTAACGCCAGTTATCCCCCGGGAAGCGCAGTTCGTGGAAATATCCGTCAGCGCTCCGCTGGAACGCATCATGCCGCCGTCCGATGATTCCCAATACTGCAACGGATTGTTCGGATTGATTACAATGAAGTGTTGATCCGGGTGGGTTCCGTTCGGATGTATCGCGCTGGTTGCATCCATGGTCATATCCGTGAAGGAAACGCCGGCGTCGGTGGAAAGCACTACCCCGCGCCCGTTGGAGATGTTCCCGGTTTCGCCATACGCATACGACCCGCCTAAGTACACCATATCCGGATTCCCTGGCGGCGTCTTGACGAAGTTGTCATACCAGCACTGGCCCTCGCAGTAATTGTACGAACCGTATCCCTGGTTTGCGGGATTGGAGCTTGTCAAGGCGATGAACGTTGGGTGGGCTGTGGTCGTGTCGTCGCTGCGGAAAAGCTGGGAAAAATCGTTCGGCGCAGTTGTTGGCACTGGCCCGGAGGCGCCCTCGGCCACATAGATTCGTGTCTTGCCATTCGGCAAAGTGGTCACGGTCATCTCTGGCCGCATCGCGGCGTTCGTGGAGTCTAATGATTTCTTGATCTGCACCCACGTTGTACCAGCGTCCGTAGAGCGCCATACCCCGCGTGCATACGATGCGGCGTATACGATGTCCGGATTCGATGGATCAAGCAGCACCCGCCGTACACCAAATGGCGAGCACGGGGCCTCGTTCTCATACTCCTTCAAATCCCCTGTGCACAGCGATGCATTGGTGGACCCGTCGTGGATGAAAGCCCAGGTTCGACCGCCATCCGTCGACTTATACAGACCCCACCTCGGTGCACCGGGAATCAAATCCACGGTGCCATTGCAACAAACCGAAGACTGGCCGCGCAGACCCGGTGTGGTTCCAACATAAATGGTGTTCGGATCTCCGGGCTTTATGGCGATGCTGCCGATAGCACGAGCATTGAACGCCGCTTGCCCGATCGGTCCGATCCAAGTGTCGCCGCCGTCGGTCGACTTGTAGAGGCCAATGCCGGCTTCGCAACCGCTGCCACAAGCATTTGCCTCTCCGGTCCCGGCATAGATCGTCTCCCCACTGGGATCATTCAGATCAAGTTCAAGTGAACCGATGGAATTGATTCCGAATACGGAGGACAAGTACGTCCAGTTCGGCGGGTTGTCGAACGGGTCATGTGTCCGCCAGACACCCCCACCAGCCGGCCCTGCCCACAGCGTGCAGTTCGCAGGCGTGCAAACCGGAGACAGCGCCATTGAGGTGGTACGGCTGGCGGCTGGATAGGCGTTCGGAACGTACGAGGTGAAATTGCGAAGGGGTGTAAACGGGTAAAGTGCATAACTGGGACCGTACGATTCCCATTGGCCGGCTCTGTTGCTTAAGAAGTTGCGCCCTCCAATATTGGCGTGGGCAGCCCGCTCGCCAAGGATCCGCTCAATCGGAATTTTCGTATCCGGATAGGCGCGGTGCATAAATTCCTGGTGCGCCAATCCTCCCGGATTGCTGAGCCCGCCATCGGGCTGAACCGCCTGCGAGAATTTCTTAAGACGGTCGGAAAGCAGCGGAGGCAATGTCTCCTTCTCCGTCTCGCCAGCCTCCTTCTTCTGCTCGTTGGCTTCCTTCCCAACCTTTTTCTTGGAAACTGATTTTTTCGCCACCCTGGGTGGACTGGCGGGTTTCGAATCTGACGAACTGACGGCTGGCTGTTGCGCGAAGGCGCCCGCAAACGGCAGCAATAAACTCAACACCAGCGCGAGGGCCGGTGCAGCAGTAGCCATCTTCCACAGACATCTGGTGAGAGACATACTATACCCCTTTCGAAAATACAAAATCGAAACTTCGTTGCACCGTGCGCGCGCATGAAATTCTCCTTTTCGTTACGCAGCAGCAGACAAACTGCGGTGGAGATTTTCTCGTATGGAAGGGGAGGAGTTTTCTGCTTGGCCACTTATTGGGCCACGCAACCGGTCCGGGACGGAAGTTTCTCACCGGCAACTGCGGAAAGTCAAGGTCCACATACGGTGTACGACGCAGTTTTTACAAGGAACTGACATTTTGTGCAGCAGCTGTGACCCGCTGGGCAAGCAGTCACAACGAACGAATTTGAACGCGTGTGGAGTCCCCAAAGTGATCATTTCAGGACAGAATCGCCAGCCATTCGCCTTTTCCTGAGACTGGAACCCGCACTGCTCTGACACAATGCCGAAGCACCACCGGTTCTCTGTCTCTTGATAAACGATTGAGTCCCTGTAACTTACGCAAAACATCGGCTGTTGCGCCACTCAGACCTGTACCGGAGGTTCGAATCCAGACCTCTCCGCCACGCAGTCTGGACTGCAGAGAAACTCCGCTCGCCTTGCGCTGAAATACGCGAAGAATGCCCGTATTTCGCGATTATTCGTAGACAAGCCGGACTACAGAGAACGGACTGCTCG
>Ga0187875_10001222_pt1 | contig 20150 bp, 19 predicted proteins | sample June2016WEW_17_1_2_FD_132978 | JGI IMG/M metagenome (GOLD analysis project Ga0187875, IMG submission 132978) | Peatland microbial communities from SPRUCE experiment site at the Marcell Experimental Forest, Minnesota, USA - June2016WEW_17_10 | ecosystem: Environmental > Terrestrial > Soil >... | reverse complement strand
GCATCCTCCATGGCTGTCTCGTCAACGGCAGTTTCTACGACGAGCACACCGTCTGGGGCCACCGTTCAGCGAGCCAACTCACCGAGGCCGCTTGACATCTTCGGGCCGTGGGATATCTAGACGGTGCTCAGCTCGTCCGTCGCGAACTCGTCGGTCGCGAGCGCGTCGGAAGCGAGCGGACCGGGGCCCGGGCTGACGTCATCGGGGCTGAGATCCTCGGGTCCGGGGGCGACGCTCGGCGTGTTGAACAGGTAACGGTTGAAAATCGTGAACTTGCCGACCCACAGCACGCCGTAGGTGAAGAAGTTGGCGAACTCGACGAGGGCCGTCACACCCATCTTCGACTTCGTGATGTGGTGGGCCTCGACCGACGCGAAGTGCACCGCCAAAGTCGAGAGCACGACGCCGATGATGGCGATCGTCCAGAACGGGACGACCTCCTTCATGAGGTGCGACTTGCCGGTCTTGCCCCAGGTCCAGGTGCGGTTGAGGTAGTAGGCGGGGGCGGTCGCGATCGACGTCGCGAGCAGGTTGCTGTCCGCCGCCGAGCCGATCTTTAACACACGGAAGAACACGTACAGCATGGCCAGCGTGAGCACGGTCGAGATCACCGAGACGAAAGTGAAGCGCCAGACCTTCGAGAAGTTCGGGTGACGGGTCAGTTCCCGCGCGAAATCGATCGGATGGAGGAGCGCTTTACGCATGGCCGCCCGAGTGTACCGTCTCCACGTGGGCGCAAGAACCGCGGGCCTCCTCGACCTCCTCACGCTCGAGCCGATCGAAGAGAACATCTTCCGCGGCTCGAGTCTCGACGAGACGCGGCGCCGCGTCTTCGGGGGCCAGGTCGCCGCCCAGGCGCTCGTCGCGGCCGGCAGCACGGTGCAGTCACGACGGGTCCACTCGTTGCACGCCTACTTCCTGCGGCCCGGGGACCCGCACCGCCCGATCCTGTACGAGGTCGACCGCATCCGGGACGGCCGCTCCTTCTCGACCCGCTGGGTGATCGGGGTCCAGCACGGCAAGACGATCTTCGGGCTGATGTGCTCGTTCCACCGGGACGAGGAGGGTCTCGTCCACGGGGACCGGATGCCCGAGGTCCCCGATCCCGAGACGCTCCCCGGGCTCGCCGAGGCGCTCAAGGACGGGGACGCCTCGGCGCCGCTCTTCGCCAACACCTACGGCGTCGACATCCGCTTCGTGACCGAGTACCCGTGGAAACGCGGCGGCGCGCCGGCGGACCGGGAACAGCTCTGGCTGCGCGCCGCGGTCCCGATCGGCGACGACCCCCTCGTCCACGCCGCCGTCCTCACGTTCGCGTCCGACCTCACCCTCGTCGACACGATCCTGCAGCGCCATGGCACGACGCCCTACGACGATCGCTTCATCGGCGCGAGCCTCGACCACAGCATCTGGTTCCACCGCCCGTTCCGGGCCGACGAATGGCTCTTTTACGACCAGACGAGCCCCATCGCCTTCGGCGCGCGCGGACTGGCGAGGGGGCTTTTGTACTCGCGCTCCGGTGATCTCGTCGCGAGCGCCGTGCAGGAGGGTCTCGTCCGGCTGCCGACCGAGGCGTGACCGCGGGCCCGTAACGGGGACGCATCCGCGCCGTCCCGGCGGCGGGCGCGGCCCGTCGCCTCAGGAACCCCCGTCCCCCGGCGGGGTCCGGCGTTGTTTCACCACACGCTTCGTCACGCCCGTGACGACACCGAGTCGGCGCGCCGCCTGGCGTGCCGCCTTCCCCGCCTCGGGCGCGAGCGCCCCGGCGACGATCCCGGCGGTCTCGAAACCGCTCGGGACGCGCCGTGCCGGCTTTTCGCCCCCGGCGACGGCCGCGGGGGCGGGGCGGGGCCGGTCGACGTAGAGCGTCGAGCGCTCGATCCACAGGACGAGGAGCGCGACACCCTCCGAGAGCGCCACACCGCCGACGTGCAGTCGTGAGTATTCGAAGATCGGCACGACGATGAGGACCGCGGCGACGACGAAGTCCCCGACGTGGTGGGCGCGCCGGCTCAGCAGGCCGATCGCGCTCACCCGGCCCTGGGTCACGACGTTCAGCAGCAAAAGGAGCAGTCCCGCGGCCACCAGCGCGATCTCGGCCCCACCGGAAAGGTGGAAGCCGACGGCGATCAGCGCGATCGCGACCGTGTACTCGGCGATCTGGTGGCCGAGGAACGGGACGCGCCGCCGCGCGGGCACGCCACTCGTTTCGCCGTTAGGGGACCGTCGTCGGAGCCGCACCGATGGTCAGCTGCCTTCGGCGCCGGCTTCGATCAGCTGCCGCTCGAGTCCTTGGGAACCTCTGGGTCCTTCGCCGCCTCCGCCACCTTCGCCGCGTCGGCAGCCTTCGAGGACTCCTCACCCTCGGAGAGGCCCTTCTTGAACTCGTGTGAAGCGCTTCCGAGGCCGCGGGCGAGCTCGGGCAGCTTGCTACCACCGAAGAGCAACACGATGACGACGACCGCGATGATGATGAGGCCGTCCGGCCCGAACACATTTGCGAGCACGCCTGCAGGCACAGGCCCTCCTCTCGTTACGGCGCCAATGCTAGACCGCCGGGGGTCCGGGCGGTATGGCCCCCACCAGGTGCCACGCGGGCGATGCGCCCGGATCGGTAAGGTTGCCCGGTGTCCGCGGTCGCCCCACCGGACCCGTTCGCCGCGAGCAACGACGCTGTATCAGCGCGAGAAAGCGACGACCGAAGATGACGACGCCGATGCGTTCCGACAGTGAGGGGCGACGCGGTCTCGACGTCGAGCCGGCGGAGCTGACCGCCGCGGCGGGCGGCGACCGTCCTTTCGGCGCGGCGACCTGGCGCGGCATTCCGGTCGCCGAAGCGATCGAGGACTACCGGCTCGCCTGCCTCGCCCAGGCCGTCGACGACCGGCAGCTCACGCTCCACAAGCAGGGCGCCGCCTGCTTTCACATCTCCGGCGCCGGGCACGAGGCGCTGCTCGTCGGCCTCGCTCGTTCGCTGCGCGCCGGCTACGACTGGTTCTTCCCCTACTACCGCGACCTCGCCCTCGCCCTCGCGTTGGGCGTGACCCCCGACGACGTGATTTTGCAGTGCGTCGGCGCCGCCGCCGACCCGGCGTCGGGGGGCCGCCAGATGCCCTCGCACTGGGGCAGCCCCGAGCTCCACATCGTCACGCAATCCAGCGCGACGGGCAGCCAGTGCCTGCCGGCGATCGGCTGCGCGGAGGCCGGACGCTACATCGCCTCCCACAACCTGGCGGGGATCGAGGCCCACGCCGACGAGGTGACCTACGTCTCGCTCGGCGACGGGGCGGCCTCGGAGGGCGAGTTTTGGGAGAGCCTCAACACCGCCTGCCAGCTGCACCTGCCGATCATCTACGTCGTCGAGGACAACGGTCTTGCGATCTCGGTCCCGGTCGAGGATCAGGCCCCGGCGCCAGTCTCCGACCTCGTCGCCGGCTTTCCCGGCCTCGAGGTTGTGAAGCTCGACGGCTGCGACTACTTCGCGGTCCGCCACGCCGGTGCCGAGGCGATCGGCCGGGCGCGCTTCGGGGCCGGCCCCGTTCTCATCCACGCCCGCGTCGTACGGCTGCACTCCCACTCGTCCTCGGACAACCAGACGAGGTATCGCAGCGCGGCCGAGATCGCCGACGCCCACGCCCACGACCCGGTGCAGCGGCTGCGCGACGAGCTCGTCGAGAGCGGCTCCCTCGACGCCGCGGCAGCGAACGCCATCCGTGAGGAGGCCTTCGCTGTCGCCGCCGAGGCCGGCCGGGACGCGCTGCGGGCGCCGAAACCGGATCCCACGCAGGTGATGGAGCACCTCTGGCAGCTCCCCGCGATTCCGGTGCCGGCCGACCCGGCCGGGCCCGGCGAGCCGGTTACCTTCGGCGAGGCGATCCGCCGCACCCTCCACGAGGTCATGGCGGCCGACGAACGGGTGCGCGTCTTCGGCCAGGACGTCGCCGACTCGCCCGACGAGAAGCTCCCCGGCCTCGGCGGCGTCTTCGGGCTCACCCGCGGGCTGCAACGGGACTTCGGCGACGACCGCTGCTACAACACCCCGCTCGCCGAGGCGAACATCGTCGGGCGGGGCATCGGCCAGGCGGTCCGCGGCCTGCGGCCGGCAGTCGAGATCCAGTTCTTCGACTACATCTGGACCGCGATGCAGCAGATCCGCACGGAGGCGGCGACGACGAGGTGGCGCTCCAACGGCGCGTTCAGCGTGCCCCTCGTGCTGCGGGTCGCGATCGGCGGCTACCTGCGGGGCGGAGCGATCTGGCACTCGCAGTCCGGCGAGTCGATCTTCACCCACACCCCGGGTCTCATCGTCATGTTCCCGTCACGGGCCCGCGACGTCGCGGGCATGCTGCGCGCCGCGTTCCGCTGCGAGGACCCCGTCCTTTTCCTGGAACACAAGCACCTTTTCCGCCAGCGCTACGCGATGGACCCCTACCCGAGACCGGATTACGTCGTACCGCCCGGGCTCGCCACGACCGCCCGGGCCGGGCGCGACCTCACGATCGTGACCTGGGGTGCGACCGTCCAGCGCTCGCTCGTCGCCGCCGAGGAACTCGCCGCCGAGGGTATCGAGCCCGAGGTGATCGACCTGCGCTGCCTCGCGCCCTGGGACGCGGGCGCGGTTGCCGCCTCTGTCGCCCGCACGGCGCGCTGCCTCGTCGTCCACGAGGACACCGTCACATCCGGCTTCGGCGCCGAGGTTGCCGCCTTCGTCGCCGCGGAGTGTTTCGGGGACCTCGACGCCCCCGTGCGCCGCGTCGGGGCGCTGGACACCTGGGTCGGCTACGACCCTGGGCTCGAGGGGGCGACCCTGCCGCAGACCGCGGACATCACCGCCGCGGCGCGCGACCTCGCCGCCTACTGAACCAGCTCGTCCGGGTCTGCCGGCGGAACGTCGGGGCCGAACAGACCGGCGACCCCGGGGCTCTTCACCGCCCGTCGCAACAGCTGCCACGGACGCCGGCCCGTCGCGGCGAGCGCCCGGTTCGGCGAGTAGCGCTGCGTCGCCCGCACGATGAGACGCGAGCCGACGATCAAGATGACGACGAGGACGACGAGCAGGAGCGCGGCGTCGTTCCCGAGGGCGTGTTGCGAGGGGAACGGGCTGTCGTAGTCGGCCCAGACCGCGTAGGTGAGGAAGCCGACGGGCGAGTGGATGAACGCCCCCGTCGGGTAGGTCGTGCTCGACCCGGCGGTGTAGAGCAGCGGTGCCGTCTCGCCGATCGAGATCGCGATGGCGACGACGAGTCCCGTGAGCATGCCCGGCACCGCCGAGCGCAACACGACCCGGCGCAGCATGTGGGATTTCTCCATACCGAGCGCCTCGCCGCCTTCACGGTAGGCGAGCGGCACCTGGTTGAGGGCGAGCTCCGTCGACTTCGCGATGTAGGGCACGACGAGCATCGAGAGCACGATGAGCGCGGCGAGCAGCGAGAACTGCCAGTGGAGCCCGATGACGAGCGCCACGTAGCCGACATAGCCAAAGACGATCGAGGGCACCCCGGAGAGCACCTCGGAGGCGCTGCGCAGGACCGTGGAGACGAGCCCCGGCCGGCAGAACTCGGCGAGGTAGATGCCGGCTCCGACGCCGACGACGCCGGCGATCACTGCCACGCCGAACGTGATGAGCAGCGTTCCGACGATGTCGTTGGCGAGCCCGCCGCCCGCGCCGATGTTCGGCGTCCAGACGACGTCCCAGCGCCACCCGGATACCCCGCGGGCGACCACGCCCCACAGGATCCACACCACGGGCGAGACGAGGAGCGCGAGCCCGATGCCACACCCCCACCACCAGAGCTGGTTCGTCACCCGGCGGCGGCGGGAGACCCTGACCAGCGTCGCCGACCCGGCGCCCGGCGTGTGGCGGGCCGACGCGGCAGAAAACGGGATCGACGCCATCAGAACCCGGCGCCCACGGGCAGCACCGCACCGTGGGCGGACCGGCGGACGATCATCCGCGCCCCGATGTTGGCGACGAGCGTGATGACGAGCAGCACGAGCGCGAGCTCGGCAAGGGCGCGGACCGCGAGACCGCTCGGGTCGGCCTGGGCGGCGTCGAGCGTTGTCACGATCGTGGCGGCGATCGTCGACATGACGCCGTAGACGTTGTGGACGAGCTGGTCCTGGCTGCCGCTGATGATCGCCACGGCGATCGTCTCGCCGAGCGCCCGCCCAAGCCCGAGCACCGCGGCGCCGATCACGCCGGTGCGCACCCAGCGGGCCTGGACCCTCCGGAAGACCTCGGCGTCGGTCATGCCAAGCGCCTCGGCCCCCTCCTTCGTCGTCTCGGGGACCTGGCGCAACAGGTCGCGGGTGGTCGCCGCGATGATCGGGATGATCATCGCGGCGAGCACGAGACCACTCGTCAGCAATCCCTGGCCGTCGCCCACGTTGCCCCGGAAGATGCTGAACGGGGGGAAGTTCGGCAGGTGGGTGAGGGCCGGGTAGACCTCCTTCGCGATCCAGGGCCCGAAGGTGAGCGCCCCCCAGACGCCGAGCACGACGCTCGGGATCCCGGCGAGGATCTCGAGGCAGATCCCGATCCCGGCGCCGATGCGGGCGGGGAGCTTCTCCACGACGAGGACGGCGGCGCCGACGGCGATCGGCAGCCCGACGATCAGCGCGATCGCGGAGGACTCGAGCGTACCGACGATGAGTGGCCACGCCCCGAACGCCGCGCCGGACAGGTGGGTGGCGCCGCGGGTGTGGAGGATCTTTCCGTAGACGCTGCCGATCGTCCACAGGCTCGAGGTGATGAAACTGAACCCGTTGTAGCGGATCGACGGCATCGCCTCGACCACGAGCACGATGAGCATGGCGATGAGCGCGGCGAGCGGCACGACCGCCAGGAACCCACTGCCGAGCGCCACCGCCCGCTCGAGCATCCGGCGACGGCGCCGCGACGGCCCCGCCCCGCCGGGCCCGCCCGAAGCGGCACCGGGCAGCAAAGGTGGCCGGGGCGAACCCCCCGCCCCGGCCACCTCGTTGGCTTCGTGAGCCATTCGTCCTTCAGTCACGGATGTCTGTGCTCACTCGGCGCTTTCTCGTTCGTGACGTCCACCTAGCTGATCAGCTTCACCAGCTTGATGGCGACGGCGAGCGCGTTCGTCGTGAGGGGCTTGAAAAGCACCGGGCCGAGGTACGTCGCCGCCGAACCGGCACGCGCGTCCATTGCCCAGGCGAGCGTCGCCTGGATCGCGGCGGCGAGCGCCGGGCTGGTCTGCCTGCGCAGCACGATCGCGTATTCGAAGTTCACGATCGGGTAGCCGTGCTTGGCGGCCTTCGAGTCGATGAGCGAGATCGCCCCGTCCTTCGGGATGGTCCTGTAGCTCGAGACCTCTTGCTCCACCGTCCCCAGTGAGGCCGTCTCGTAGTTGCCGGAGCCGTTCTCCATCGCCGCGTACTCGACCCCCTCGGCCCTCGCCAACGGCAGGTAGGCGATGCCCAGGTAACCGATCGAGTCCGGCGTCGACTTCACCGCCGCCAGAAGCCCGGTGTTCCCGGACTCGGCAAGTTCACCGGTGACCGATGGCCACGTCGCGTAGTACAGCGACGGCCCATTGTACGGGGACGGGCGGTTCCAGCTCGAGGGGTCACCCCGGTACAGGTACGACGTGAAAAGGAACGTGTCACCGCTCGAGTCCGAACGGCGGACCGGGATGATCGTCGCGGCCGGCAGGGTCACGCCGGGGTTGAGCGAGGCGATCGACGGGTCGTTCCACATCGTGATCGTGCCGCCGTAGATGCCGGAAAGGATCGTCGCGCTGAGCTTGAGGTGCGTCTTGGCCGGGACGCCGTGGAGGTTGTAGACGATCTCCTGGGCCGACACGACGACCGGGATGTTGAGGACGGCCGGCACTCCCTCGAGGGTCGAGCTCGGCAGAAACGCGTCCGACGCCCCGATGCTGATCGCGCCGTTGAGCGCCTCGGACTGGCCCTTACCGGAACCACCGGCAGCGACGTTGAGCGCGACCGGGGGCTTGGCCGCTGCCCACTCCTCCCAGAGTGGGTAGAAAAGCGACGAACCGGCTTCGGTGAGGGTTCCCGAGACCGACTGCGACTCCAGGGCCGTCAGCTCCGTCTCGAGGTCGGCGAGCGTCGGCGCCGGGGCGGCGTGCGACGTGACGTGCGTCGTCGACGGGTGTTTCGTCGTCGCGCCGCCGGGTGTTGCGAAGACGACGCCGACACCGAGCGTGCTGGCGAGAGTGATGGCTGCGACGCCCATCATCCCGGCACGGCCGAGCCGACGGCGTGGGCCGCGGGCCCTCGTCGTACCTACGTCGTTTTGCATCTCGCTTTGGTGCTCCTTTCGGTCTTCCGCCCGGAGGGCGGTCTGCGGGGCAGTTGCCACCAGAGGAACCCGGCTCCGTCACCGGTCCCCTGGAACCTGAGCCGATCCCGGGTCATTGACCCCCAGCGGGATCGACGTCGCCGCCGATGTACCGAGCGGTCTCGGCACGCTCGGGGCGAGAGAACAGTGCTGCGGTCGGCGCCGTCTCGATCATGCGGCCCTCGTAGAAAAAGATGGTGTTGTCCGAGAGGCGGCGGGCCTGGTGCAGGTCGTGCGTGACGATGATCACGGTGAGGGCGGGGGTGAGTCGCCGGACCAGTTCCTCGACCGCCTCCGTGGAGCGCGGGTCGAGCGATGAGGTCGGCTCGTCGAGCAGAAGCACCTCGGGCTCGACGGCGAGGGCGCGGGCGAGGCAGAGCATCTGCTGCTGGCCGCCGGAGAGCCGGAACGGCGAGTCGTTGAGCCGGTCGGCGACGTGACTCCAAAGGCCGACCTCGGCGAGGCGGGTCTCGGCGATGTCGCGCATGTCCGACCGCTTCGCCATGCGGTGGGCGCGCACCCCCGAGACGATGTTGTCGAGGATCGACATCGGGAACGGGTTCGGCCGTTGGAAGACCATGCCGACGCGTCGGCGCAGCACGAGCGGATCCATCGAGTCGGCGTAGATCTCGTCGTCGTAGAGCGAGATCTGCCCGTGGTGCCAGAAGTCACGGACCTTGTCGTTCATCCGGTTCAGCGCGCGCAGAAATGTCGTCTTCCCGGATCCCGACGGGCCGATGAGCGCAGTGATCGTTCCTCTGGGGAATCCGACGCTGATGTCCTGCATGATCGTCGTCGGCCCGAATCCGAGGGACACCTGGTGGGCATGCATGACGTCCGTGTCCTCGAGCAGGGTCGTACCGACGGCGCGACCGCTCTCGCTCACTACCGCCACCTTTGGTCGGAGGGGGTTTTCCACGCCGCCCTGACCGTACAGAGGCGACTTGAACCCCGAGAGAACTCGAGGTAACCGAATGATGACGGCCGCATGAATCCTTCCCGACGGTTGCCGGGAGCGATCAAAGTCCAGCTATTGACCTGTTTTCGAGGGGGCCGCCGTCAACCGGCGGCAACGGGCGTCCCGACCGAGGCGCCGACCCCGCCGGCGGGCACCCGACGCCTCCAGACCTGCCCGGCGTCGCAACTCGCCCGCCGCGTAGTAGGGGCGCAGCGCCAGCCGCACCGGCGCGAGATGCCCGTACAAAAGGACGGCCTCGCCCGGTTCGATCCGCCGCAGCGTCGCCGCCGGGGCGAGGCGTCGTTCAGCCCGGCCACGCGTCGTCGACGCCGCACCGGCCCGGTCGACTGTCAGCGTCTCCACCGGTTGCTGCTCGTCGCCAATCAGCCGGGACACCTGCTCCAGGGTCGTTGGGTCGGCGACCCCCGAACAGACGAGCTTCGCCCGGTGGTTGTTCACCACCGTCGCGGCGCGTCCCCCGTAGCGGGCCTCGATCTGGGCGAAGTCCTGCCAGACGGTGACGAGCTGGACCCCGTGGGACGACGCCGTCGAGGCGAGCGCGTCGAGATCCGCGAGCGGCGCGATGTTGGCGGCCTCGTCGAGCACGACGAGGAGCGGCGGGTCGAGACGGCCCGCCCTTGACGCCCTCGCGACCGCGCCCTCGAGGATGCACCGGAGGACGGCGACGAAGACCGGCCGGAGCCGTTCCTGCTCGTGCGCCGGCGCAACAAGGAACAGCGTCCCCATCCCTCCGTCGAGAAGCCGCGCCGCGGTGATGTCGTGGCGCGCCGTTGAGGCGGCGACGGCGGGATCGCCGAATGCCGCGACGACCGTCTCGGCCGTCGCGTACACGGAGCTCAGCTGGCGTTCCTCGCGCGAGAAGCTCGCCTGCGCGGCACGTAGCGCTTCCGTGGCTCGGGCGGCCTCGAGGGCGTCGAGCACCTCGGCAACCTCGCCGGAATCGACCCACGCCACGACGTCGGCCATCGACCGCCCCGACGCCGCCGCGGCGAGGAGCATCGGGCCGAGCATCTTCTCGGCGAGCGCCATCCAGAAGGCCGCGTCCTCGGGAACTCCGCCGGCCCGCTGCACGGCGCACAGTCCCGCCGCGACCTTCCGCGCCCCGGACCAGTCGCGCGCCTCGCTGAGCGGAGACCAGCCCGCTCCCGGTGCCCCCGTGACACCGCCCGGGTCGTAGACGAGCACGTCGCCGAGCGCTCCCCGCCACGCGGCGGTGTGGCGCACGAGGTCGGTCTTCACGCTCGTCGCGACGACCGGGCCCTCCCATTCGAGGATCGCGGGGATCGCCAGCCCCGATGTCTTGCCCGACTGCGTCGGCCCGACGACGAGCAGCGAGTGGCCCCGTTCGACCGCGAGGAGGGCTCGTCCGACGCGTCCGACGACGAGGCGGCCGGCACCGGGCCTTCGAACGGTGAGCGGTCGCAGGCTCGCTCCTTGCGCCCAGACCGCCCCATCGTCGACGGGTCGCCGGGTGCCGATCGGCCGGGTCCGCACCCTGCGAAGAACGAGACCCGCCCCGAGACAGAAGCTGAGCGCGACAAGGCCGAACACCGCCCAGAGAACCCCCGCCGGCGGCAGGAAGCGCCGAATGGCCGGCGGCCACGCCCCCCCGGGGGTGCGCGGGTGGCAGAGCAGACCGACGAGGAGGCCGAGGGCGGCGCTCGGCCGCACCTCGTGCCAACCGTGGCCGGCGACGAGCGTCGCGCACCCCCCGGCGACCCAGCAGAGCCCGGACAGGCACCCGACCGCGACGACGACGAGCGCCTCGCCACGCCCGCCCGACCGGTTCGACCCCGGCGTTCGACGGGCCCTCGAAGGGAAGGACCGACGAGTTCCGGCGCCCCGGCTGGCGGTCACGCTCGCGGGAGGTCCCACCCGGCGACGAGCCGGGCGTCGGTGTCGACGATTTCCCGCTCGGCAGGGGCGAGGCGGTGTTCGACCAGGTACGGCCGAGTACCGACGTGCCACAACGACACCCCCCGTCGGAGCTTCGGCAGCAGCCTCGACTCGGTTTCCGACAGTCCCAAAAGGCGCGCCGCCACGGGGACCTCGGCGTCGGCCTGCGCGTAGCAAACGATCGTCTCGCAGTCGGCGACGAGACCCTCGGCGAGGCGGACGGTCTCGGCTCCGGCCGGACCCGACGCGGCAAAGTCCGATGCCCGGTGGACGACGATGATGTTGGCGACCCCCCGGGCCCGGGCGAGCTTGAACGAGGCCTGCAGGAACCGCGCCGCGCCGGGGTTGTGGACGACCGCCCATCCCTCGTCGATGACGAGGAAAGTCTGGGCCGTGCCGGGCTGGTCCCAGATGCGCCCGAGCGCCGCGTCCGCGCACGTGACGAGCGCCCCGAGCGCGGGGGAGTTGTAGACGTGCGAAAGATCGACGACGACGACCGGGGCCGACAGGTCGACCCCGGGCGACGTGGCGCCGTCGAACATCCCCGCCAGCTCGCCGGAGACGAGCCGGCGGAGCTCGAGGCCGACCTCGCGTCCATCGGCGGCGAGGTCGGCGACGCGACAGCCGATCGCCCGCGCCGCTTCGGGTCGCGGGGCGAGGAGAGCCGAGACGACCGTCGACAGGGTCGGCGTCGCGCTCTCCCCGCAGGCCCGGTCGAGCGCCAGCTCGATCGCGGCGTATTCGGCGGGGCCGAGCGGCCGGCCGAGGCAAGCGCCGGCGAGATCGGCCACGACCGAGATCCTCGACTGCACCGCAGCGTCATGGCCCGCCACCAGGGCGGCGTCCAACGGGTTCAGTCGGACCGCGCCCCCGGGGCGCAGGGCGATCGGCTCGGCACCGAGCGCCCTGGCGAAGGGCCGGTACTCGCCTTTCGGGTCGAGGATCACGATCCGCCGCCCGAACGCCGCCTGGCGCAACAGGTACGTCTTTACGAACGCCGACTTGCCCCGCCCGATCTGACCGAGCACGAGCATGTTCGGGTTCGTGACGACCCCCGCCCGATACAACTCGAACGGATCGTGTACGAAACATCCGCCGAACGCGTCCCGTCCGACGAGCACGCCGGCCGCCGGCAACCGGCGCGTCGCCACACACGGGTACACCGCGCCGAGCTGTGCCGTCGTCGCCTCGTGCGCCGGCAGCTTCATTCGCATCCCCGGCCGACGGGAAGCGTGCAGCAGAACGCGTCGGCCTGCGTGCCGTACAGGCGACGCATCTCCAGTCCCGCAAGGGCCGCGGCGTGCTCCACCCGGCGGCAGGCCCGGTCGAGCTCGCCCGGTCCCGGTGCGCTCACCGTCACGTAGGCGGAGAAGTGGTAGGCGCCGTGGCCCTCGGCGAGCTCGTGCTCCCGGCGCACAACCGCTTCGTGCTCGCGTCGAACCCTCGCCGTGAGGGCAAAACCGTGCTGACGGCGGAGCTCAGCGTCGGCAACCCCGGAAGTGCTGGCGTGCTCCGCGGTGCGCACGGCCCTTAGCGGCGGAACGGGCGCCATGACGACCGACACGGCGCGGCGTTCGCCCGAGCCGACGAGCAGCGGAACGAGGAAGTCGCTACCGACTTCGTGCCGCGGCCACTCCACGATCCAGAACGTCGCGTGCCACATCCCGTCGGTCCGAAGCGTTGTCCAGCTCGACTCGACCGCGACCGGCCACCCCCACTCCGCCGGCTTCGTCGAGGGCACGACTTCGAAGCCGCGGCGAAGCGCCGTCGCGACGCCGGGACCCGTGAGCACACCGCCCACCTCGATCCCCGCGCGTCGGCAGCGCTCGTCAAGAAGAGTGATCTCCGTCTCGAGCAGCGCCGCGCCCGGTCCTTGCGCGCCGCGTCCGCGACGCGCGCCGCGCACGCTGAGCGCGAGGTAGAGTTCGTGAGCGAGCATCCGCGGGCACTCGGTGGCGAGGAGCTCGCGATACGAGCGCTGGACGGCGAAAACCGCCGGATCGAAGCCGCCCGACGCCTCGACGGCCGCCTCGAGATGAGCGAGCAGCGCGGCGCCAGGATCGGGAATCGTCCGTTCGATCCACTGCAGCCGGTAGACCGAACCGGCGTCGCGGGCGACACCGGCGAGCACGCTCGCCCAGCCGTCGATCCGGCGCGCCCGTTCGGTCTCGCCGAGCAGCGCGAACGACTCGCCACCCAAGGCGACCATCGCGGTGAGCGTCCCGTACTGCCGGTCCCGCACGACGCCGATCGGGCCTGCGGAGTGCGTCACGACCTCGAACACCTCGAAAGCGCCGAACACCGACGGCGCCCTCCGGGTGTCGCCGCGGCGGTGGACGGCGACCGCGTCCCGGTGTTCTCCCAGAAGCCGCGACACCACGAAACGGACGACGACCGGAACCCATTCGTCGAGCGTCCGCCCGTTGACCGGCCAGGTCACCGACCCGACCGCGACGAGCACGATGGAAACCGCGACGACCCCGCGGACAGGCCCGCGAAGCGCGCGGAGCACGACGACGGAGAGGACGAGCGCGCCGGCGACGACGGCCACCTGGGCCGTGCGGGCCCCGGCAATGAGACCACTGCGGTCGCGGGGGCCGAACCGGAACCGTTCGCTTTCGTCAGGCACCGTCTCCCCCGGGACCAGACGGCGGCTCGGGCGAGCCGGTGTCGAAAGGAACAGCCGAGGCGTCTCGCTGGGCGATCTCCTCACGAACCTGCGCCACCGTGGCCAGGTACTCTGCCCCTCCGAGTTGCGCCCCTCGCGCAAATCCCACACCCGCGTCGCCGCTCGTCGCGACGTCAGCGGCTAGGACGTCTCCCGATCCGGCGACGAAGGTCGCGGCGGCGGCTCCGGCGCGAATCCCACGTCGCGCGAGACCGTCGAGGTGGGACACGGCACCCGACTCGACGGCCGGGATCAGCCGCAGGAGAGTGAACGGCGACAACGCCGCGAGAACCAGCAGCGCGATGCCCTGGATAACGCCGCCAAGCCCGGAAGCCTCCCCGATCGACAGCGCCGCCAGCGCGAGCACGCCGGCGATGACGAGCTTCGACAGGACGAGCGCGGCGAGCGTCTCGCCGACCCGACGCGCCCAGTGAGCCGTCGCCGACCACACGAGGCCGGCGAGCGCGATGGGGATGAAGAGGGTCGCGACCGCCACCGCCGCCGAGCGGACGATCAGCTCCACCCAGAGGATGAACGCCACCGCCGCGGCGAGGAGCGCGAGCAGGACGCCGGTGAACCCGGACAGGGCGAGGCCGCCGAACCCGGGAGTGAACGCCCCGACCAGCTGGTCGATCTCGACACGGGCGGGATGCCCGGCGGTGGCGAGCAAGGTCGAGCTCAGTTCATCGGTCACGACGAGCGCCTGGGTGACGATCGCGACGGCGACGACCCCGAAGAGCACGGCGAACGGCAGCCTCACGAACACCGCCCGCGTGATCAGGCTGAGATCCTGCCGGACGACGGCGTGGATCGTCGCGAGGAGCAGGAAGGGCAGCGTGAGGACGGCGCCAATCCTCCACACGACGCTGAACTCCGTGCCGAAGCCGTTGCCGAGCGGTGAGCTCGTCGTCGATTCGAGCGCATGGCCGAACGCCGCGAGCAGCATCGCCGTCCCGCCCTCGATCCAGCTCGTGATGCCGTTGAGCAATCCGTTGACGAGCGCGCCGACGCTGAACGAGATGATCCCTCCGAGGACCGAGCCGTGCCCGATGGCGCCGGCGATTGTGGAGATATCGCCCACGGCTCAGTGCAGACCCTGGCCGGCGCTGAAAAGGAAGTTGAGAAGCGTCGGCGCCGCTCCGATGACGAGCGCCGCAGCAGCCGAGACGAGCACGGCGCGTCGGCCCGTGGAGGTGTTCTGGTAATTGTTCGTGTGCGCTCCGAGCGCCCACGTCGCGGCGCCGATGACTAGACCGGCGAGAGCCGCGAGCAGTCCCCAGAATCCGATCCCGTTCACGAGATCCTGCAGCGTTCCGCTCCCCGGCAGGCCGCCGGCGTTCGGGTCGAGGGAGAGCGCCCCGGATTCGCTGAAGCGCTCGAACAGGGTGACGAAGACCGTCGACACGGTGCACCTCCTCGGGATGGCGGTCACAGGGTCCGGCCCCGACAGCCGGACGGCCGGGCGGTCCCGACGAAGGCGGCGGTCCGACCCCGGGTGATCCGGAGGGTCCACCGCGCGGTCGTCACCTTACACCCTATGTCATGTTGTTTCAACATATTTCATAATCAGACCCGGTAATCGTCCGCCGAACTGCAATGCTGGAGGCGTGCGAGTTCCCCGGCGGCTCTCGTGATCGCCGTGCTGCGCGCGACGACCTCCGACGTTGCGATCGCAGCCGCCGTCGTCGTCGTCCTCATCGGAGCGGCGTACGCGATCGGCAGCCGTCGCGGGGTGAAAGCGCTGAAACAACGCCTCGTATCCCTTGGCGATCGGCTCGGCGCGGACCCGCTGCCGAAGGACCCGAAGGGGGTCGAGGACGCGCTCGGTCACGTCGAGCGCGCGACGGAGCATGCCGCTGAGGCCGTCGCCGACTCCAGTGCCGACGCGATCCGGCTGCGCCGCGTCCTCGACTCCCTCGCCCAGGCGGTAGTCGTCTGTGACGAACGGGGCGAACTCGTGTTCCGCAACAGCCGAGCCGTCGCGCTGATGGGTAGCCGCCACGGCGACGCCCTTGCTGCGCAGGCCGTCGACGACCTGCTCGCCTCCACCACCCCCGGCGCCTCCGAGGAGCGCACGCTCGAGCTCTACGGTCCGCCGCGCCGGACGCTGTCGGTCCGCACCGAGAGCATCGACAACGGCCAGCGCACGCTCGGGGTCATCGCGATCATCGACGACGTATCCGAACGGCGACGGCTTGAGGAAGTGCGCCGCGACTTCGTAGCCAACGTCAGCCACGAGCTGAAGACGCCGATGGGCGCGCTCGGCCTCCTCGCCGAGACGCTCCTCGCCGAGACCGAGCCCGAGGTTTCCCGTCGTCTCGCCCAACGGATCCACTCCGAGGCGTTTCGCATCTCGCGCATCATCGACGACCTTCTCGACCTCTCGCGCATCGAGAACGAGGAGTCGCCGCCGCGCGATCCCGTGCTCGTCAACCTCGTCATGGCCGAAGCCGTCGAGCGCGTCCGCGCCGCGGCTGAGCAACGCGACGTCGAGATCAAGCTCGAGGAGCCATCGCCACCCGTCGCGGTGCTCGGCGATCGACGCCAGCTGACCTCGGCGCTCTACAACCTGCTCGAGAACGCGGTGAAGTTCTCGTACGAAGGCGGGATCGTCGAGTTCACTGGAACCGTCGACGGCGACGACATCGTCGTCGCCGTCGCCGACAAGGGGCTGGGGATCCCGACCCGCGATCTCGAGCGGATCTTCGAGCGCTTCTACCGCGTCGACCACGGACGGAGCCGCTCGACGGGCGGGACGGGCCTCGGCCTCTCGATCGTTCGCCACGTCGCCAACAGCCACCACGGGAGTGTCAGCGTCGAGTCGCGCGAAGGGGAGGGCTCGACGTTCACGCTCCGGCTCCCCTTGCAAGGCAAAGGAGACACATGACCGCCAGAGAAGGTTCCGGCACGGCCGAGCCGGGCGTGAAGCCCATCGCGGTCCTCCTCGCCGAGGACGAGGAGTCGTTTGTCGATGCGCTCGTCATCGGCCTTGAGCGCGAGGGCTTCGCCATCACGGTTGCCCGCGACGGCGCCGAGGCACTCGAGCGCTTCGAGGAGAGCGAGCCCGACCTGATCCTGCTCGACGTCATGCTGCCGAAGATCTCCGGGCTTGACGTGTGCCGGACGATCCGGGCCCGTTCTGCGGTGCCGATCATCATGGTCACCGCGAAGTCGACCGAGATCGACACGGTCGTCGGCCTCGAGGTCGGGGCCGACGACTACGTGGCGAAGCCCTACCGCCTGCACGAACTCGTGTCGCGCATGCGCGCCGTGCTCCGGCGAGCCCCGCGAACAGAACCCAGTGGGGCGGACCGCGCCACCCCGGGTCGGGCGCCAATGTCCGGACCGGAAACGCCGCAACGCAACGTGCTCGAGGTCGGCGAAGTCACGCTCGACCTCGACCGCCACGAGTGCACCGTGCGCGGCGAGGAAGTCGCCCTGCCCCTGAAGGAGTTCGAGCTTCTTGAGCAGCTGCTCCTCAGCGCGGGCCGTGTCCTCACCAGGGACATGCTCATCTCGAGGGTGTGGGGCGCCGACTACGTCGGCGACACGAAGACGCTCGACGTCCACGTCAAGCGGTTGCGCGCCCACATCGAGGTCAACCCCTCGCAGCCGAAGCTCATCACGACCATTCGCGGTCTCGGCTATCGCTTCGAGACGGCCCGCCGCCACTAACCACGGTGGGAGCTGGCCCCGCGGTCGACGTCGCACCGGTCAGCGGTGAGGAGCTGGAAGTCGACCGGCCCTGGCTCGTCATCGTCTGGAACGATCCGGTGAATCTCATGAACTACGTCACCTACGTCTTCCAGAAGCTGTTCGGCTACTCCTTCGCCAAGGCCACCCGACTGATGCTGGACGTTCACCACAAGGGCCGAGCCGTCGTCGCTTCGGGTCCGCGCGAACGCGCCGAGCTCGACGTCGCCCGTCTCCACCGCCACGGCTTGTGGGCAACCCTCGAGCACCAGAGTTGAAGGCCCCCGATCCCCCACCCGTCCTCGTACGAAACGGCGACGGGTTCGACCTCGTGCTCTCCCAAGACGAGCGCACCCTGCTCTCGACGATCTCGACCCAGCTCGCCGCAGCTCTCGAACGCGTCGGCTTCGCCGACGAGGAACTGCCCGAGGCGCTGAGCCGGCTATTCCCTGCGGCCTACCCGACCGATCCGGCCGCCGAGGCGAGCTACGTGAGCCTCGTGCGCGCCGATCTCATCGAACATCACCGAGAGGCCCTCGCGATCCTCGCCACGACGGCTTCGGCCACGCACCTCAGCGACGATCAGCTCGGGGCGTGGCTCGCCGCGCTGAACGACCTGCGGGTCGTGATCGGCGCGTCGCTCGGGGTCACCGAGGAGATGGCCGAGCTGAAGGAGGACGACCCGAGATACTCGGACTGGCTCTGCTACGACTACCTCACGTACCTCGAGTCACTGGTCGTTGACTCGCTCGCCGGGCTGCTGCCCCCGACAGATCCGACAGCCGACGATGCGACCCCCGACGACCCCTGGGGCGACCCCCCGGGCGGCCTGCGCTGGGACGGCACGCCGCTACCTCCGGACCCGTGACGCGGCTGCGAGGCCCACTGGTAATCTCCGCACGCCCGTAAGGACCGGCCCCCATCGTCCAGCGGCCGAGGACATCGCCCTTTCAAGGCGGAAACACGGGTTCGAATCCCGTTGGGGGTGCCAAGTGCGGTTGACCCCTTGGGTGGACCGCTCTCATGGGAACGCAGCCTGGGATTGTCGTGAGCGGCCCGGCAATCCCGACGACGTGTCTCGACTGACCGGTCTTCTGGCCGCGACCAGTCCCCAACGACCGCCTTTCGGCGTACGATACGCGACAGCGATCGGAAGTCAGGTGGGGTGGCCTGCGCACGATTGCCAGCCCACCTCGACCGTCCGGTCACGTTCTCCTCGATATCGACCGGCTGGGGGTGAGGGCGGTGTTTGGTTTCGTCGTCGCCGCTTCCGTGCTCGCGGCCCTTGGGTGCGTCGCAAAGGTCGTGATCGTGGCATCCGGGAACGCCCGCGCGCGCGCGGGTCGTAGCACCGGGTCGCGGCGGGAGCGAATTTCCTCGGCGCCGGCCTTCCCGCGGATGCGCCGGACGGCTGTAATCGTCATGGCCTCAGTGGCGGCTCTGTCCGCGCCCGTCACCACTGCCCGTCGCTACGCGACTCCGCCGGTCGCCGCGGCGTCGACATCGCCGATCGCGTACGTCGTGGATTCGGACGCCGCTGCCGTCACCCCGATTGATCTCGCGAGCAACGCGCCCGGACGGGCGATCCCGGTCGGGAGGTACCCCGACGCGATCGCGATCACCCCGGACGGGAGCACGGCCTACGTCGCCAACGGCATCAGCGACACCGTGACGCCCATCGACCTCACGACGGAGACTCCGGGAAAGGCGATCCGGGTCGGGGTCAGCCCGGTCGCGATCGCGATCGCCCCGGACGGGAAGACCGCCTATGTCGTGAACGAAGCCGACGACACCGTCACTCCGATCAATCTCGAGACGGACCGTCCCGGCAAGGCCATTGCGGTCGGGCTGTATCCCGACGCGATCGCGATCGCCCCGGACGGGAAGACCGCCTATGTCGCGGACTCCGATGCCAGCACCGTCACTCCGATCGATCTCGTGACGAACCGTCCAGGGAAAGCGATCCGAGGCGGGGCCGATCCCGCCGGAATCGCGATCACCCCGGACGGGAAGACCGCCTATGTCGCGGACTCCGCCACCGGGACCGTCACTCCCATCAACCTCGCGACGGACACACCCGGGAAGCCGATCCGGGTCAGGTCGGGTCCGGTCGCGGTCGCGATCACCCCCGACGGCGCGACCGCCTTGGTCGCGAACTCCGTATCCGGCAGCGTCACTCCGATCGACGTCGCGACGCGAAGACCCGGCAAGCCGATCCTTGTCGGGTCGGGACCGCTCGCGATCGCGATCGCCCCGGACGGCGCGACCGCCTACGTCGCCGGAGCAGTCAGCAACGCGGTCACACTCATCAACATCACGACGAATACCAGGGGAAGGACGATCAGGGCCGGGGCGCGTCCCGCAGCGATCGCGCTTGTAGGGTAGGGCGCCTGCCGCGCCCCGCCCGCCGTGGAAGCGGACGAATCCTGGCCCACGCTGCGCCGAATTCCCTGCTCGCACTTTGGCCTAGCGCGAGTTTCCGGGATAGCTCCCACTGAGGCCGTGTCTTCCCTGGTGATCGACGCTATTTGCGCGACTGGCGCGTATTACCTAAGTCGGCGGTGCGAAGGCCTCGAGGCCGAAGAGCG
>Ga0187875_10001221_pt1 | contig 20150 bp, 20 predicted proteins | sample June2016WEW_17_1_2_FD_132978 | JGI IMG/M metagenome (GOLD analysis project Ga0187875, IMG submission 132978) | Peatland microbial communities from SPRUCE experiment site at the Marcell Experimental Forest, Minnesota, USA - June2016WEW_17_10 | ecosystem: Environmental > Terrestrial > Soil >... | reverse complement strand
CACCTTTTCTGTCAAGGAGTCATTCTTGACATATACGTGGTCACAGGTAGTGTTACAATAGGCTGCCCGGTCCGCAAGTTCATCTCGAAATGATTCTTTATGCCGTTCTTCCATCTCATATCAGTCCTTTAGTAGGGATATCCCTTGGCTTGTGCGCGAAGGATAGCTTGTTTAGTTGTCGGGTTTGATGCCGCTTCTTTGGATTCTATTCCTATATCTAATTCTTCCGTATCAGGATCTGAATCTTTACCTTTAGTAGGAAGATCATTCTGTAATGCTAATCCATCTGGGTCTACTTCTGTAGGTATTCCACCCGCTGGCAATGAGCCGGAAAGTTTACTTGCAGGTGGTTCTCCAATTTCAAAATCCTCGTGGTTGTAACCATAAACACGCGCGAAATATTCTTTATTGAATTTGACACCCATTTGTGCACATATTAAATCTATTCCTGCACGTTCTTCTGTTGCTGGCTCTGATTTGTGAAGTTTGAATTTAGGGAGTGGTTCATTGGTATTAAAATTGTACCAATATACCCATTCTATCAATTGATTAAATGTGGCTTCAACCATTCGACGGTCTTCTTGAATGATATCGTCTCGAACACCCATATGGGCACGGGTTGCGGCAAAGGACCCCCCTTTTACTTCAGTTGACAGGTTATTGCCAAGAATAGCCATATCAATTTCTTTATTCATCAAGTCTATAAACTTTTCATAGGATTCAACACCTTTGTGACTTCCTATTTCCATTGCTTGGATTACGGTGTCTTTATTGTGAACTATGACTCCTTGATTATAAGTATTTTGTATGATATTTGCAATTTCTGTTTTTTGTTCTTCTTCTTTGTCAGATTCTATTGTTACATCAAGCCAAGGGCAGGCATATTTTTCTAAAAATTGTACTGCAAATTCCATAGCCATATGCCTGAAAATAACGGGCCAGTATACGGCATTAGCTATAGCTTCGCGCCCTGCATATGGATCATCATATCGTGGATGGTAACGAGTTACAAGAAATTTTCTCGGTGGTAAAGGCTCACCCTGTACCATATTAACTTTTGTTTTGAATCGTAATTCATTCATATCACTATAAACGAACCATCTTGCCGCTTTACTTTCTATTTTTTTAGGGACTATTAAATTATTTTCTGCTTCCCAAGTTACTTCTGCAACATTGTATCCATAAAGTGGAGCAAACATAAATCCAGACATAATATCTGTAATAGGTAATGAATCAAATACTCTCTTAATTATTTTAAAGGCCCGGGATGAGGCCCCATTCTGGTCTATAGTCCACTGTAAACTTAGGAGTCCTGATCTTCGGTTATTATAAGCTGCCTTGACCCGGGCATCGCAAATAATAGAATCGAATTCTTCTATGGCTTTAGATAGCTTTGTAAGTACATCTGATGGGTTGGGTAAAGAAATAGTTGTTCGGAAAAAATCCCACACCGTCGAACGAGTTACAATTTCAGGAAACCACACCTTTTTAGATTTCACATCGAATCGTGGGTCTTTAGAAGAGTCTTCCATACCCAATGACAAAGTAGGTGGTGTTAATGGTTCAGTATAAGACGGTTTCACAACGTCAGGTATGTTTTTTAATTGTGAAACATTTTCTGAAGCTGTACTGAAATTTTTTGTTTTGTGCCGGTTATGCTTTGACATTATCTAAATCCTCTTAGGCGTTCTGTTAATGGAATGCCATATGATTGAGTGTATCTTTTATAATTCTGTATTTGAGGAACGGGTTGTGGGAGTGGAATCGATGTTACTGTACTTATATCATTTGTAGGATCACTCATTCGCGCCCATTGAAAAGCCATAGATAATGTATCAACTATATCGTCTTTATTACCTTGAGGAAATGTGATGTGTTGACCAATAAATTCAAAATTCCAAGGAGCTTTGTATAAGAAAAGCATTCCTCTGGATATATAAGCGGTAGCTGATGTAGCTCTTGATATTTTATCATTTTTCCCGAGAAATCTTGCATGAGGTCCTGTTGGATCCCAAGCAACCACATTTACGGAATTGTCGCGAAGTTCTTTTCGTAAAGCTTGTATAAGGCTATATCCAGCTCCTATAGCTTCAACTACAATCCACCCTGCTTTAAAACTATCAACTGTATATCTTACTTTTGCTATAAGTTTAGGAAAATCAAGGCGTTCATGCCAGCACTCTGCTGCATAAAACTTTCCATCCATATCTTTAATCCAACAAGTACAGGCTGATTCATCCGAGGATGTTTTTTCACTGAAAGCAGTATCCAAGGTGATAAATCTTTTATATTGCTTATTTGGTGGAGGAAGCAAAGATGTGATTTGAAACCATTCTTGACGAAATATACAACTTGCAGAGTGGTCTACGAACTCACCGTTCATTTCTTGGGCCTTGAGGGACGGGGCCATATCAGGGTCATTCTCTATCTTTGCAATATTTTCTTTTGATAGATATGGATTATCGTAACTTGTAAATTGAAAAGATTTATAATTAGGGTCATATGTTTCGTTACCAGGTATTCCCTTTTTATAAATGGTATAATAAACATTTTCTTTCCCATTTTTACCAATAGTTCCACGAGGTGTTCCAATAAAAAATACACGTGAATCTTTAAATCGTAATAAAGTAGGTTCAATAATTTGATTCCAAATTGTTGGATGATCGAAGAATTGAATTCCAGCTTCATTCATAATGCAACCATTATAAAAGGATCCTACAATCATATCAGGTTTATCAGCGCTTCTAAATCTAATTATACTATTAGTTAATGGAAAAGTAAGAGTTCTTCTCTGTGTATGCCAAGACCAACATTTTTCTGGGAATGATTTTAATATCGTTGCAAAATAGTTATCATACAAATCAAGTATTTGGTTATATGATACGTCACACCATAACCAAGTTTGGTTTTTCTTTGATAAACAAGTCTTAACAAGAAATTGTGCTGCTCCTAAAGTTTTTCCTGATTGTCTACCTGCACTTGCAATAATAAATCGTTCATTGGCATCAACAAAAACTTCTTTTTGTTTTTGTGTCCATGTCCAATTATATTCAAGTTTTTTTACTTCTGTTATTGGTCTGGTCATTTGTTTTCAGTATAAACTGAATCTGTGAAGTTGATTTGTATGTTAGCAGCTGAAGAGGCTTGATTACTTGTGTTTATTTTTTCATCCCAACTTTCTGGGGCTCGGTTCTTGAGATATCTCCACATCCAGGTATCGTTGCCCTCTCTTATCTTTTTCATAACTAATTCTTCAACTTCACCAACAAAATAACTGTTTAACAAATCTATTGCTGTTCGAAACATTATATCGTGTTCCATCCACCAGTTCCAAGTACGAGGATTAACTTGCATTTCCATCAGGACCTTGGACCGATTTCCTTCATAATCTCGATATAGATTTACGGCTTTCTGTTTCTTTTCGTTTGGTATTTCAAGTGGTGGTCTATCTTCAGGTTCACAGGATAGGAGATTTGTGGAATCAAGATCTGCTATATTCTTTGCTCCGGTATATACCATTTCTTGTTTATGCATTTCAGATTGGCTATAGGACATGAAATTTCTCCTTTGTGTGTCTTATTAAAGAAATTGTAGAAAAAATATTAAATTTCTACAATTTCTTATTATAAAGGAATAGTCTACACAAAAGGAAACTTATATTTGTGCCATATCCAAATGAACATTCGGCAAGACTGAAAGATCCCGGTCAGTTTGATAAGTTCGCTCGTAAAAATGATGCAGGTGGAAAAGGGGTGGATTTCATTTTTGGAATTAAAGATGGTAAATCGGAAGTTCAAGCCATACGTTTTGATAAATCAAAGTTTACTCCAGCGGAAGCAAAAGACTGGCTAAAGCGTAATAAAAAGAAAGCCACTGAGTTTGAACCCGCTTCGGGAGAAGATAAGAAAGACCATATGTCAGTTACATCGGCACAAGTTCCTATAGCTGCAAATCCTTCCGAACCTGCAAAGAAAGAATTTTCACGTAAGCTAGAAATAAAAAATATAGTAAGTGATTTACATCCAGAACATATTGAGGACGAAGATCCGGTATTAGGGCTGGACGATAGTGAAAGAGAAATGTGGGTTGAGGCCTTTGAAGCCGGTGAACAAACAGATTCTTACGGCCGAGTAAATACGTGGACTTCAGAAGATATAAGAGATATAGCAAAAAGATACAATGAAAGTAAATCAAAGGACCCTAAACCGGTTGTTTTAGGACACCCTAAAGAAAACACCGCTGCTCCAGCAATGGGGTGGATAGAATTTGCTAAAGAAAAGGGTGGAAAACTTTTACTTAAAATTGGAGAACTTAATAAAGATTTTGTAGCTGCATTAAAATCAGGTGCTTATAAGACACGTTCTACAAGTCTTAAGGAAACCCCAGAGGGGGATACTATTAATCACCTGGGATTTCTTGGAGCGAATGCTCCTGCAATTAAGGGGCTGATGCCTCTTAATTTTAATACAGAACCTAATGAAAGATTATTCACATTTGACTTTAATCAGGAGACTGATATGTCTGAAACACCTGAAATACTGGATGTAAACGCTATGGAAAAAGAATTAACTTGGTATCGAAAACTTATGAATGCATTTAAGATTGATACTAAAAACTTTTCCCACGAAGATATTGTAGATAAAGAAACAGGAAACCAGCCTGAAACTGAAACTCCTGCGGAAGAAAAAGCTGAACCTAAAGATGCAGAGCACGAAGAGACTGTGGAAAGAGAAACTAAGCTGGTAACAGCAAAGGATCCATCAATTGCAGTCGGAAAAGAGGCTCAAGCAGAAGTTAAGGATAAAGCCAATGAAGCTATGAATGAGAACGAGGAATTGAAAAACCTGGTTGAAGAGCTTACTAAGAAAGTAAAAGCTCTTGAAGACGCGATTGAAGTCAAAGATAAAGTTGTGGCCACAGAAACACAGAAAGCGGACAACCGGTATTTTTGTGAACAACTTGTTCGAGATGGAAAACTTCGCCCGGCAGATTTTGATAAAGAATTAGAAAATATTGAAAATAAACAGTATATTGATTCTTTAAGAGAATTTTCTGAAAACCCAACACATTTGGTTTCCGATTATCGAGCAGAACTTGAAACCCGACCTAAAGTTGTGGAATTTGCAGAAGTAGCAACTCCTAAAACGGTTGCAAATGATGCTCTTGTTCCTGTACCGGGAGCGGAAAATATTGATAAATACATAAGTAAATTTATTGAGGATAAGATGAAACAAAACCCCAATATTTCTTATGGTGACGCTATGACAGAAGCTTATAATTCAATTGATGACAACAAGAAAACCGAGTGGGCGAAAGCTTATTGCGGTAAATAACACTTAACAAAGGAAATTACTATGTCTTATGTAAAAAGTATGAACTGGTTGCAGACTTTCAACGCAAAGGTTGATCTGTCCCAGTCTCAATATTATTTCGTTATACAAGACACTACAACTGGCTATGTTGGTCTTCCAACTGCCAAGGATCAAGTGCCACTTGGAATTTTAACGAATGTGCCATCAGGTGCAGCAGAAATTGGACCGTCTCTTGCAGATAGTTCGTACAACACAACTTTAAGTTGGACAACCTCTTACGAACAAATCAGTCCCGTTATTTGTTTAGCCGGTGTAACTGAACTAGCTGTTGATGGTGCTTATCCAATCGGTCAACTTTATATGGCTCGCGGTGATGGTACATATAACGGTATTGGAACTGCAACAGATGGAACCGTTGTTGTAGCTAGAGGTCTTCAAGCTTCTTCTACTGCTGGTGACGTTATCGCTGTTCTTTTATCACCTATAATTTAACTTTAACAAGGAATTTTACTTTAACAAAGGATATCAATTATGCCCTCTCCATCCGTAAGTTTGATTCAGGTACCGGTATCGATACAGAATCTTACTATACAATATAAACCCCGCGATCTCATCGGTGAACAAGCTTGGCCGATAGTTCCGGTTCCCGCTCCCCAGATCAAGGTGTTGAAATATACAAAAGCGAACTTGTTCCGTTTACAAGATGGCGACTTGTTCCGGAATGAAGGTTCAGAAACAAAGCGATTCTCTTTTGATATTCAAACACAGTCGCTTAATCCAAAACAGATTTCGTCAGAATGGGCCGTCACAGACGAACTTTTGGATGTAGCTTCTATGCCAGGTCAATTGCCTTTACAGCCTCTTATTGATGCTGTACAACACGCCGTGACTAAGATTGATCAGTTCAAAGAATATCAAATTGCTAACACAATTTATGGTAATGTTTGGGCTGATAGCACAGCGGGTGGAACAACCCCATCAGCAGGTAGCGGTGGATGGGCTCTTGATTCAAGTGCAAATAGTTTTATTCCAGACGTTTTTAATGCAAAGAATGTTATCCGAACTACATCCGGTGTATTACCAAACGTTATGATTATGGACTATGAAAGTTTTATTGCACAGCAAAACAATCCAAACGTAAGCGACAAAATAAAGTATACTCAATTGAGCATTACAACTGCTGGTCTTCTAGCAGAACTTCTACAGCTTGATGAGATGCTTATTGGTCGTGATGTTATTGATACATCAAATCGTAACGTGTTTAATGAAAACATTGGAACAACCCCAATGACTTCCGTGTGGAGTCCATCGGGTCATGGAAATTGTTTTCTTTATCATAGGGAACCTGCTGGTTTACGAGCATTAAGTGCTGGTTTCCAGTTCAGACTTCCATATATGGGTTCTTTACGTTTTGTTCGTGGTTATCGGGATGAAAAAGTCCGATCGACCGTTTATCAGGTAACAGAGCAGATTGACATATCCCCCGTTGCTCTTGACGTTGGATATGCTTGGTCGAGAACATATAGTTAATACAGTATTCCCCGTACACGCGGGGCTGAACCGAAACAGTTGTCTAGTAAATAGCCTCCCAGCTATTTTCCTTAGGGCCCGGGCACTCCTCCCTGTCCCGGGCCCTTTTTCTATAAGGATGCTTTGAATGGCGACATATACAACTTTACAAGCTGTTACATCAATGATACCTGCTGAGATTATCCAGCAGCTTACTGATGATGCGAATATAAATGAAATAGGGCAAGACAATGTTAATTACTGCATTACTCTTGCAAGTGATGTTATAGACGGTTATTTAATGGGTCATTACCCGTTGCCTTTACCGTGGGATACTCCACCATTAATTATAGACTTGGCAACTAAATTAACTGTTTATTTTTTATATCAAAGATCTTTGATAATGACAATGCCTGAACCACTTGAAAAGGTTTATAAGTGGTGTTTAGATACGCTTAAGCAAATACAATTAGAAAAAATAAACCCTTTCCCCATTACTGAAAATTCAGCACATTATATAGGTGGTGCCCAATTTCCTGGGGGTAAACTGGGTCAACTTTATACAGGTGGTTGGAGGAAATATTTTATTAAAGGTGAAGTGATTTAATGGCCATATTATCAGAGCTAGTTGATGCCATGACCAACTGGTTGTCTTCAGGTGGTCTTGAAATAAAACAGATATCTTATAAAGATATGATAGATGGAACATTAAATTTACAAAGACCTGCAGTAAATATAAGTATAAATCGTACAAAAATGGTTCGCCAAGTTACGATGAAAACTTATAAATGGGAATTTGATGTATCGTTACTTATAATTTTTGGTTCATTGAAAGCCGGTATTCCGGGTGAGCGAGCAAGAAAAGAAGGGATTTATGAACTTTTACAGGCTCTATCTGATAGCCTCTTATTACAAAAATTTGACTTGCCACTTGAAAACCCTTTATTCCCGGTGGGTTTCAGGAATATAACGACTAAAGAACTTGCAAAAGCTGGTTATCAAGTTTATTCAATAGATTTTTGGAGTTCTTTTACAAGTACATATACAGAACCACAAGACGTTGGGACTGGGCCTTTAAAATCAATTTTAATGAAATATTGGTTGGAACCCGAAGCAGGAATACCTCCAGAGGGACAACCAGTACAAGAATCTTTGGTATCTCTAACATAAAGGAAGCTACTATGTCTTATACATTTCCTTCAGCACCGTCGACTTCAGTTCCCGGTGTATACCCGGCAAATACTGTAACCAATGGTAATCTTGTTCCAGTAAATGACTTGGTAGTAATCGTTGCACAATCTACTTCTTCTGGGTCCGCTATTGATGGAGCGGTAGTCCGAGTTTTTGATGATGCAGATGCAAACCTAAGTTGTGGTTCTGGATCTCCTGCGGCTATAGCAGCTAACGCTGCTTTCACAGCTAATCCTAATGTTAATCTATCAATATTGTGCATTAAGGACGCAACCAGCGGGGCCGCTGCTACAGCCACTATTTATGTTAATAGTGTTCCATCCGTTGCCGAAACAGATACAATTATAATTGATGATGTACAGATTCCTTTCACGTATGTTCCAAATGGAACGGATACTGTAACCAATGTGGCAATCGATATTTATGAAGCCATTAATGCTTATTCAACATCCATACCCTGTCTTGTACTCACTCCTGATGGACCAAGTATAACTTTAAATGCTAAAACTACCGGAGTATGGGGAAATGCAATTAATGTTTCAATTGTGACGGATGCCACAAATATATCACTCGAGTCTGGCTTTTCTAGTGGATCGGGATCAGTAAATCTTGGTAATTACCAAACTCCGGGTACATATGCAAATACCCTTGCTACTATTCCACACTCGGTTATCATTAATGCCCTTGGCGATTCCTCAAATACTGCCAATATATCTCAAATATTAGCTTTCAGGGCAGGGCCATTAGAACAGAATTATGCTGTACAAATCCAAGCTTTTAATGATAATGTTTTTTCAAGTGCAAGTGCCCTCAGCACATTTGCTGCAAATATAAATGATCCTCGAACATCTGTAGGGTATATTGCTTATGCAACATCAGGGTCAATACCAAAAACTTCAGGACCTAATTTATCTGCAGCTTTTGGGGCTCTTATACCTACCAGTTCTGGAATCACTGTTAATTATCCATATGATGGACTTATTCTAACTGGTGTTGCTGCTCCATCTTATACGGATTATTTTAATGGGTCTGAACAGAATTATTTAATTATTAATGGGGTAACACCACTCATTACCAAACCGGGTAATCAGGTTGTTATTTGCCGGGCAGTAAGTACATCCAATGATTCGAACTTTTTGGATACAAACGAAATTCGTATCATAGATTATGTAGATTCACAAATTGTTTCTGGTGTAAAGAACAATTTCCAGAGAGTTACATTAACTTCAAGGGTTTTGAATTCTATTGCATCAAACATTTTTAACACAACTGTAAGCCTTGAACAAGTTGGTATACTGCAAAATACCGGTACCTATAAATCAAGTATCGTTGCTACTCTGGACCCAGTTAATCTCGGGCAAGTAGACGTGACGGTTCCAGTCTCAATAGTTGGTGGATTACACGTAATTATCCTGAATATTAACATTAACATCTAAAGGAAAGTTATATGTCTAAAACATATATAGCCAGGGCATCACTGGAAGTAAACGGTGTGGTAACGGATGATATCAAATCAATTGATATATCTGAATATGATGTCTTTAAGAAAGTTCGCTTGATGTTTAAAAGCGGAGAAGTCCAGATAACAAAAAGATATTCTGGCTCCTTTGTTTATGTAGTTCCTTTAACAAATCCATTCTCATTTGATACTCTCATTGATGGTAACATTACTGTAGATTATGAAAACGGGGTCCGTGAAGAGTTTGGTGGGGTTTACGTGGAAAAGATAGGAGCTAAGAAAATTGATGGTGAGAACGAGATCGTTCAAACAATTACTTGGATAGCCGAAACCAGAAACGGTAATACCGGTGCGACTATACAACCTGTATAAATGATTGGTTATCTTTTCACATATGAAACTTTAAGGGACAGGTCCTTGGACAGGTCCCTTTTAGGCCACGCAGTTCCCCAGCCAGTACCCGCAATGATTAAAGGTTTCAAAAAAATGTATGTTGGAGAAGGATACTATACACTTGAACCGGATAAAAATTCGGTTACTCCAGGTATGGCTTATCCTATTGATGAAGACAAAGATTTTGAAATCCTCGATAATTATGAAGATCTTTACGAACGAGTACAAGTATCTCCTTTTACAGGTGATAACACTGATATGTCTCCTATGTATGCATATATCTTAAAAGGTATAGAACAGTAATTCCCTCCGCAGTAATTTTTACATTATACATTAAATAAGGAGTTTTCGAATGAATCTTCGAGATCTGTTACAGGGTACAGAAAATTATAAAGAGATTTTCTGGCCTGTTATGGCAAAAGATGGAAACAAGATTAAAGTTCTTCTCCGTGTTTTGACCGATGCAGAACATCAAGAAGCTAAATTTTCTACAGAAAAATATTTTAAAGCAGAAGAAGTTTCTACAGATCCTATTATGGCTGATGAATTTCAAAATGAATTTTTCACCCAGGCCTTGTGGAGAGCTTTAAGAGACCCCAAGGACAAGACCAAACCAGTATGCGATTGCATATCCGATTTCAGGGTACTTTTAACCCGTCCTATTAAGATGCAGTTATTGGACGAGTGGATAGCTTGGGAGCAGGAAAATTCTCCGAACCCGGATTTAATGAGTCCTGAGGATTTTGATAAACTATTAATAGATTTAAAAAAAAAGCCGAAGGAGACCCTTGGGAATGTTTTAAGCTTGGCAATTGCAAAGAAGCTTTTGCTTACTTTGGTAAGCCCGCAGGAGATCTTACAAAAGGACAATGGCTTGCCTTCTATGCCATCAAATCCACAATAAATGATCAGCTTGAAGAAGCTAATAAGGGTTCGAAAAAAACAACCAGTTTAAAAGTAAGGCGTGTCCCTAAATCATCAAGGAAAAAGAAGAAGAAATAATGGATAGAGAATTTAATTTAAGAATGCGAATGGTAGGAAATTTTGTTCCTGAAGTAAGGCTTGCGGAACATACCGTCGAAGCATTTACTGGAAAATCTTTAGCCCATTTAAAAGGATTACAGCTTGGTTTTACAGCAATGGGGGTTGCTGTTTCAGGTGCTTTTTTATTAATGGCAAAACAAGCTTATGATTTTGATAAAAGTCTTTTGAACCTTCGTGTTACATCACAAATGACAACATCGGAATTTGTAAATTTCAAAGATGTAGCATTTGCAGCCGCAAAATCTGTAGGAAGAAATGTGGATGAAATCGTTTCACTTTCCACGGCGTTTAGAGCAGCGGGAGGGGATATAACTGTATTGAGTCAACATTTAGGTGAAGCCACAAAGATGTTTAATATGGTGGGTGGAAGTGCAGATGAATTTGGAAGGAGTTTACAGGGAATAGTTGCAGAATATGATAATATGGGACAAGCTTTCAGGGACTTACAAACCCTTTATAATATTCAAGGTATGGGTGGTAATAAATCGGGACTTGAAACTGTACAAGCCCTGCTTCCGCGTTTCCTTGTGGGATATGAAGGGGCGCAAGGAACCACAACAGGGGCTATGGAATCTGCTGCCACACTGTGGAAACTTGGACCCAGACTCGCAGAACGTGCTACAGGCGGGTTGGAAACCTTTTCCAACCAACCGTGGGCCAATCCTGATTCTATTAATAGATGGTTAATAGCACGTGGTAAACCCGGGAATTTGCCCGCTGATGCATCATCTGTTCAACTGGCCCAGGCAATATTAACCAATGTACAACCGGGCGAACGTAGAGCATATGAGAAAATGATGTTTGGTCGTCGTGGGACCGTTGCAATGGAAAAGTTTATGGAAGCGGCTCCAGGTGCTGCACGGGAGTTTAACTCTCCGGAAGCACAAAAGTACAGGGCTGAAGAAAATGAAGCACAAATGCGTCGCCAGTCCTTGGAAGGAAAAATTGCAAATTTTGGTAACGACTTAAAAAATTATTCGGACAAGGTGGGCCCTGGAGGGGCCTTGGCCCTTGCCGGGGGTGGTTTATTAACAGCCGCAGGATTATCAAAAATATTAGGTGGGACAGCGGCATTGCCACGTGGGTTAGCTGAAGGATTTGCTTTGAGACAACTAGGGATAACACCAGTTTATGTGGTTAACTTTGGAGAAATAGGAGGATCAAACAATCTTCTAAAAAATGTAGAAACTGGAGCATCTGGTGGATTAGCAGCAGGCGCAGCTTGGCTTTTATCTAAGATTTCTAATGTTGATCAATATGCATCTACTGCTATCCGCCATATCCAGGCACGGTGGTTCCATACGAAGCCACCATGGAAAGAGCTTGAGCCGGGGTTGCGGGGCACTAGGAAATTCGAAGATATAATCGAGCGCGCCCCGCTCGATGATGGCGCAAAAGTCCTAGTTAAAAGCAATCCTTGGACTAATTTTAGTGGATTAAAACCGTTTGCAAGGGGATTAGCAGGAGATGCTTTAGGTGGATTAATGGGCGTTCCCGCCGGTATTCTTACATACGCCGAAAATTTAGGAGAACCAAATTTTTCAGGTGGAGATCCATTTAAAGGGGCTGTACCTGTAACCATTACTATAAACAACTTTGTAGGTGGAGATTCTGTATCAACAAAACAAATGAAAATTGGAAGTAAACGAACTGAAACACAAGGCTTTCCAAAGGTGTTGGCTCCATAATTATGTCAAATAACTTAGAATGTACATTGACGGATGTAAATAACATTAACTTCTTTGAATTAGAAGTTTTTGAAATGACGGATTCCATAGGTGCAAATATTATCAAGCACCAGTTCCTTGGCAGGGACGGGGCCATGACCCAGGTCGTGGGAACTAAACCTCGTACTATAACATTTAAAACTTATTGGTTCGGGGATAATTATTTCGAGCATTTTGATTTCCTTGATTATGTAGACTCTATTAAATCTGGAGTTACCTTTTTTGTTTTACAACATCCTATATATGGAAATGTAACAGGTCGCATTGAAAATTGGCCCGTTAAACACGATGATAGAATTAATTATGCTGAAATTGATATAACTTTCGTAGAAGATTTAATAAGCATTGAAAATGGTACACCTGCTGTTTTTAACAATGCCGTAGCCATATTGAATCTTGATAATGTTACACCAGATTATAACACATATACAGGGCTCCAATTACAGACTCTCGGGTATGGAAACTTACTAGGGAAATTGTTTGATCCCACAAAAACGATATCGTCACAATTGCAAGGTTATTCTGTTTCAATAAGAAATTTTGGTTCGGACATAGATAATAACCTTGCCGCATTAAATACTTTTGTGCAATCGTTTACAGTACCTTTAATGGTCATTCCAACAACTGTTACCACATTGGTTGATATTCCTACGTTTATTTATAACCAGTTTGTAAATGCCACAAACCAGATTGTCCAGGTATTTTCATCTACGAGTCAATTATTTGATATAAAATCTATAACATCTTCTTTCACATCTATAGCAAATATATTTACAGGGCAAAATGCCCCGTTCTTTAAATCTGCGTGGTATCAAGTATCAACTCCACCAGATATACAATGCCATATGCAAAATATATCGTCTGATGTACAGAACAGGCAAACTATTGAAGCAGCTTTGAACCAGCAGACCTTTGATGTACTCGGTAATTTAGTAAGCCAAATAAATACTTCTGCAGGATTAGTTTCATTATCAAGTATCCAATCCGATACAAACCTTGTGAAAACTTATGCAGAAAATGCCATAAATTATAATCCAAGTGGATATACTATAAAAAATATGCTGGTTCAGCTTCAGTCTTATTTTAATTCTGTTCAACAGCAATTTATAAAAACTTATCAAATCACTATTTCTCCACAACCTCTCGCGGCTTTGCTTATGGTATTAGGAAAAGATTATCACGAGGCCGATGAATTTCTTGCACTGAACCCGCAAATTTTGAATCCAAATAATGTAAGTGGAACGGTAACAGTTTATGCCTAATTATGCACAAGATACATTCCAATTAATAATTGGAAAAAATGATGTTACCAAATGGGTAAAATCACTTAAGGTGGAGTCACATTTGTATGGGGCTGCGTCTTCTTTTGAGGCCAGTTTACAGCCTTACTTCAGTTGTGATTTAGTAAAAAGAGCTTATCCTTATTTTATATTTATAAACAATAAAATTATTCAAAACGGTTATGTAGATGATTTTGGAGTGAATGGGTCTATTGACAATGGATGGGAAGTTAAAGTATCTGGAAGGGATTCCATACAAATTCTTATTGATAATGATTGTATGTTTGATATGGTTTTCACAAACAAAACTATAGATGGAATTTTTAATCAACTCCTATTTGGAAAGGGGCAGATTCAGTCGGATGGATATGGTTCTTATCCTGCTGCTCTTATAAGAAAAGTTTACCTGAATGGGTCTCAAAATCCTCCCAAAACTTTAGAAGATGATAATGGAAACGAGAAAGATTTATTTATAACGCAAAATTATAAAATCAGTACAAATTGGGGGATTCGAAAAACTGGGGCATCAAACACAATTCAATGGGCTGATGTTTTAATGCATAGAATTAAATTAAACTATAGTGATACAGCAAAGAAATTATTGAATTATGGTACTTCAAGTGAATGGAAATTTTATGCCCCTAAAGTACAGTTTGGGGAATCGCTTTTCGATTTTTTTACAAAAATATTAAATCAAATGGGTTTGATATTAAGACACACTCCATCCGCTGATAATAATCCAGTTTCAGATATAATTTTTTATGTAGACACGTATTTAAACCCGACCAATGTAAGTCCCGGGACTTTTCAAATATCCCCGTCATCGTCTCCACCTGTATTTAATAATTATTTGTCAAATCCTTCAAATAGTAAAAATAATGTATGTAGTTTTCAATATTTGGAATCAATAAAAGAATTCTATCAATTTGTGAAATTAATAGGCAATGCCGCACACGAAGAAGACGTGTATAATCCAGAAGGAGTTCCTACCCCACAATTGGAAGAAGTTCCTACTCCGGGAGGAGGTACAGGAAGTTCTCAACCATCTTATTTGAAAATAGAAGCGTTAGCATTTTTAAAAGACCCCGGTCCTAATGTTACTTCCATAAATATTGATCAGCTAGAGTTTCACGGACTTACAAAATTCAGGTCGACAAACAGCGAAACAGTAGATGCAAATACGTGGATTTATCATTCTGATAGAATCATAAATAATTTTATGATAACACAAGTAAGAAACTTGTATAAACTTAAATATCATATGGATGGTTGGGCTAAATGGGGAACCAACTCTCCTTACGTGTATAATGAACTTGCAATAGTAAATGATGAAATATTATCTTTTCCAACAACATCTATGCTTATTTCAGATGTAGAATATAATTATACATCTGATGGCGGTCATACTACAGACGTAACACTTCATAACTTTTTTCCATTTTCTTCTTATGGATTGAGAGTCACAAATTAATATGATAGAGTTTATAAAGGCTGCTTTTAAATCGTGGTTAAGAACAACTGGTTCTAGATATATTGAAATGATAGGCCGTGGGGCAATTGAAGAAGGACAAGAGGATGAACTATTAGAAGGTAAATTATTTCAACATGCAGGGCTAAGGACTTTTCCAGGGCCCGGGACCGAGTTTGCTACAATAAAAAATGGAACCAATGTTTGGATAGTTTCTGAGAACGATCCTCAATTTCAGTTCACTATAAACAATACTACTATTAATCCACAAATAGGGGATGTTCTTTTATATCAGTCTACAACTGGGAATCCTTTTATATATTTAACACAAGAAGATGGGTCCCCGGAAATATTTGTATCTTGTGGAGAAACCACCATAAATGTATCTACTTCTGGTGTCACAATCAATGGTACAGGATTGTCAACAGCACAACCTATCGCAACCCAGGCATTTGTAGAGGCTGTTACAACTGCATTAAATTCTTTAGGAGTTCCTTTACCTCCTTCAACACCTGCAGCTCCTTATACCACATCAACCATATCTTCAACATAAAGGTTAGAAAAATTTTTCTAAAACCACAATTTCTTAATATGGACTTCCAAATTACATATGACTATTTGAATCCGAACGGGGTAATGACGTGGGGTGACAACTCTAATCTATCAACAGATATATTTAATTCACTGAACATTAAACAGGGTTCATTTTTTCAAAACCTTTCTTTTGGTAGCAAACTTTATACGATTAAGACCCTGTCCCAAGCCCAGACTCTTATTGTACAACAATATGCAGAACAGGCACTTGGATGGATGCTGACGGCTGGATATGCTACTGAAATAGATGCTACTTGCAGTATACAGAATAATGCTTATGTAGTTGGTATAAACGTGACTCAAGCATCGGGTATAGAACAAAATTATAGTTTTAACATGTCTCTAAATAACGGAACTTTTCTACTTGTGGGACCACAATAATGGCAACATACCAATATCCAACATACGATTCTTTGCTTCAGCAAATGATAACAGATTATTCGAACCTTGTACCAGCCCCTGATACCGCTGTAGGGTCTCCTGTATGGATACAGTGTAGCGTCATAGCTCAGGCTATATGGGGTCTATACGTCTATCAATCTAATGGCCTGCAGATGGCATTTCCAGACTCTGCTACAGGTAATTTTCTCGACCGTTGGGGAAGCGTATTTGGTATACCACGAATGAATGGGGAACTTGATACAGCTTATAGCACGAGAATGTGTGGCATTTTGCAACAACCACCAGCCGGTGGGAATGCGCAAGATTATATTAACTGGGCTTTAATAGCTTGTGGAGTAAGTAATCCTACCCCTGCTAACTTGCCTGAAACATTCCTTCCTGCACAGGTAAATACAAGTGCTGGAACTCCCGCCAGTGCAATAATCCTGGGTGGCATTACAAATCCTGTTGGATGGGTAACAGGGGATCCTATTACATTCACATCCACTGGGTCTTTACCTGGTGGACTTACAACCGGAACTTATTACTCTGGTATCCGTTCTTATGATGGGCAATATTACTTTAATATATTCACAGACTCGGGTCTTACTAACGAAGTTACTATTACATCTAAAGGGACTGGGATTCACAAAGTACAACACGCTTCACAGGGTCCTACTGACCCAAACAGTTTCTATGTAGTCGATGCACAAATATGCACTCCTAATAGTACAAGTAATGCGTCTCCTCCGGGATCGGTTTACATTTGGTTAGAGCCAAACAATGAATCCATATTGTCTGTTAGCAATGTTTATTTCCCTGCAACATATACATTGCAAACTCTTGTGACAAATTATATAAACACTCGAAGACCTATCACAGCCAACCGTAATACTGTATTCTGTGAAACCATTGATACTTATAATATGCAAATTACAGTGTCTCCAGTAACAACTAATATAGGGTTAATATCTTCGGATATTGAAAATTATATGTCTAATCTTGTCGTAGGAGAACGCTTATATGGAGCACAGCTTTTAAGCGTTTGCTTGGTGGACGGGGCAACTACGGCGACGTTCAATTATATAGCTGGACCAGACGGAACTTTCTCTACTACGGGTGGATTTGATGGGACGTATTTTCAACCCGTCGCAGGTCACGTTACTAGACTTGGTACACTTACAATTACACCGGAAAATATTTAATGACTGATTATTATGGAGTATTAACACAACTGCATCCGCAGCCTAATTTAGGTGGGGACTTTAGTTCCAACATAGGGATTATTGCAGAACAATTATCTCCTTTGGATGCAACCATAAATTACCTTATGACAGCATTAAATCCTGTTGCTTATACTTATGATTCAACAGGACAATTTATTTCCGATTATGTATCCTCTTTTGTACCGACAATAAATATAGATACCACAACTACATCCGGGCTTATGGAATTAGTAGTTAATAGTGCAACTGAATTTGCATCAAAAGGATCTGTATGTATGCTACCGTATGGTTCAGATTATACTGTAGCCAGCGGATATAGTTTAGGAATTAATGCTAATATTTTACAATGGAATGTTTGGAAAGTTCCGATAGGTGGATGGAATTTTTATTGTTTTGAAAACATAACTCCATTCTGTTATTGTGGATATGAAGCTTGGACAGGGACAGGGCCCAAACAACTTTATGCCACACCTTTATATGGGTCTCTTGTGTACCCTAACACGGCTTGGCCCTGTACATCTAATGGCGATGGAACACACACTCAAAACAAGGTGTTTGAATATTCTTCACAGTGGGTAGTAGATGTCCAACCACAACAGGCATCTTCAACACGAGTATCAATTTCAATTGCAGCACAACAGCTTATAAATATGTTTCCTCCGTGGGTAGAGATTGTGTTTCAACCGGGTTATAGTGATGTACCAGAAATTTTATCCAGTGATGATATGTATCATACGTGGCTGCAAACTGCCGGTGGACCATCAATAGTTTCCGGGCAAAATACAGTTTTTTGCGGGGTTTCCATTATCACCCCAAGTTGGCTTGATACAATTTATTATAATGGTGGGCATCAACACGATGGATCAACTGGTGATGGGCATACAAGTAAAATAAATTTTGGGACACAAATTACAGGGACACTCGAAGAACCGAATATAAGCTTTACATCCAACCAAGGAACTTCAGATTTTTATTTATCATCTTCTGAATTTGTTGTAGACCCTGGAACACCATCTTTAACTGTACCTGTAACTTATCAAGTAGTTGGAGATGTGGTTACTACATACTTGCCTACTTATAATTGGCAATCTATAAAAAATACAATGACTATTAATCCCGGAACATATCCATCCCAGTATCTGCCCGAGCCTGGGACTTGTATTCCAATGACTGTTTTAAACCAGACAAATACTAATCTTTATACTATGGGATGTGCTTACTTTGATGGAACAAATTTTAGTATATCATCAATTGGTGATGGATCAGCCCAATATCAATTTAATATTTTTCCAGATGCAACAGCAGTTCTCAACTATAAAGGATTTATAAACCAAACTTTATTATGGACTATATAACTTATGGCAGCAACTAATTTTTCAGATGGATCATTTTGCACACCTGATTTTTTAAATACTTTTTATAATAGTTTCACTGATGCAAATGGAAATACCTGGCAAGGACATCAGCACGATGGTGTTAATATGGATGGCCATGCCAGTAAAATTAATTTGGCTACAGATACTATTGGAACTTTTTCGGTTGCAAATCTTGGATGGCCTAGTCCTTATAGCGGCACTGGGCATTCCTATTTAAGTGGTGGAGATTTTAGCCCGAGCACAAATATTAGTGTTAGTATATCTTGGCAAGTCACTGGTAATAATGTAGTTATAGCAATAGCAGGTGCCACAGGGACAAGTGCCACGGATGCGATGACTTTATTGGCCGGGGATATGACATCAATAAGCGGGTATTCCAGTATTCCATATTTAACAACTATACCTATTGTTGTTTACAACAACAATGTTTTATCGCCTGGGGTTTTACAATTTAATGGGACTGGAGTAAATACTTTTGGTTGTTATTGTCTATCAAGTGAATCATTTACAAATGGATTCTTAACATCTGGAACTAAAGGTCTTGCAAACACAACTATCCAAATTACTTTATAATGGCTAATATATTTAATAACTTATATACTCATACCATACTGGATTCTCAAGTTCCAGTAGATGAACTTCCTATTGTTGAAATTGGTTCTGATGCGGAAGTTTATGGTGTTATATCTCTTAATTCCCAATTACCGGTGATCGACGTTGCGGAAGCAAGCGTCTATCCTGTACAGGCTCCGTCTGCTTCAAACAACAATATGTGGGTTCGTTTATATCCACAACAAACCTATATATCTACAGATGGGACCTCTACTGGTTATCCTTCAATGCAATTATCAATAAGTGGAAATGGGCAGGATTTATCTTGGACATTTTTACCTGAAGCGTTACCGCAAATTGCTAGTGGGCAATATTATTCTGTTGAATTTTTCTTAAACCAAACTGGTGAAGGACAACCTACAGAGCTTGTAACTGCTAAAGTAGTTGTTAAAGTAAAAGATTATATTTCACCTTCGGATTCGACTGCAGTATATCCATTTCCAGGTTTTGTAACATCTATCAATGGAATGCAGGGCGCAGTAATATTGAATCAATCTGGATATGTTGGTCCTCAAGGAAATAGCGGTTATTCTGGGTACAGCTCTTTATCTGGTTATAGTGGTTATAGCGGGTATAGT